>Ga0265293_10004760_pt1 | contig 23554 bp, 24 predicted proteins | sample Munlanlewell138R_FD_192505 | JGI IMG/M metagenome (GOLD analysis project Ga0265293, IMG submission 192505) | Leachate microbial communities from a municipal landfill in Southern Ontario, Canada - Leachate well 138R | ecosystem: Engineered > Solid waste > Landfill > Unclassified | place: Canada... | reverse complement strand
TTAGGTCCTGAAGATGCAGAATTTTTAGAAAAGTATTTTGCTCCTGAATTTGTTAAAGAAGATTTAATAAATCTTCCCAATTATAATTTTTATATAAAGTTAATGATTGATGGAGTCTTATCTAAAAGTTTTTCAGCTATGAATATTCCTCCATCAAGTTTACCTCAAAAATCTTATATTCAAGAAATAATAGAATATTCTCGAAATCAATACTCTGCTCCACGACAAGAAGTAGAAAGAAATATTGCTCATTGGGAGCTTTTAGATTTTTCTCCTAGCAGGGGAACAAAATCAAGAGATGAAAAGTTTGGGACTAAAGAAGGTTGGGAAGCAACTTGCTCTCAGTGCGGTAAAAGAATTATTGTTCCTTTCAAGCCTGATCCTTCTAGACCTGTTTATTGTGAAGATTGTTTTCGGGAAATAAAGAGAGCCCAGAACAGGAACCCAGAGTCTGAATCAATAAAACCATCAAAATCTAAAGTACAACCAAATCAAGGAGAAATTAAAAATATAATTAAGAATATTTTTCATCAAGATAATTAAATAATGAAAAAAACAATTGCAGTTGTTTGTGGAGGTAAGAGTGGTGAGCATGAAGTTTCTTTGCGCTCAGCTTTTTATGTTTATAACAATTTAGATAAGAAAAAATATCAGGTAATAATTTTAGCCATTGATAAAAAAGGTAATTGGTTTTTTGGTCATAATTTTAAGGACTTGGTTAATACTAGAGGCCTTTTATGGAAATTAAAACCACGTTTAGAGGAAATTGTTCTGTTAAAATCTAAAAATGGTAGCCAAGTTTTAAGTTTAAAGAAAAAAAAGATAATAACAAAGATAAATATTTTCTTTCCTTTAATTCATGGCACATATGGTGAAGATGGTTGCTTGCAAGGGTTTTTTGAGCTTTTAAATGTTCCCTATGTAGGGGCTGATGTGATTGGTTCAGCTATAGGTATGGATAAGGAAGTAACAAAAAAAATATTAATGGTTGATAAAATCCCGGTAACAAAATTTTTTATCATTAAAAGAGAAGATTCTTTAAAAGAAAAAAAAGAAAAAATTAAAACAGCAATAAAACAATTTGATTTTCCTTTATTCATAAAACCAGTGTCATTAGGTTCTTCAGTTGGTATTACTAAAGTTTGTTCTAAAAAAGATGTTAAAAGGGCAATTAAAGAAGCTTTTCAGTATGATCATAAAATTATAATTGAAAAATTTGTTAAAGGTAGAGAAATAGAATGCTCTGTTTTAGGTAACGATAATCCGAAGGCTTCTTTGCCTGGTGAGATTAAATCAGTTGATTTTTATTCTTATAAAGCGAAGTATTTGGATGAACATGAAGCAAAGCTATTGGTGCCTGCTCCTTTAGATAAAAAACAAATTGCTCAAATACAGAAATTAAGCATTGAGACTTTTAAGGCTTTAGAATTAAAAGGGATGGCGCGAATAGACTGTTTTTTAAAATCGAATGGTCAATTAATAGTGAATGAAGTAAATACAATTCCAGGATTTACTCAAATTAGTATGTATCCTAAACTATGGGAAGTTTCTGGAATAAAATATTCCAAGCTTTTAGATAAGCTTGTGCAATTAGCAATAGAAAGTCATAATGAAAAGAATAAACTTAGATTTTCTTATAACTAAAATATTCTATGAAAATTTATTTAAGAAGATTAATTTGGAGTATTTTTAATGCCTTTGAAGGAATAAAATATGGTATTTCTCAACAAAATTTTTTCTTAATGACTCTTCTAGCCATTGGGAGCATAGGTTTTGGTTTTTGGTTAAAAATATCATATTTTGAATGGCTGCTTTTAATTGTTATAATTGGTTTTATTCTCAGTTTGGAAATGCTTAATACAGTGATGGAAACAACCCTAGATTTTATAGAACCAAATAGATCTCCAAAAATTAAAGAAATTAAAGATATTATTGCTGGTTCTGTCTTTATTGCTTGCTTAACGGCTTTAGTCTTTGGAGCGATAATTTTTCTTCCTAAAATTTTTGCATTAATTTAAATTAATATGTTGTCGCCTTCAGAAGAAATTAAAAACAAACTAGATATTGTCGAAGTCATTGGTCAGTATTTGAAATTACAAAAAGTAGGAGCTAATTATAAAGCTCTTTGTCCTTTTCATAAGGAGAAAACTCCTTCTTTTCTTGTTTCTCCAGCTCGTCAAATTTGGCATTGTTTTGGATGTAACACTGGAGGAGATATTTTTACTTTTGTAATGAAGATTGAGAATATTGAATTTAAGGAAGCTTTAGAGATGTTAGCTAAGAAAGCAGGAGTAAGATTAATTCAAGAAAGCCCTCAAGCTCGTTCTCAAAAGCAAAGATTAATTGATATTAACAAGGAAGCAGTTAGTTTTTTTGAAAAGAATCTATGGCAGAATAAAGAAGTGGTTGAGTATTTACATCAGAGAGGATTAAAAGATGAAACAATAAAGGAATTTCATCTTGGTTGGGCTTTAGATGATTGGCAGGTCCTTAGCAGCTTTTTAACTAAAAAGGGATTCAAGCCAGAAGAAATAGTAGCTGCTGGCTTAGCTATTTCTAAAAAAGAGCCGATTAATATTAGTAGTAAATCACAGAAAACAGAATATGTGATACAAGAAAAAGATATATATGATCGTTTCCGTGCTCGAATCATGTTTCCAATAGATAATCCTTCTCAACAAATAGTAGGTTTTACTGGTAGAGTTTTTCAAGGAAAACAACCATTAAAAACAATTAAAGATATTGAAAGAATTGGTAAATACGTAAATAGTCCTCAAACTTTAATTTTTGATAAAAGTACTGTTCTTTACGGACTTTCTAAAAGTAAACCTTATTTACATTCTGAAGAAGAAACTTTATTGGTAGAGGGTCAAATGGATTTTTTAGCTGCTTGGCAAGAAGGAATTAAAAATACAATTGCTACTTCTGGAACAGCTTTAACCCCTTATCAATTAAAAATTCTTAAAAGATATAACAATACTTTAATTTTAGGTTTTGATATGGATGAAGCAGGGGAGGGAGCAGCAGAAAGGACTATTGAATTAGCATTAGCTAAAGAATTCAGTGTAAAAATTCTTCGACTGGAAGAAGGAAAAGATTTAGCCGATTATCTTTTAAATAAAGAAAGAAAAGGAAAAGATAAATTAATAAAGCAAGCTGAGTCAATAATGGATTTTTATTTTGAAAGAGCTCAAAAAATTGGGAATGAAAGTAATATTGAAGGGAAAAAAGCAATAGCTTCATATTTCCTTCCAAAAATTAAAAAATTAACTAATGCGTTAGATAGGTCATTTTGGCTTAATAAACTTTCTCGTTTTTTGAATATTTCTGAACAGGCTTTAGGAGATGAATTAAATAGGCTTTCAAAAGATAACTCTTTAGCAGAAATTATAGATAAAGACGAGTCTTTGTATCAATTTCCAACTACTCAGCTTCAGCCACGAATAGAAGGAATAGCAGAAAGAATCATTTCTTTTTTAATAAAATTTCCATCATTAATAAAAGAAGCTTTGGATTATGAAGAATATTTTCCTCAAAGTTTTCAGAAGATTTTTGAAATAATGAAAAACATTTCTTCTTCAGAAGAGTTATGCGGAGAAAATCTTAGAAGATTAAATTTATCAGAAAATTTGGTTGAGAAAATAAATCAATTAGCCTTAAGAGCTGATTATGAAACAGAGATTGTGGAAAAGTTTAAAGTTTCTTTTGAAGAAGAATTATTGAAAGAATTAAAAGAATTAAAAAGAGAAGCAATAAAAAATAAATTAAACGAGATAGAAAAAGAAATCCAAATAGCAGAAAAAGAAAATAATAAGAAAGTTTTAGAAGAGTTGATTAAAAAATTTAATCAATTATCAAAAGAATTATTAAGTTAAAATTTGGTCGATGATTATTTAAAATTAATATATTAAAGATGAAAAAACAAAAGAAATCACCAAAGAAAAAAGATATTAAAAAAATTAAAAAGGCATCTAAAATTAAACCCAAAGGAAAGACAAAGAGTGTAAAAAAAGTTAAGAAAATTAATTCTAAAAAAAAGACACAGAAAAAGACTTCTCCTCGATCTACGAAAAAAAAGATAAAGAAAATAAAAGAGAAAAAAGTTACTTCAAAAAGTAAAAAAGTCCCTAAAGATAAAAAGATTGTTGATGGTATAAAAATATTGATAGAAAGAGGAAAATCACGAGGCTTTATTACTCAAGATGAAGTTTTAAAATATTTTCCGAGAGTAGAGGAAGATATTGAATTTTTGGAAAAACTTTATGATTCTTTAGCCGAATCTAATATTGAAGTAATGGAAAGCGGAGATTTATTAATTCCGGAAAAGGAAGTATCTGATAGAGAGTTGAAAGATGCTTTAAAGATATCAGGTCCCTCAGTTTTGTCAGGAGCTGTTCAATCATACTTGAGAGAAATAGGAAAAGTCTCTTTATTGAACCCAGAAGAAGAAAGGGCTTTAGCTAAAAAAGTGAGTGAAGGAGATGAACAGGCAAGAAAACAAATGATTGAAGCTAATTTACGTTTAGTAGTTTCTATTGCTAAGAGATATATTGGTAGAAGCAGTAATTTAAATTTATTAGATTTAATTCAAGAAGGAAATATTGGTCTTTCTAAGGCGGTTAATAAATTTAATTACAAGAAAGGGTTTAAATTTTCTACTTATGCTACTTGGTGGATTAGACAGGCAATTACACGAGCTTTAGCAGATCAAGGCCGAACGATTAGAATTCCTGTTCATATGGTAGAAACAATTACTAAGTACTTAAAAACTAGAAGATCTTTGGCTCAGGTTTTAGGAAGAGATCCTTTGCCAGAAGAAATAGCTGCTGAAATGGAAAAAGATGTTGAAGAAATTCTTTATTTAATGCAGATTTCTCAAAGCACTTCATCTTTAAATCAGCCATTAGGAGACGAGGATGGAGGAAGTGAATTAGCTGATTTTATTTCTGATACGAAAACAATTACCCCTGATAATCATGCTACACGAGAACTTTTAAAAGATGAATTAAAAAAGATTATGCAAGAATTATCTGAACGTGAGAGAGAGATAATTAAAATGAGATTTGGTTTGAATGATGAAATGACGCATACATTAGAAGAGGTAGGAAAAGCATTTGGAGTCACTAGAGAAAGAATAAGGCAAATTGAAGCAAAAACATTAGAAAAGCTTAAAGAACATGCTCAATCAAAAAGATTAAAAGAGTTTTTGAAATAGTGATTGAATAATTGTTATCTATGAATTTTTTAGAAAAAATAAAAAGAAATTCTTTACTTAGAAAATTAATTGCTTTTTTAGCTAATTTAAGATTTGGTTTTCCTGGGCGAGACCTAACTATTATTGGAGTGACAGGAACTACTGGCAAGACAACAACCTGTTTTATGATAAAAAGTATTTTAGAAAGTAATGGTATAAAAACTGGTTTGATTAGTACAGCTGGTTTTTATATTGGTGATGAAGTAGTCTATCCAAAGGCACATACTCCATCGACAACACCTGATCCGTTTTTCCTTTATTTCTTAATAAAAAAGATGAAGATAAAGGGAATAAAGGTGGTAGTAATGGAAGTTTCTTCTTTTGGCTTAATGTATGAAAGGGTCTTTGGCCTTAATTTTTCGGCAGCTGTTTTGACAAATATTTCTTATAACCATCATTTGGTTATTCATGGAAATATGGAGCAATATGTTTTTTCAAAATTAAAATTATTCCAACAATTAAAAAAAACAGCTATAGCTGTTTTGCCTAAAGAAAATGAATATTTTAATTTATTTGCCAAAAATACTAAGGCTAAGATTATTAAATTTGGGCAAGATAAAAGTTGTGATTTATGGCTTAAAATAGAAGAAATTACCAAGGAGAAAAATAAAGTTATTATTTATCATAACAATGATTCTTTTTCTGTTGATTTGCCTTTGCCAGGTGTTTTTAATGTTTTTAATGCCTTAGCTGCAATTGGTGCAGTTGAGAAGTTTTCTTTTACTTCTGAAGGAATTAAAAAAGGTTTAGAAAAAATAAGGAGTATTCCTGGAAGATTAGAGCGTATAATAGAAGGGCAGCCATTCTCTATTATAGTTGATAAGGCTAATACACCTGCTGCATTTTGTGGTATAATAGATTTTATTAAAATTTTAAATGTAAAAAGAAAGATTGCAGTTTATGGAAATTTTGGAGAAAGTCCAAGAGAAGAAAGAGAAAAATTAGCTACAATAGCAACGGATTTTTTTGATTTAACTATTATTACTGAAGATGACCCTCAAGAGTTGTCTCCACAACCAAGTATTGATGATTTTTTGAATTTTGTTAAGAAAGAAAATATTTCAACAGAAAAATATATAGCTATTGCTAAAAGAAGAGAGGCAATTAGAAAAGCAATTAAATTGGCTAAAAAAGGTGATTTGATTGTTATTTTAGGTAGGGGGAATGAAAAAATTATGGATTATGGGGCTAAAACAGTTCCTTTTGATGATAGAGAAATAACGAGAGAGATTTTAAAAGAAGAGGGGTATTAAATTATCTTGATTATATAATAATTATGGGTTCTAAAGAATTAAGAAATAAATTTTTAAAGTTTTTTGAAGAAAGAGGGCACAAAATTATTCCTTCAGCTTCTTTAATTCCAGAAAACGATTCGACAACTCTATTTACTGGTTCTGGAATGCAACCCTTGGTGCCTTATTTAATGGGAGAGCCTCACTCTCAAGGGAAAAGATTAGTTGATATTCAAAAATCATTTCGAGCTGAAGACATTGAAGAAGTAGGAGACAATCGACATACTACTTTCTTTGAGATGATGGGCAATTGGTCTTTAGGCGATTATTTCAAAAAAGAACAATTAAATTGGATTTTTGAATTTTTAGTTAAAGAAATACAGCTAGACCCAAAAAGACTTTATGTCTCTGTTTTTAGAGGAAATAAAGAAATCGGTATTGAAAAAGATTCAAAATCAGTTGAGATTTGGAAAGATATTTTTAAAAATTATAATATTGAAGCTAATGATATAGATTTTGCTGAAAAAAATGGAATGCAGGATGGTCGTATTTTTTATTATGATGAAACTAAGAATTGGTGGTCACGCTCAGGAATTCCTGTCAATATGCCAATTGGAGAGATTGGTGGACCAGATAGTGAAATTTTTTATGATTTAGGAGAAGACTTAAAAAGACATGAAAATTCTGAGTACAAAGACCAACCTTGTCATATTAATTGTGGTTGTGGGCGTTTTATTGAAATTGGTAATAGCGTTTTTATAGAATTTATTCGTTCAGAGAAGAGGTTTGATCCTTTACCTCAAAAGAATGTAGATTTTGGTGGTGGGTTAGAAAGGATTTCAATGGTTTTACAAGGTAAAAATAATATTTTTGAAACAGATTTATTTATTAATATTATTAAAAAAATTGAAGATTTGTCAGGATTAAAATATGCAGATAATATGTCAGCATTTGAAGTAATTGCTGATCATCTCAGGGCAGCCACTTTTATTATGGGTGATGATAAAGGAGTGATGCCTTCTAATATTGACCAAGGATATATTGTTCGTCGTTTAATTAGAAGAGCTATTCGTTATGGTAGACAAATAGATATTAAAAAAGATTTATGGATTCAGGAAGTATCCCAAGTTATTATTGATGATTATAAATCAGTCTATCCTGAATTGTTTAAAAATTCTAAGTTTATAATGAATAATTTAGAAAAAGAAGAAATTAAATTTGGTAAAACACTAGAAAAAGGATTAAAAGAATTTGAAAAATTGTTTAGTCATTATAAAGGTGATTTTAAAGAATTTTATTTAGAAGTAGAAAATTTATTTAATTTATATCAAACATATGGTTTTCCTGTGGAGCTAAGTATTGAAGAAATAAATAAGAAAAGAATTCAATATGGAGGAGTTCCTATATCAAAAGATATGGAAGAAAATTTCTTAAATTTATTTCAAGAAGAAATTAAAAAACATCAAGAACTTTCTCGAACTGCTGCAGCTGGTAAATTTAAAGGTGGATTAGCTGATACTTCTGAGCAAACTACAAAACTTCATACTGCTTGCCATCTTTTGTTAGCTGCTCTAAGAAAAGTGTTAGGAAATCATGTGGAGCAAAAAGGTTCTAATATTACTGCTGAAAGATTGCGTTTTGATTTTTCTCATTCTGAAAAATTAACTAATGAACAAATCAAGGAGATAGAAGAAATAGTTAATAAAGCAATTAAAAATAATTTACCAATTACTTTTGAAGAAATGTCCTTAGAAGATGCAAAAAAACAAGGAGCAAGCGGGGTTTTTGAATCAAAGTATGGAGAAAAAGTTAAAGTCTATACTATAGGAGAGAAAGATAATTTTTTTTCAAAAGAAATCTGTGGGGGTCCTCATGTAAAGTCAATTGGTAATCTTGGTTATTTTAAGATTATAAAGCAAGAATCATCAGGAGCAGGCATTAGAAGGGTTAAAGCTATTTTAGAATAAAAATATCTTGTCATGATTTGTGTATTTATGCTATACTAAATTAAATTTTAAAAAATAATGGAAAATTCTCCACAAAAAAGAAAAAAAGTTAAAGATATTTTTTCGCCTCATGAATTGAAGTCTAATTTTTTTTCTGAAGAGATTGAAGAAAATGAAGAGCCAGAAATACAAGAAGAAAATGAAATAAGCTTAAGCATGAAAGAAGAATCAATCATGATTACACGAATGGAAACTAGTCCAGAAACGCAAGAAGAGATTAAAAAAATAAGAGAAGAAAAACAGTCAGAAGAACCAATGATTATTGATTCTTCATCACAAGAGAAAAAGAAAAAAGGATTAAGAATGTTTATGTATTTTATGATTCCAGTTACTCTGGCATTTTTGTATTATTTAGGGTTTATAGGGTTAGCTCGAGCTGAAATCCTGATTAGTAGCCGGAAGATGGAAATTCCTTTTTCAAAAGAGATTTTAGTTGATACTAATGTTTCTTCAATTGATACTACTAAAGCAATAATTCCCGGTAATCTATTTTCTTTTAATTCTACGGAAACAGAGGAATTTACAAGTACTGGTCAAGGCAAAGATGAAAAAAAAGCAAAAGGTATAATTACAATTTATAACAACTACTCTACTTCACCGCAGATTTTAGTAGCAACAACTCGTTTTGAAACACCTGATCATAAAATATTTCGTTTAGATTCTAGAACTGTTGTTCCTGGAGCAACTACTGAAAATGGGAAATTAGTTCCTTCAACAATAGATGTAAAAGTTACAGCTGATCAACCTGGGGCAGACTATAATATAGAAGCTTGTAATTTACCTGATTGTAAATTTAGTATTCCTGGGTTTAAAGGAATGCCAGAGTTTGATGGTTTTTATGGGGTTTCTAAAAATGCAATGGCTGGAGGTAGTTCAGGCTCAGTACCAGTAGTTTCTTCAGAAGATATTAAAAATGCAGAGAGTGTTATTTTAGATAAAGTAATAAATTCAATAAACCAAGACTTAGAAAATAAAGTTCCTCAAGGATTAACAATTTTAACAGGAGCAAAAAGTGGTGTTAATATTAGCAAGCTAAGCAGTAATGCTGAATTAGGCGATTATGTAGATAAATTTACTGTTGAAGCAGAAATGACGGTAAAAGTTATTGCTTTTGATGAAAATAATATTATTAAATATGTTCAGGGAGTTTTAGAGGAAGATAGAGATGAAAATTATAATTTTTGTAAGGATTTAGAAATAGAATATTCAGATCTGGAAACAGATTTTGATAAAGGAACTCTTAATGTGACTATAAAAGTTAATCAAATCTTATGTCATCAGCTTGATTTAGACGAAATAAAAAGTTCGGTTATTGGAAAAAATCAGGAAGAATTAGATGAAATTTTTAAGAATAATCCTGGGATTGATGAAGTACAAATAAAGTTTTGGCCTTTTTGGATTAAAAAAGTTCCTAACTCTTTGCAAAAAATTAATATTTTAATTGATGCTGATTCTGAAGAAGAGGCAAATATTGACTAAAATACGTTATTTTGATAAACTAATAACACTTTATGGCACAGAAAAAAGAAGCGATTCGTAAAGAAGGAGTTATTGTCGAGTCTTTACGAAATACTATGTTTCGCGTTCGCTTGAATGAAGGAGGGGAAGAAGTTTTAGCTCACTTAGCTGGCAAGCTTCGTCTTCATTTTATTAAAGTTCTTCCTGGCGACAAGGTTGTAGTTGAGATGTCGCCTTATGATTCTACTCGCGGTCGTATTGTTTATCGGCTATAAAGAGGTTTTGTCTTTAGATAAAACCTTCAATTATTATGAAATATTATGAAAGTTAGAGCTTCAGTAAAAAAACTTTGCAGAAACTGTAAAATAGTGAGAAGAAAAGGTCGCCTATATGTAATTTGTACTAACCCTAAACATAAACAAAGACAGGGTTAAATTATTTTTAAAAACAATAATTTTATGGTTCGTTTTTTAGGAATTAATATTCCAGACAATAAAAATATTAATATTGCCCTTACTTATATCTATGGAATAGGGAAATATTTATCCGAGGAGCTTTTAAAAGAAGCGGGTATTGATTTTACAAAAAAAGCAAAAGATTTAACTCCAGCGGAATTAAATACTATTAAAGAAATTCTTGAGAAAAAAGAAATTAAAACTGAAGGTGATTTGAAAAGAGAAGTAAGAGTTAATATAAAAAGATTGATTAATATAAGCAGCTATCGAGGAACAAGACATATTAAAAGGTTGCCAACAAAAGGACAAAGAACAAAAAGAAACTCAAGAACCACAAGAGGTAATGTAAGAAGAACCGTAGGTTCAGGGAAAAGAAAAGCGGTAAGCCCAACATAATAAATATATATTCTTATGGGAAAAAAAAGAGTTATTACTAAAACAGGTGAAGAAAGCGGTAAGGCAGAAGATAAATTTTCTTCTGCAAAATCAAAGTCCTCAATCAAAAAAACAATAGAAAAAGGGAGGATTTATGTTAATGCTTCTTATAACAATACAGTTATTCTTATCACTGATTTAAAAGGTAATGCTATTGCTTGGTCTTCAGCAGGATCTTTAGGATTTAGAGGACCTAAGAAAGCTACTCCTTTTGCTGCTTCAAAAGTTGTAGGCGTTTTAATGGAAAAAATTAAAAAGACTGGATTAAAAACTGTAGAGGTTTATTTAAAAGGTATTGGTGGTGGTCGAGATATGGCTATTCGTTCTTTTGCTAATCAAGGGTTAGATATAACAATGGTTAAAGATGTAACTCCTGTTCCTCATAATGGTCCTCGGCCTAAAAAACCAAGAAGAGTATAATAAAATAAATTTTTTAATCAAATTGGTATGTTAGATAATAAGTGTAAAAAATGTAGGGCAGTTGGAGAAAAACTGTTCTTAAAAGGAGAAAGATGTTTTACTCCGAAATGTGCCTTAATAAGGAGAGGCTTTGCTATTTCTGGAAAGCAGAAAAGAAGAAAAGCTCCAACTGCTTATGGTAAACAGTTAATTGAAAAACAGAAAGTTAAGCTAACTTATGGAATAAGAGAGCAACAATTTAGAAGATATTTTAAATTAGCTCTTAAGAAAGAAACATCTACTCCAGATGCTTTTGCTCAATTATTAGAAAACCGATTTGATAATACTATTTTTCGTTTAGGATTTGCTCCTTCAAGAACAAGTGCTCGTCATCTAGCTAGTCATGGTCATTTTTTATTGAATGGAAGAAGGCATGATGTTCCTTCTAGTATTCTTAAAAAAGGAGATATCATTTCTATTAGACCTCAAAGTTTAAATAAAGAACCATTCAAGGCAATAAAAGAAACAATGAAGAAATACAATCCACCAAAACATCTTCAGGTGGATGAGAAAAAAATGGAGGGTAAAATTATTGCTGAGCCAGATTTGCAAGAGCTACAATTACCATTTGATTTTACTTCAATTGTAGAGTTCTATAGCAGATAATTAAATTTTTAAAATATTTATTAATATGTTTCATTTACCTTTATCAATAAAAAGCATTGAAAAAAAAGCAAATTATGAAAAATTTGCGATAGAAGGTTTGTATCCTGGTTATGGATTGACAATTGGAAACGCTTTGAGACGTGTTTTGCTTTCTTCTATAGAAGGTGCAGCAGTTACTTCTTTTAAAATTAAAGGAGTTCATCATGAGTTTTCAACAATTCCAAATATTCAAGAAAGTGTTTTAGATATTATGCTTAATCTAAAACAATTAAGAGTTAAGCTTCATGGTGAGGAGTCTCAGGTATTAAAATTAAAGGTAGAAGGAGAAAAAGAAATAACGGCTAAAGATTTTGATCCTAATACTATGGTGGAGATAATGAATCCTGAATTAGTAATAGCCAATAGTACTAGTAAAAAAGGGAAATTAGATTTAGAAGTGGTAGTTGAAAAAGGATTAGGTTATTCTCAGGTAGAAGAAAGAAAAGAAGAAAAAATACCTATTGGTACTATTGCTGTTGATGCTATTTTTTCTCCAGTTCAAAAAATTAATTTTCAAGTAGAAGATATGAGAGTTGGAGAAAAGACTAATTATAATCGTTTAATTATTACTATAGAAACGGATGGTTCTGTTTCAGCTGAAGAAGCTTTAGGTCAAGCAGCTATTATTTTAAAAGATCATTTTAAATTAATAGAAGAAAAATTTATTCCTGAAGAATCAAAACAATTGCCTAAGGAAGAAAAGAAAGGTCTTTCAAAAAAGCAAAAAAAAGAACCAAAAGATATTTTGATTGAAGAATTAGATTTAAGCCAACGAACAAAAAAAGCTTTGATTAATAATGGAATTAAAACATTAGCTGGTCTTTTGAGATATCGAGAAGAGACTTTATCTGAACTTGAAGGCTTAGGAGAAAAGTCTTTAGATGAAGTTAAAAAGATTATTAAAGATTTAGAGTATACTTTAAAATGAAACATTTAAAAAAAGGAAGAAAATTTCATAGAAAAAGAGATCAGAGAAAAGCATTACTTAAAAGTTTGGCTGCTAACTTAATATTACAAGAAAAGATTCAAACAACTTTAGAAAAAGCTAAAGAAACAAAAATTACTGTAGAAAAATTGATAACTCTTGCGAAGAAACAAGATCTAGCTGCTTTAAGAAACTTGAAAAAGAAGCTTCCGGAAAAAGCAGCAAATAAGGTGTATTATGAAATCGCACCCTTATATAAAAAAAGAAGAGGTGGCTATACTAGAATTATTAAAACAGCAAAAAGAAAAGTTAGGGATGCCTCTCTAATAGTAATTTTAGAATTAGTTGAAAAACCTTTAAAGGAAAGCGTTGACAAAGAGAAAAAACAAGTAGAAAACGTGAAAAATAAAGAAAATAAATTAAAGAATAATGGAAAAACAGAATAAAAATATTGTTACTATAGATGCTGAAAGTCAGTCTTTAGGAAGGATAGCTTCAAGAATTGCTGTTTTACTTCAAGATAAGCATAAGCCAGAATATGCTCCTAATAAAGAAGGAGAAACATTTGTAGTGGTAGAGAATTTTAGTAAAATAAAACCCTTTAGAGAAACTAAATCTAAAACAAAAATTTATTATAAACATACAGGCTATATTGGTCATTTAAAAGAAACTAGTTTGGAAAAGATGTGGGAAAAAGATCCTAAAAAAGTTCTTCAAATGGCTGTTCGAGGAATGTTGCCGAAAAATAAGTTACGCAGTAAAAGAATGAAAAGATTAGATATTCGTTTATAAAATAACTTAATACTTAATTTATGGTAGAAAAAAAGACAAAAAAAACAACAGAAGCTAAGGAAGAAGAGAAAAAAACAGCAACAACCAAAGGAAAAAAATATATTGAGGCAGTTGGTAGAAGGAAAGAGGCTGTTGCTCGAGTTAGGCTTTTTAAAGACAAGCCCGGTATTATTATCAATGAAAAAACAATGGAAGAGTATTTTCCTTTAGAAAGGCATCATCAGAAGATATTAAGCCCTTTGAAATCAACTGATTTAGAAAAGAATTTTTTCATTTCAGTAAAAGTAAAAGGAGGGGGACTGTTTGGGCAGGCAGAAGCTATTAGATTAGGAATAAGTCGTTGCCTAGTTAAGATTGATGAAAAAAAGTTCAAATCAACTCTTAGAAAAAAAGGTTTCTTAACTAGGGATTCCCGAGTAGTTGAAAGAAAGAAATATGGATTGAAAAAAGCAAGAAAAGCCGCTCAATGGAGTAAACGATAAAAAAATTAAATGTTTAATTAAAATGCCTATTAAGTAGGCATTTTAATATTGACTAAAAAAGTTATTAGTGGTATTATTTTTTAAATTAAAAATCAGTTGCAACTTGAAAATTTTTATAGTTTAAGGAGGTAAGAAAAATGATGGTTCAAGAAAAAGAAGTGATGGAAAAATTTGAAGAGGCAGGAGCTATTTTGAGAGGACATTTTAAACTAACTTCTGGTGTTCACAGTGATACATACATTCAGTGTGCTCAGGTCATGCAGTACCCTGGATTTATTCAAAATTTATGCAATGAATTAGGTAAAAGATTCAAGAAAGACCAAGTCGAGGTAGTTATAGGTCCAGCAATCGGCGGTATCATAATGACTCATGTAATGGCTTTAGCTCTAGGTTCTTGGGTTAGGGCAATTTTTACTGAAAGAGAAAATGGAAAAATGACCTTAAGAAGAAGTTTTCAAATTAAAAAAGGAGAAAAGGTTTTAGTAGTTGAAGACGTAACAACTACAGGAAGCTCAGTTCGGGAGGTAATAGATATTGTTAAAGAGAGACAGGGGAAGGTAATTGGTGTTGGTGCTTTAATTGATAGAAGCGGAGGAGAAATTAACTTTGGGGTAAAGTATGAGAAATTGCTAACCATAAAGATGGATGTGTATAGACCAGAAGATTGTCCATTATGTAAGAAAGGAGTTCCCGTAATCAAACCAGGTAGTCGTGATATTAATAATTTATAAAGGAGAGACAGAAATGATTTTTGAAAAAGAAATTTTAGATAATTTTATAAAAAAGAATTATTCTAATAGTACAGAAGAAGAAAAACAAGAAATTATTAAAGATTATAGACAAAGAATTGCAGGCAAATTAAAAGGTGAAAAGATTGATATTTTAGTAATTTATAAGAAAAATAGAAAAGGATTTTTTGGCATTGATAAGGAAGGATTTTTTGTAAATACTTAAAGATTAATAAAAATAAAGGAGGGTTTGAAAATGAATGCTTTGAAAGAAGGTGTAAAAGAGATAGTTATAGCAGAAAGATTTATAAGAAAGTTTATTGAGAAACAGTATTCGTTTTTTTCAGAAAAAAAATTAAAAACAAAAGTAAAAGAAATTCTTATTGGGTATGAAGGCATTAATATTAGTAAAGGGAAAATTTTTGTAATTACTAGACTACCAGAGGGAATAAAGATAATAATTGATGAAAAAGGAAATTTCCGTGATTTTGATGAATTTTTTCTTTTAAGGAGGTAGGAAATGATTACTTCTTTTTGGCAATTTCTTGCAGGATCATCTCTCTTATTCTTAATTTTTATATATTTAACAGAGGGCAAATAATTGAAGCAATAAAGCCATTAATATTGTATTGTATTAATGGCTTTTTTATTGCAGATTCTGTTGTTTTATGTTATATTTTAGTTCATTGATATCATGAATTTTATTCAAAAAATTATACAAAAAATTCTTAATTATAAACTTATTGCCATAGGAGTTCTTATCTTTTTAGTAGTTGTTTTATTCTTTATAATAAAAGGCAATAACGAGACAGGATATAGTTTAGCATTTGTTGAAAGAGGGGCGATAAGAGAAGAAGTTTCGGTGACTGGAAGAGTTCAATCAGCTGGAAGGGTTGATTTATCTTTTAGAGCTACAGGAAATGTATCAAAAATTATGGTTGAGAACGGAGACGAGGTAAAAGCAGGGCAAGTTTTAGCTAGCCTTGAGAATAATGATCTTTGGTCTCAATTAGAGCAGGCTCAAGCAAGCCTCGATGCAGAGATTGCTCAATTAAATGAATTAAAAAAGGGAACAAGACAGGAAACAATAAATATAAAAGAGTTAGAACTATCAAAAGCTCAGCAGGATTTAAATAATTATTATCAAACTGTTATTAATTCTTTAAATGATGCTTATTCAAAATCTGAAGAAGCGATCAAGATAGATATAAAAGATATTTTTTATGGAGCAGAAGCAGCAAGTGGTTATACATTTACTTTTGATTATTGCGTAACAAATGAGATAGCTTCAGCAGCAGGGTATGCTAGATTAATGTCGGAAAGAGAGCTTATGCAATGGAAAGATGAGCTAATGCTAATAAATTATGATGTTTCTTATGAAGAATTAATTTCAGCGATTCAAAGAGCAAAAAATCATTTAATAGTTTTTAGTGACTTTTTTAATAAATTAAATAATGTTTTATTAGCTGATTGTTCATATAGCAATCCTTATTTAGATATTCATAGAGTTAATGCTAGTCATGGAAAAAATTTAATTATTAGTGCAATTAGTAACATTGATACAATTGAAAATAATATTATTTCTCAAAACCTATTAGTTCAAAGAGTGAAAAATGAATTAGATTTATTATTAGCTGGATCAACGACAGAGCAAATAGCTATTCAAGAATCAAGAGTTAAATCTGCTCGGGCAAATGTGTCAAATTATTATGCTTTGATTGAAAAGACAATTATTCGTGCTCCAAGAGATGGAGTTGTTGTTAAGATGGATATTAGGCAGGGTGAAGTAGTTTCAGCTAATATTCCATTGGTTAGCGTGATGTCCGAGCAAGAAGAATTAGAGATAAAGGCATATATTCCAGAAGTTGATATTTCAAAAATTAAAATTGGGAATGATACTTTAATAGTTTTAGATGCTTTTCCTAGGAAGGAGTTTAAGGGAAAAGTAATAGAAATTGATTTCGCAGAAACTATAATCGATGGAGTTGTTTATTATCAAGTTAAAAGCTCTATTGATCCGGAGGGCTTAGAGGCAAAAGTAGGTATGACAGCTGATTTAACTATAATTATTGATTCAAAAGAAGATGTTTTATTTATTCCCCAAAGGGCGATAATAGAAAAAAATGGAAAAATGTTAGTTAGGGTTCCTAATAATACTGAAGAAGGTTATGAAGAAAGAGAAGTTCAAACAGGTTTAAGAAACCCCGAAGGATATATTGAAATTTTATCAGGATTAGAAGAGGGGGAAGAAATAATTACTTTTATTAGAAAATAAATGTTATTTGAAATAGAAAATCTTAAAAAAATTTATGGTAACAATAGTGTAAAAACCCCTGCTTTACAAGGGGTTTCTTTTAAAATTTCTTCAGGAGAGTTTGTTTCTATTATGGGTCCTTCAGGATCTGGTAAATCGACTTTAATGCATATTATGTGTTTTTTAGATAGACCGACTTATGGACAATGTAAGTTTGAAGATAAAAGTATAGATGATTTTAATGATGATGAATTAGCAAGAGTTAGAAATAAAAAGATGGGTTTTGTTTTTCAGTCATATAATCTTTTATCAAGAACAAATGTTTTTGATAATGTAAAACTTCCTTTAATTTATACAGGTTTTTCTAAAGAAAAAGAAAATGAATTAGTAGAGCAAGCTTTAAAATCTGTTGGTATTTTCCATCGAGCTTTTCACTTTCCTAATCAACTTTCAGGGGGAGAACAACAAAAGACAGCAATAGCTCGAGCAATTGTTAACCATCCTTCAGTAATTTTTGCTGATGAACCTACTGGTAATTTGGATAGTAAATCTGGGCAACAAATAATGGATATTTTCCAAAAGCTGAATGATCAAGGTCATACAATAATTTTAGTAACTCATGAAAAATACACTGCAGAGATGGCAAAAAGAATAATTTCTTTAAAAGATGGAAAAATACTCAGCGATGAATTAGTTAGTTTAAGGCATTATGCTAAAGATGGTTTAATTAAATAAAACTATGAAATTAAGTAATTCTTTCCAAACAGCGCTTGTTGGCTTAAAAACAAATAAAACTCGTTCATTTTTAACGATTTTAGGTATTGTAATAGGAATTTCATCAGTTATCTTAATGATGTCTTTAGGGGATGGAGCTCAAGGCTTAATTTTAAAACAAATTATGTCTATGGGTCCGAATAATGTTTATGTTGAACCAGGTTCTTTTGATCTAGAAGGAGCTGATATGACTCAAGCAATGATGGAAGGAATGGATATAAAAACATTAACTTTAGATGACATGGATGCAATAGAAAAAGATCCTTTAGTTGAATCAGTTGCTCCAATGGTTTTAAATGTAGCCAGAGTTGTTTATAAGAACAATGATAAAAAAGTTACTGTTTTTGGTACCAGTCCAGCCTATGCTGAAATAACCGGAGGTAGAACTATATTAGGATCTAATTTTAATGATTTCGACGTTCAGAGTATGGCAAAAGTCGCTGTCTTGGGCTATAAAATAAATGAAGATTTTTTTCAAAATGAAAATCCTATTGGTAAAACAATAAGGATAAAGGATGTAAATTTTAAAGTTATTGGGGTGATGGAGGAGCAGGGAAGCCAAATGTTTTTAAATGTTGATGATTATGTATATATTCCAATAACTACTGTTCAGAAATTCCTATTAGGTATTAACCATATTCAATCTTCAGCTGTGAAAATAGTAAGTCAAGATAAAATTGACGAAGCAATGGAAAGCATCCGTCTGATTTTAAGAGAAAGACATAATATATATAATCCAGAAGGTGATTTATCAAAAGACGATTTTAAAGTAGTTAGTGCTAAAGAAAGTGCTGATATGATGAATATTGTAACTGGTATTTTAACAATGCTTCTATCTTCCGTAGCAGCAATTGCTTTATTGGTTGGTGGAATTGGAATTATGAATATTATGTTAGTTTCAGTAGTTGAAAGAACTAGAGAAATTGGCTTAAGAAAGGCAGTTGGCGCTCGTAAAAAAGATATTCTTTATCAATTTCTAATTGAGGCCATTGTTCTTACTGGTCTTGGTGGAATAATAGGAATTTTGTTAGGTATTGTCTTTGCCTATCTTGCAGCTATTGTTTTAAGTATGGCCTTAGGAACTCAATGGTCATTTGTAGTTTCTTTAAAATCTATAGTTTTAGCTTTTGGAGTAGCTGCAGGTATTGGTATTGTTTTTGGTATTTATCCTGCTCGTAAAGCAGCAGAGTTAAGTCCAATCGAAGCCTTAAGATATGAATAAATTAAATCCCGATTTTTAAAATACCTTCATCAGAGAGATAAAAAATATAATTTATTGAGGGATCGTATATAAAATTATTGTTTTTAACATTACTGGCTAAGGGCCAGATTTTATTTTCTTTAACAAGGAAAATATTCAAACTTTGATCTTTGAGAAATAAAAGATGATCATTATTAAGAAACCAAATGGCAGGGGTATCACTATAAAGTGTTTGTGAAGATTTTATATCCTTTTCTAAATCATAAATTTCAATCTTATTTTTAGAAACTAAAAGAATTTCTTTTTTATCCAAAGAGAAATTTCCGTCAATAATATTTTCTCCAATGATAGAAGGTAAACTTTCAGGGGATTGAAGATAGGAAGCTTTTTGAGAGCCTTCAATAATTAAAAATTCATCATTATCGTTCTTCTTTCTAATTTTAGTATCTTCTAGATTTTCAATTGAAAAACTGTATAAAGAAATTTGATTTTCTTCTTTTGTTTCAAAAGATATTTTAGTAAAAACACCATTTTCTTTTATAAAATATACATAATTTTCATCTACGAAGAATGGAGAACTTTCTCCTTCATATATTCTTTCTATGTCCCCAGTTAAAAAATTTAAAAGATAGAATGCATCTTCAGTTCTAATAATTAAGTTGCTATCTTCTTGAGAGTAAAAATTGGCCTGAATAATATTGAGAGAGGTTGTTCCTTTCTTGAGTTCAGCATCAGTGAGCGCCTTTTTAAAAGCATCAGTTAAGGAAACACTATTTTGAATTAAGCTTTTAGGTAAAAAAGCGATTCGCCAATTATTATTACCTAAATTAGTTACGAGCTTTTTAGAAGAAAAATTAATATCTAAAGGTAAGGAAGATGTTTCCCAGAAAAGTTCTTTTTCTTGAGTGTTTCGATTAAAAAGATACCATTTAAATTTAGACGATTTATTGATATACACAATACGATTTGAATCAGGTGTTAAATAAAAATAACTAATATCTTCATCAAGAATTACATCTTCTTTTTTGGGATTATTAGGAAAAAGAAAATATTCTCCTAGATCAACGATTTTTCCACTTTCAATATTTATCCCAGTCTCAATAAAAGAATAATCAGGAATAGATAACAATATATTATATTTTCCAGGATTTAGTTTAATATTAAAAGATCCTTGTTTGTCCTGGTAATCTTTATTATTAATTTTTAAGATGGCTTCAGAAGGATAGGCTTTAAGTCTTAAAATTCCTTGAGGGCCAGAATCTTTTTGATAATAAGAGAAAGCAAAAAATACTCCAATTCCTAAGATAATAATTATTAAAAAAACAAGTAGAATTTTCTTCATAATATATTTATTGATTAATATTATTAGTATTATAACTTAATTTTGTTTGAGATTCAAAGAAAAATATTATACAATGTATTAATACAATATGCGCAACAAATTGAATCAACTTCTTATCACTTTTAGTCTATTAATTTTATTTATTGGCTTAATAGCTTTAATAAGCGCTTCAGCTGTAATTGGTGAACAGAGATATGGTGATGTCTATTATTTTGTTAAAAGACAGCTTTTCCAGGGAGTTTTAATTGGGTTAATTGCTGCTTGGGTTTTTTCAAGGATTGATTATCATTTTTGGAAAAAATATGCTTTAGCTATTTTAATTCTTAATATTACTTTGTTGCTTCTTTGTTTTGTTCCTGCCCTTCAGTCTTCTGGAGTTACAGCAAATCGCTCAATTAATATTGGATTTATAAACTTCCAACCATCAGAACTTTTAAAAATAAGCTATATTCTCTTTTTGGCGACTCTTTTAAGCAGTTTTTCAGTTAAAAAAAGAAAAAAATTAGGTGGTTTTCCTTTTATTTGCTTCTTAATCAGTTTGTTTGTGATTGGTTATATCATTATTCAACAACCAGCAACTGGAAGCTTAGTGGTTCTTGCTCTATCGAGTCTAATGGTTTATTTAACTGCTGGGTTGAGTATTTTTCAATTTTTATTTTTTGGATTGGTAGGAACCTTAGTCTTGGGTTTTATTATTAAAGTAACCCCTTATCGTTGGCAGAGAATTACATCTTTTCTATCTCCCCAACAAGATCCTTTAGGCCAAGGGTATCATATTATTCAATCATTATTAGGTATTGGTTCCGGGGGTTTGCTAGGAATTGGTTTTGGAAGATCTATTCAAAAATTTAATTATCTTCCAGAGAGTCATACTGATGCGATTTTTTCAATTATTGCAGAAGAATTTGGTTTTGTCGGTTCTTTAATAATTATTATTCTTTTTTTGATTTTAATTTCAATTGGTTTTAAAATAGCTAAGAGAGCGCCTGATGAATTTGGTAAGTTCTTAGCGGTTGGATTAATTTGTAATATTGGTTTTCAGGCTTTTATTAATATCGGAGCAATGTGTCAAATTTTTCCTATTACAGGTATTCCTTTGCCTTTTATTAGTTATGGTAGTTCCTCTTTGATTATTAATTTAGTTAGTATCGGGCTTTTAAGTAATATAGCAAAACAAACATGATAATAATCAATAAATAATAATGGATATTTCATTTTTAAAATCAAGATCTTTTAGTAGAACAATTCGTTTGGTTCTTACCGGAGGTGGTTCTGGGGGGCATACTTTTCCTTTAATTGCTGTTGCTAGAGAATTTAAAAAAATAGCTCAAGAGAAAAATTTTCTTTATGAAATTATTTATATTGGACCTAATGACTTTACTTTACCTTACATTTTAAAAGAAGAGGGGATAACAATTAGAAAAATCACTACTGGTAAATTAAATCGTCAAGGTGATTCAAATGGAAGGTTGTCAGGGTTTATTAATTTTTTTGTTAATTTATTTAAAACCTTAGGAGGTATTTTCCAGTCACTTTATTATCTTTTTATTTTGATGCCAGATGCTATTTTTTCAAAAGGAGGCTATGGTGCTTTTCCGGTGATTTTTTGGGGAATTATTTTCTTTATTCCAACTTATACTCATGAAAGTGATGCTGTTCCAGGGTTAGTTAATCATCTTGTTGGGAAGTTTTGTCGAAAAATTTTTATTTCTTTTGATTATACAAAAAAATATTTTCCTTTAAACAAAAGTTTATTAACAGGAAATCCAATAAGGTTAGATTTATTCTCAGGGGAAGGGGAGAGTTATAATTCTCAAAATATTAAAGAATTATTAAAATTAAGTTCAGACAGGCCAGTGATCACAGTTATTGGAGGATCTCAAGGGTCTAGTCATATTAATGATTTTATTTTAGATATTTTGCCAAGAGTTATTAATAAAGCAGAGATTATTCATCAAACCGGAAAAGATAATTATCAAAAGGTTGTTAGGGAGGCTACTGTTGTTTTTCAAGAAATTATTAGGGATAAAGAATTCGAAAAATATTATCACCCAGTTCCTTTTTTTGAAGAAACTAAAACACCAAATATTTCTTCCTTAAAAGATATTTATTTAGTTAGTGATTTAATTATTGCTCGAGCAGGTAGTGGTTTAATTTTTGAAATTGCTGCTTCTAAAAAACCTTCTATTCTTATTCCTTTGCCTTGGGCGAGCCGAGGTCATCAAAAGAGAAATGCTTATGAATATGCAAGAAATGGGGCAGCGATAGTAGTTGAAGAAAATAATTTAAAAACTAATATTTTTTCAGACCTTATTCTTCAAGTACTTTTTGATGAAAAAAAGAAAAAAGCAATGAGTTCAGCAGCTTTTCAATTTGCTAAACTTAATGCCGCTCAAGATATTGCTAAAGAAATAGTTAATCAATTATAGCTTTCCTAAGTCTTTGTTTCGTGGTATAGTATAATATATAAATATCATGAATGACCCTAAAACACCACAATCATTGTTTGGACCTCGAGTCCGCTTAGCACCAAGCCCTACAGGTTGGTTTCATGTTGGTAATGCTCGAACAGGTCTTTTTAATTATTTATTTGCTCGTAAAACAGGAGGAACATTTGTTTTAAGGGTAGAGGATACAGATAAAGAAAGATCAAAAAAAGAGTATGAAGAAAATATGATAGAAGGGTTGAAATGGCTTGGGGTTGAATGGGATGAAGGCCCAGAGAAAGATGGTTCTTTTGGTCCTTATCATCAAAGTGAAAGGATAGAAATTTATAAAGAATATCTCAGCCAGCTTTTAGAAGAAGGCAAGGCATACTATTGTTTTTGTACCCCAGAAGAATTAGAAGCACAACGTGAAGACATGATTGCTCGAGGAATGCCACCAAAATATTCAGGAAAATGCCGTGATTTATCAGAAAATACAGTAAAAGAATATTTAGCTCAAGGGAAGCCATCAGTTATTAGGCTTAAAATGCCTAAAAAAGTGATAAAATTTAATGATATTATTAGAGGTGAAGTTGAGTTTAATTTAGACCTTATTGGGGATACAGTAATAGCAAAAAGCTTAGATGAACCTTTATATAATTTTGCTGTGGTAATTGATGATTATT
>Ga0265293_10004759_pt1 | contig 23566 bp, 21 predicted proteins | sample Munlanlewell138R_FD_192505 | JGI IMG/M metagenome (GOLD analysis project Ga0265293, IMG submission 192505) | Leachate microbial communities from a municipal landfill in Southern Ontario, Canada - Leachate well 138R | ecosystem: Engineered > Solid waste > Landfill > Unclassified | place: Canada... | reverse complement strand
CTAAGGAGTTCTGGTGGTAGTATTTGAAGCATATCAGCTGCGGCGTACCCTCTCCCTTTTGAAGATGACATTTTTTTGCCTCCAATAAGTAAAAATTCATATCCAACAGGATAGGGAACAGGATATTTAAGTACTTTTTCTGCAACCATTGTGGCAAGATCGTGAGATCCACCTTTACTCATATGATCCTTCCCAGCGCCTTCGACTGTTACACCAATAGCTTGCCATTTCACTGCCCACTCTACTTTCCAAGGCATTTTCCCAGTAAACCTACTTTCATCACTATATGGTGAGACTTTGCCTTCATATCCACATCCAGGAGTCCAGTCAGTTGCATCAATCGGGCAACGATAGTGTACATTCTCTCCATCCCAGTTATATACTCTTGTCGTAGATACTTTTCCGCACTGCTCACAATATACTTGGAACGGATACCAATCTTGTGCTACTTCTTTTTTATATAACTCTTTATAGATGTCTCTGATTACATCTGCTTGGTCAAGAACTTTTTTAATTCCATCATTCATTTTCCCAGACATGTACAGGTCTTTTGTCCACAAAATCTCTGGATGAAATCCTAACGCATTAAATGTATCCATAAATTCTTGCGCATAGTATGCAGCAAAATTTTCATATCCTTCAACAGGAGAGGGGATTTTATATAATGGCATGCCTAAATACTGTTTGTACTCTTCCTGAGGAAGATACGAAGGGATGTCATCCATCGGATCATGGTTTTCAAATACATAAGTATATTTTGTATTTACTCCAACCTCCTCTAAGGATCTATGTACTAATCCATGGACAACCACTCCCATAAGTGATCCCACATGAATACGACCACTTGGGGTTTTCATATCGTCAACCCACTCAAGCGGTAAATTTCGTTCTTTTAATTTTTGCGCTACTTCGTCTGACCAATACATATTTTCTCTATTATATCTTATTTAGATACAAAAAAACCCCTTTCGGGGTATCTTTATTTTGTTAGACAACAAAGAGACAACCCCGTTAGGAGCTAGACTTCTTTGAGGATTTATTAACAATATTTTTCATATGTTGGTATATTAACAAGGATATAAATAATTGTCAATTAAATTACTCCCAATTCTTTTCCAACTCTTTCAAATGCATTGAGACCTTTATTAAGATCTTCAGGTGAATGAGAAGCAGAAGCTATGACGCGAATACGTGCTTTTCCTTTTGCTACCATGGGGAAAACAATAGGGGTGGCAAAAACATCCAAATCGAAAAGTTTTCGACTGAATTCTTTTGCGACCTCTTCATCACCTAACATAACTGGGATAATGGGTGTTTGAGAATTACCCGTATCAAACCCCCGTTTTTTAAATTCTTCTTGTAAGTATTTTACATTGTCCCACAGTTTTGCAACAACAGAGTCTGATTCAAGTAACAACGTTACTGCTGCAAGTGCTGCTGCTGTATCGGGAATTGTTAATGCAATTGAAAAAAGTCTTTGACGTGCTTTTAAGTTAATATAATCAATGAGTGGCTCTTTTCCAGCAATAAAACCTCCCATTACTGAAAAAGCTTTTGAAAGGCTTCCTACTTCGATATCAATTTCACCCAATAGACCAAAATGATCTACGATTCCCCGTCCTCCTCTTCCCAATACACCCTCTCCATGTGCATCATCAACCATAGTAAGTGCTTGATATTTTTTTGCAAGTTTAACAATATCTGGTAATGGCGCTAAATCACCATCCATAGAGAATACTCCATCAGTTACTATTAATATAATAGGATCTGTCCCATCACTTTTAGCTGTTTTTCCAAGATCGCTAGCAAGCTTCAACTGTTCTTCAAGACTTGCCATATCACTATGTTTGTAAATAAATTTATTTTTAATCCCTGCTACTCGAACTGCATCAATAATTGAGGCATGATTAAGCTCATCGGAAATAACAATATCTTCTTTTCCAAGGAATGTTTGTATTGCTGCTGCATTGGCCATATACGCACTTGAGAACACTACTGCTTTTTCTGTACCTTTAAATTTTGCAATTGCATTTTCAAGATCGATATGTAATGTGTGTGTGCCTGCAAGAGTTCTATATCCAGTACCAACACCATAATTTTGAGTAGCATCGATGATTGCTTCTTTTAATCGGGAATGTTCTGCCAGGCCAAGATAGTGACTAGAACAAAAATTTAATTTATCTTTCCCATCAATGGTAAGATATGCTCCTTGTCCTGACTGAATAACCATTGGCTTTTTACCTTTTGCTACTTCTTTTTCAAGATTTGAATAAAACTGGGGAATGTTCATATTATGGTTCTAAAAGTACTTTACCGCATTCTCCACTTTTCATAACTTCCATTGCTTTTTCAAACTCAGATAGTTTAAATCTATGAGTAATAATTTTACGAAGATCAACTTTCCCTGATACTAATAACTTAGTTGTATCGTTCCACGTATCCCAAATCATACGCCCAAATACAGAATCAATTGAAAGCTCTTTATTAATCATATATTTGCCCCAATCAATATCTATTGTATCTTTAGGAATACCAAAAGCAATTATTTTTCCCGCTATCCGAGTCGCATCAAGTGCGACTTGAATACCAATCCTATTTCCAGACATCTCAAGAACTGCATCAAATGTATTGTACTCATTTTCAGGTAATTCCTCGAGTACACGATCAAATCCAATTTTGAGTGCAAGCTTTCTTCTATACTCTCTTCTATTAATTCCAACTACCTCTTTTGCACCATATGCTTTTGCTACCATTCCTGCACAAAGCCCCGTAGGACCAAGCCCCATTACGAGTATTTTCTTTCCTTTCACATCTGCTTTTGTCACTACATTTACTGCATTCCCTAAGGGTTCTTGTACACTCATCGACTCAACTGGAATTTTTGGATCATTTTTCCATGTAGTTTTAAGTGGGATAGTTGTATATTCTGCAAATGACCCGTCTCTTCCAATCCCAAATAACTCCATATTCTCACAAATATGCTTATTCCCTATTTTACATTGGAAACAGTTTTGGCAGAAAATATGAGTTTCAGAACTTACTAAATCTCCAACTTTTAGATCATTTTCAGGTTTGCCATTTATTTCAACAACTTCTCCTACTAATTCATGCCCAATAATTGCAGGAGGTGTTATATGTCCTTGTGCCCACGTGTTCCAGTCATAAATATTAATATCTGTACCACAGATTGAGGCATATTTTACTTTCACAAGGACTTCATCTTTTTTTGGAGTGGGAACAGGAACTTGTTTTATTAGGACACCAGGTTCTGGTTTCTCTTTGAGGACTGCGAGCATTGTTTTTGGTGTCATAGTAGCATTATGAGTATATACAAAGCAATTGTCAATCAATAATTATGACACACTGGAAGGTATACGTTTTACTCTATACCTTGGATATGATACAGTATTTTTCCAGCTGGCGCGCTAACTTCAACTTTTTCACCAACAGATTTTCCAATCAGTGCTTTTCCTAAAGGAGACTCATGGGATATTTTTCTTGCGGCAGGATCAGCTTCCCACTCTCCTACGAGTGTAAACAACTCTTTTTTACCACCTACGAGTACATTTACCCGAGATCCGAGTTGTACTACATGCCCGCCTTCATCTTCTTGAATAATTTTTGCTCTTTTGAGCATATCTTCAAGCTCTTCAACTCTTCCATCGATCAATGAAAGCTCCTCACGTGCTGCAGTATACTCTGAATTTTCAGATAAATCACCCATTGCTCTTGCTTGGCTTACTCTTTCAAGCACCTCAGGGCGTTTAACTTTTTTAAGTTCAGCAAGTTCTTTCTTTAGATCTTCAAGACCATCAGTAGTAACGTATATATATTTTCTGTCCATATTTTCTGAATACTAACTCCCGGAGAGTGGGAGTGCTCTTTTGCTTACAGTACTATACATAAACGATTGAAGAGTGTCAAGATCCTGGAGTAATATTTCTTTTTTTTACAGATAGAGAGGATCCAACATTCAATGATTTCCCATACACTTTTACTCTATTTCTATACATCTGGAGCACTACTTTTGAAATATCACGAGGATGAAACGCAGCAAAATTTGTGTCTACAATCTCAGAAGTTATTTTATTTTTCATATATATTCTCTGTATGCTATATGCAAAAAAATTTATAAAAGAAAAAAAAGAAAAAGAGGGAAAGCTCTTTTTCTTAAAATTAAATATTTGGGAAGTATTCGGAAAATATGTATATATCCAGTTATTCGCGTGTAAAAATGATGCATAGGTATGACAAGAATCATACACTACTTTCAGTTGGAGAACCTCACGCGCCACAAATATATTTTTTTTAGGAAGTAAAAGATTATCTTCACTCATCCACATATTCATACAGATTGTATCTGGAGCAAGTTCTGACTTTACCGCACGCTTTTTTCTTAAGATTGTCACGACCATAGTTGCCAAGAATCTGGTAATCCAAAGGGAGTGGTGACGAGTAATAATAAAAAGATCAATATCTGCTCCTTTTGTTGCATTCTCTGCTGCAACACTTCCGCTTATCCCAATCATACGGATTGTAGGAATTAATCGTAAAATTGAGACTATTCGCTTTGCAATCACCGTTTTCCTTTTACTTTCTTTTACATTTACCCGATAGGTTTTAACAAGAGATTCTCTCCCAGCAAGAACATAATATGTTCCTATTTTTTTAACCCAAGAAGTATTCTGTAATACAAGTTGTAAAGTTTTTTTGTCTACAACATATTTATAGAGATATCTGTGAAGATCAGATAAATTCAGAGGACTTGCAAACACGTCTGAGTATGTAAGCGTCTTAAGGATTGCAGTATCAATTTTATTTACTTTCATCTGGAGTTGGTACAAATATTGAATACAGTCCTTCTGCCAGCTTATCTACTGCTGTTTTAGAACTAGATTCCCCTGCCTGTACTGCACGAACTGCGTTTCCTAAATACACATCCATTCTTGCTATTTCTCCTCCACCATATGTGTCTGAATAAAAAAGAGATGATTTAGCTGTAGGAGCTTGATTCACCACCGCTGCTAAATACGGGTTATTTTTAAGAAGATCTCCCATATCTTTTCTTGGATATGCAACCGCAATTGGACGTTGAGCAGACTGTGCTTTAAACAACTTCTCCATATTTTCTTTTCTGCTTAAAAATTCTAAGAATTGAAAAGACTGTGCTTGTGCTTTTGATTTTCTAGAGACTCCCTCTGCCCAGTATCCCGCCAGTGTTGCTTTTCCCTGTGCAGATGAATCATACTGTGGGACAGGATGTACTGAGAACTTAAAGTTTGGATTTGCGTGATTAATCTCCAGTATATCCCAAGAATATCCAAAGTAGAATGCAACCTTCCCTTGCACAAACGCAAGTTTTGAGTTTGGCATACTATTGTTCCAGATTGGGGTACAGATATCTGACTCAACTGCAAAACACGTATAGAAATCAAGAACTCCTACCATTTTGTTCTTTGCAAGAGTAGTCTTTTGCTCAGCTTGTTCGTCTGTACTCGCATTTACTCCTGCAAGAGAAGTCATATCAATACTACTTTGTACAGACAGTAAGGAGAGTATATCTGCAGCATGATCTACATTATCATAAGTACCTAGTGAAGCACCTGACGTTTTAATCTCACCAGTTTGTTCATCAATCACGGTAAGAGCTCGAGCAACATCCATAAAAGATAGCCAATCGTGTGGAACTGAGTATCCACCAGCAGATAAGATATCGTCATTGACATACATCACTAAGGAATCATATCCGATAGGCACTCCATAGTATGCTCCATTCACTTCCATGTCCGAGTTAATCACTGGATAATAATTTTTCTCTATATCTACTTCTTTTTGTATTGAAGAAGGGAGGGGTGCAAGATGAGAAGAAAGAAGAGATGTCCAGCTATTATGAAAACGGAAAATATCAGGACCTGTACCTTCGTTTATTCTTGTTTTTAGAAAAGCAATATATCCACCAGGAACATCTTTAATATCTGCTCTATTTTCATATTTCACTTTTATATTTGGATATTCTTTCTCAAAATCCTGAATAATTTCTTGAAAAACAGCTTCATTTTCCCATATTCCCCAGTATGTAATTTCTGCATTCCCTTCTCCAGATTTTCTAAAAAATGCAAAAAACAAAATAATTGTTAGTAATAGGACACCAATAATTCCTGCAATTATTCCAATTATTTTTTTCTTGGAACCCATGCCTCCTCCATAGACGGCTCCAGAATCTACTGGTGGTTGTGCTGGAGGAGGTTGTATTGGAGGTACCGCTTGAGGTGGTGGAGTAACTTGCTCTGTAACACCTGGGTTTAAATTAGTTGTCTCTGGTTGCATAATAACTAGTACTTTCTTTGTATATACAAATAGTATAATAATAATATAAGTAAAAAGCTATGAAATTTCCAAAGTTGTCTTTCCCCAAAAAACCACTTTCAATACTTGTCCCCTCTTTTTGGTTTCTTACAGGATTCTGTATTGCTGCACTTACACTTGCAAGTATTATCATTATCTATTTCCAAAAAACATACGAGGATAAAGTAATTCCAGGAGTTTTTGTAGGAAGTACCTATGTGGGGGAAATGTCCCAAGAACAAGTAAAAAAGATTTTTGACGAAAAAAATGAAAAAATTAATCAAGTATTTTTTACCCTTTCTCATGAAAATAACATCGCAACAGTTTCTGCCCAAGACTTGAATATTGGATACGATACTGAACTTATTACAGACCAAGCAATGTCGATTGGGAAAAACTCTAATATCTTAAGCGATATGGCAATTATTGTAGACTCATATTTAAACGGATTAAATCTCAAACCATCATACACATCAGACCCAGAAAAAATAAAAGAGAAGCTTACCGATATCGACAAAAAAATTACGGTAGAACCTGTTGATGCTCTATTTACGGTAGAGAACAATAGAGTTACTGCATTTCAACAATCAAAAGATGGCCAAAAAATTGATTATGAAAAACTTAATAAAACGTTAGACACGTATGTACACAAAATTGTTGCTGGAACAACAGAAAAAAATATTGTGCTTTCAATTCCTGTTACTGTTTTAAAACCTGAAGTCTCTACAGAAAAAGCAAACAATCTTGGCATTGTTGAAGTAATAAGTACAGGTGAGTCACATTTTGTTGGATCTATTCCTAATAGAGTTCATAACATTGCACTTGCTGCTTCAAAAATTAATGGAATTCTTGTTGCTCCAAATGAAGTTTTTTCTTTTAATAAATCTATCGGGGACATATCCAGATATACAGGATATAAAGAAGCATATGTTATCTCTGGAGGGAAAACAGTACTGGGTGATGGAGGTGGAGTTTGCCAAGTATCTACCACTCTCTTCCGCTCTGTTCTCAATGCTGGACTTCCTATTGTAGAGAGATATGGACACGCATATCGAGTAGGATATTACGAACAACAATCAGCACCTGGATTTGATGCAACAATTTATGTTCCTACTGTTGATTTTAAATTTAAAAATGACACAAAACATCATATTTTAATTCAGTCCTATGTTGATCCATCAACAATGACTCTCACTTTCACCATATATGGAACAAAAGATGGACGACAAGTATCTATCACAAACCCTGTAGTTAGTTCCCAAACACCACCTCCTGCTCCTGTATATCAAGATGATCCATCTCTTCCTAAAGATACAATCAAACAAGTAGAGTATGCAGCTGCAGGAGCAGTCGTTAGTTTTAGCCGAACAGTTATGAAAGATGGTAAAGTTTACATCTCAGATGAATATACTACCAGATATAGACCATGGGGAGCTGTATACCTCAAAGGAACAAAAGAAGGATAAAAAACATAGATTGAGATAATGGCACAGATCTTAACAATAGAATCAGCAATTCACGAAATAAAAAAAATCCCAGATCCAATCATTCTTGCAGGAGGATGTTTTGATGTTCTGCACCCAGGACACATTTCATTTCTTTCACACGCAAAAAAAATAGGAGGTGCTCTTGTTGTATTCGTTGAGAGTGATGAAAAAATTAAGTCTATGAAAGGAGAAAAAAGACCGATACATACTCAAAAAGACAGAGTATATATTCTCTCTCATCTGACTATAATTGATTATGTTATCCCACTTCCATTTTTCAGTACCAATAAAGAGTATGAAGATCTTGTGTATGCACTCAAGCCAACTTTTTTTGCAGTAACAAAAGATGATCCTGTCATTCAATATATACGACCTCAAGCAGAAAAGATAAATGCATCAGTCGTAGAAGTTACAGAAAGAATTGATGCACACGCATCATCCCAGATCATAAAAGAGTTGAATATTTAACCTATAATGCGGTACAATACCAACCATATATGAAAAAGATTTTTATTGTCTACGGAGTACTTGTTGTTATAGTTATTGCGCTAATTATTTGGAGAATTACTGCGTTTAACTTTACTCTTCCTTTTATCTCACAAGCACGTGCTCAAGTAAATGGTCAAGAAATTCATCTTTTACTTGCAAAAGATGAAAAAACTCGTATGCAAGGACTTTCAGATAGGAGATCACTTAAAAAAAATTCAGGTATGCTCTTTGTGTTTGATAAAAAAGATACGTACGGATTCTGGATGAGAAAAGTCAATTTTCCTTTAGACATCATTTTTCTTGATGGGAATAAAGTAGTAGATATAAAGAAAAATGTACAACCAGCAAAAGAGGATGAAATCAATCCTCCTGTATATACTCCAAAAGCTCCTGCAAATTATGTACTGGAAGTAAATGCAGGCACTGCAGATGAACTCAAAATTAACGAAGGTTCAACAATTACATTTGAAAATATTAATTAACCTTTTGCTCCATGAAGATTCTCAGTATTGAAACGAGTTGTGACGAAACCAGTGCTGCTGTTGTCCAAAAAAATGATACTACGTATCCGACAATTCTTGGTTCTGCACTTGCATCCTCAAGTGATTTACACGCATTAACTGGAGGGATAATACCAGAACAAGCAGCCCGAGCCCAACTCGAGTATATCTTCCCCATCATTTCTAAAGCACTTCTTGAATCTGAAGGAAAAACCTTTTCTCATACTCCTGAGAATTACAAAAAAGGAATGGACATTCTTTCCAAATCTATCGATGCCATAGCTGTTACTCAAGGACCTGGACTCATAGGATCATTACTTATAGGAGTAGAGTCTGCAAAAGCACTTGCACTTGTATATGATAAGCCACTTATCCCAGTAAACCATCTTCTCGCACATATTTATGCAAATTGGATAACAACATCAGATGAAAAAGAGACCCAACAAATACAGTTTCCTTTTATCGGTTTAATAGTATCAGGAGGACATACCGATCTATTGCTATTTAAGAATCATGGGGATTATACATGGATTGGAGGAACAAGAGACGACGCAGCAGGAGAAGCATTAGATAAAATTGGGAGATTACTCAATCTTTCCTATCCAGCTGGACCACAAATTGAAAAACTTTCACAACTTGCAAAAAAGAAAGATATTAAGTTTTCAAGACCGTTAAAATCTCTTGAAACATTTGATTTCTCATTTTCTGGTTTGAAAACAGAAGCAGCACGATTTATTCGCTCTCAATCTACATTAACTCCAGAACTTATCTCAGAAATATGTTATGCAGTACAAGATGCAATTGTAGATGTTCTTGTCTATAAAACAGTTCATGCCGCAGAAAAATATAACTGTAGTTATATAGTACTTGGAGGGGGAGTCAGTGCAAACCAAGCCCTGAGAGATTATTTCCAAAAAAAAGCTTCAGATTTTAATATACAAGTCATGTATCCTGAGAAACAATTTACTACAGATAATGCAAGTATGATCGGTGCATATGCAGCATATAACATGCACGCAAAACCTTTAAAAAGCATTCAGGCCAAGCCTAATTTATACCTCGTATAATTGACAAGACTTTACCTATAGTATAGAATGCCTCTTTGTGTAACACCCGATTACTTGTTATACTAAACTCTCATTATGAAGACAGTAATATTAGTTGAATCACCAACAAAAGCAAAAACATTAAACAGATTTTTAAAAGGGAAATATGATATTGAAGCATCCCTTGGTCATATCCGTGATCTTCCAAAAGGGAACTTAGGAGTTGAGATTGAAAATAATTTTTCTCCAAAATATGTTATCCCCAAAGAAAAAAGAAAAACTGTAGAGTCATTAAAACGTACTGTTAAAAATGCAGACATGGTTTTACTTGCAACAGACCCTGATAGAGAAGGTGAAGCTATCGCGTTTCATCTCAAAGAAATTCTCGATACAAATAAAAACAAAAGAAATTTCAAAAGAATTGTATTCCATGAAATAACAAAAGAAGCAATCCAAGATGCGCTGAATCACCCTCGATCAATAGATAATAATCTTGTAGCTGCACAAACTGCACGAAGAATTCTTGACAGAATTGTAGGGTACAAACTTTCTCCGGTGTTATGGAAAAAAGTCAAAAGGAAACTATCTGCAGGAAGAGTACAGTCAATTGCACTCAGACTTATTGTAGAAAGAGAAGATGAAATTAAAAAATTTAAATCAAAAGAATATCATAGGATATACGTTGATCTTACTCAAAAAAATGATACTACCCCTATTGAGTTTGAATTAATCTCAATTGACGGAGAAAAAATTGAGAAATCTGAAAAGATTACTCTGTATGATGGAGAGTATAAATATTCGTTTAACATACTGACAAAAAATGATATTGAGACGATTAAAAAAGACCTTGAATCAGGAACATATGCAGTTAAAGATATTATTCAAAAGGACACAAAAAGATCTCCATATCCACCATTTACTACTTCTACTTTGACACAAGAAGCATATAGAAGACTTGGATACTCAAGTAAACGAACGATGAGTATTGCACAACGTCTCTATGAAGAAGGATTTATTACCTATCATAGAACAGACTCTTTTAATTTATCTCAGAGTTTTATTACATCAAGTAGATCATTTATTGAAAAAACATTTGGGAAAGAATTTTTATCTACTGAGACAAGAGTGTATAAAACAAAATCCAAAATGGCTCAAGAAGCACACGAAGCAATCAGACCAACGTCTGCAGTAGATAAAACAACAGAAGTTACAAGTACTCTTGGGAGAGACTTTGCAAAATTATACGGACTCATCTATAAACGCGCAGTAGCAACACAGATGGCAGAGGCGTTATATGCATCAACAAAAGTTCAAGTAGAAACAACAAAAGAAAAAACATATTTATTTGAGACAAATGGAAGAGTACTCAAATTTCCAGGGTTCTTAAAACTTTGGTATTTTGAAGAAGAGGAAAATATGCTCCCGCCACTCACTGTTGGAGAAAAACTGAATTATGGGAGAACTAAAATTACCGATCATAACTCTACTCCTCCACCAAGATACAATGAAGCATCTCTTATTTCATCACTTGAAAAACACGGAATTGGAAGACCATCTACGTATGCACCGATAATCTCTACTATCACAGATAGAGGATATATTGAGAAAATTGAAAATAGATTTGTTCCCACTTCTGTAGGAGTTGCAGTAACTCAATTTTTAGTACTCCATTTCCCAAATATTGACGATATTCCTTTTACTTCTCGTATGGAGGACAAATTAGACGATGTAGCAAACGGTTCTCATGAATGGACAGAGTTACTCAAAGAGTTTTATGAACCATTTGCACAAGATATTGAAAAAGTACAAGATGTAGAAAAAATAGAAGTAGAAGAAGAAACAACAGGAGAAAAATGTCCAGTATGTAAAGAGGGAGATATTGTATTAAGAAGAAGTAAATTTGGGAAGTTTTATGCATGCAACAGATTTCCTGATTGTACATATAAAAGGTCCTATCAAATAGAGACTGAGTATCTGTGTCCAAAAGATGAAGGAAAAGTGATTATGAAAAAAACAAAACGTGGACGTACTTTCTTTGGTTGTGGAAACTATCCAAACTGTGATTTTGCAGTATGGAAAAAAGAAGATTTAGAAGCACAAGGAGCTAAGAAAGTTGAAAATACTTCTGTGCAAGAAAATACAAAAGAACAAACACACGCTAACTAATACACTATGAAAAAACTGGTGGCACAACAATTAAGAGAGTACATACCTACCCAAGAAGATCTCCAAAAAATAAAAAAACAAAGACAAGACATTTATATTATTTTAGATGATGTATTAGATACATATAATGTAGGTGCAATATTTAGACTCGCAGATGCTGTTGGGGCAAAAAAAGTATATTTATGTGCTGGTACAGAAACACCTCCAAACTCTCGAATTAAAAAAGCATCTGTATCTACATGGCAATGGATTGATTGGGAGTATCAGCCAACTGCGCTTACTGCAGTTGAGCAATTAAGATCTAAAGTTCCAGATATCTCTATTGTCTCTGTAGAACTTGATCCCCGCTCTATTCCTTATGACACTGTTGAGTACTCACTTCCTATTGCTTTGATTGTCGGACATGAATCACATGGAGTCAGTAAAGAAGCTCTTGATGCAAGTGATATGATTGTAAGTCTTCCTCAATTAGGTATCAATACGAGTCTGAACGTAATGGTCTCTCTTGGTATTGCTTTATATCAAGTACTAGAAAAAAATAATATCAGGTGATATCATACTCAGATATGTCAGGTACAACAATAATTGTTACTTCTGGAATCATCAGAAATCATGAAAACAAAGTACTCCTTGTAAAAAGAGCGCCGAATGATAGTTTCCCAAATAAATGGCAGTTTCCTGGAGGGAAAGGAGAATACGGAGAGCATCCTGAGGAAAGTTTAAAAAGAGAGATCTTAGAAGAAACAGGTCTTACTATCACTCCATTATTCCCAATCGTCATAAATCAGTTTAAAAGTTCTACAAAGGAAATCCAGTATATAGAAATTTTTTATCTTGTAGATCTTGTATCACCAAACCAAATTGTAGAGTTAAGCTCTGAACACACAGATTTCTCATGGATAGATATTGATGAAGTTACAAATTTTGATACAACAGAGTATATCCAGGCAGTTGTTGCAAAAGCAAAATCATTTCCTTTTTTCTCATCAAAATAACCTAGTAGCCTGAGTGTGATACAATACATACCATGGAATCAACCCTGCCTATTATCATCACGATCGTCATTGGATTTTCTGTAGTAATTTTTATTCTCTACAAAAAATTATCCCAAAATACTCTTGACCAAAATCTCGTTAGCTGGCTTCAATCAATGCAGGAAAGTATGGAACGGAGTACCTCAACTGTAAATACTTCACTCATGCAAAATTCACAAGCACTCAATGAACGACTAGATAATGCAACAAGAGTAATCTCAAGTGTACAAAAAGAAATTGGACAAATGTCTGAAATAGGACGATCAATGAAAGAATTACAAGATTTTTTACGATCACCAAAATTAAGAGGAAATATAGGGGAACAAATTTTAAAAGAACTTCTTGGACAGATGCTCCCTAAAAGTTCTTTTCATCTGCAGTATGCATTTAAAAATGGAACCATAGTAGATGCTGCTATTAAAACAGAAGCAGGAATTATTCCTGTAGACTCTAAATTTCCTTTAGAAGGATATCGCAAAATGCAAAGTGCACAAGAGAGTGCCCAAAAAATATCTGCAGAAAAACAGTTTGTCTCAGATGTTAAAAAACATATTGAAAGTATTGGAAAAAAATATATTGTCCCTGGAGAGGGAACAATTGACTATGCACTTATGTATATTCCTTCAGAAGCAGTCTATTACGAGATAGTAAATAATCTCACATTATATGAATATGCTTCTCAAAAGAAAGTTCTTCCTGTTTCTCCTATGACATTCTATGCATATCTACGCGCAATAATGATGAGTTTTGAAGGACAAAAAATTAGTCAAAAAGCATATGAGATATTACAAAATCTTAAGTCTATCCAGATTGAATATCAAAAAGTTGACGAGAATCTTTCGACGTTATCAAAACATTTACATAACTCATCAAATATGATGATTAGTGTACAAACAGGTTTTGGAAAACTTGGACAAAAAATCACAGAAACAAATAGATTACATACTGATGAGAAAGAATTATTAGAATAATACTTAAACCAGGGGTATTTTTAAAAAAGTAGTATTAGTTTTTATCACTGTCTATAGCACAAGAAGAAGAATCAAGACGACTATATAACTTCACTACGTCCTCTACTAACTCAATAAACAAATATCTCTCTTCATCAGTAATATCATCAGGCATATTTGCCCATGCAAACTCTAGATTTCTTAAAGTCTGTGCAGTATCATCATAATCTGCTGTATAATTTATTCGGCGGTTACGGAGAAGATCTCGCAAAATATTTTTTTTCATAAACTGTACAGTTGTATAGTCTCAGTTTAGAATGAATGAGTAAAAAATGCAAGTAACAAACATCTATATCCTTAGCAGTCATTAAATATCTTTTGATAACAAAGCATGTCTATATATATTAAAATATGTCAATAGATTTAGATTGATATATCAATCTAAATGTAAAATATTATCAGGCTATCACTTATTTTTTATTACTGCTAAGATCTGATACAATGCGTATATGAATAATACTCAGCTCAATGCTTCACAAAAAAAAGCTGTTCTATCAGGAGAAGGCCCCTTACTTATTATAGCTGGAGCAGGGACAGGAAAAACAACGGTGATCACTGAGAGAATAAGACACCTTATTGTAGATAAAAATATTGATCCAAGTAGCATCCTTGCACTTACTTTTACTGAAAAAGCTGCTTCAGAGATGGAAGAACGGGTGGATATGATGATGCCTTATGGATACTCACAACTATGGATATCCACTTTCCATTCCTTCTGTGACACTCTTCTTCGCGAAGAGGGGATACATATTGGGCTAAATCCAAACTATACACTTATGACAGAATCAGATAGTGTACTTTTCTTAAAACAGCATTTATTCACTCTCAATCTAAAATATTTTAGACCGTTAGGAAATCCGAATAAATTTGTCGAAGCAATGCTCCAACATTTCTCAAGACTTCAAGACGAAGATATTTCTCCATCTGAATATCTTGAATGGGCACAATCTCAAGTCTCTCCAGATACACAAAATTCACTAACAGATGAGGAAAAAGAAGAGGCTGAAAAAAACTTAGAATTAGCAACAGCCTACTCTCAATACTCAGATATAAAATTAAAAGCAGGGATGATTGACTTCTCTGATGTTATTGCCCAAACACTTGCTCTCTTTAGAAAAAGAAAAAACATTTTAAAAAAATATCAAACACAGTTTAAATATATTCTTATTGATGAATTCCAAGACACAAACTTTGCTCAAAACACTCTTGCAGTTATGCTTTCTGGAGAAAAACAAAACATTACAGTTGTTGCAGATGATGACCAAGCAATTTATCGATGGAGAGGAGCCGCACTTTCAAATGTAATACAGTTTAGAACTAATTTTCCTAAGGCACAGATTATTACCTTAACTCAAAATTATCGATCTGTCCAAGCAATTTTAGATAGTGCATATATGATGATCCAACATAACAATCCAAACAGACTTGAAGTTATGGAAAAAATAGACAAGAAATTAATTAGTAATAAAAAGTCTAAAGATTTTCCTATTGAGTTTATCTACACCACAAGAAGCGATGAAGAGGCAGAGTCCATAGCACGTAAAATACTAGAGTTAACAAAAAAAGACAGGTATACATACTCAGATATTGCAATACTTGTTCGGGCAAATAATCATGCCCAACCAATTACACAAGCTCTTCAACGTTTAAAAATTCCCTATCAATTTTTAGGACCTGCACAGTTATTTCAAAGAGACGAAATAAAAAACTTAATATCATATTTACGGTTACTCGCAAATCTTGAAGACTCTGTTTCACTTTTTAAAGTTCTCCAGATGGATATTTTTAGATTACCTATGAGGGACCTAACTTTTCTTTTACAGTTTGCAAAAAAAAATAACTACTCTCTTTTTGAAGCTCTTGAGAAAATTGAGGAAACAAACCTCACAGATGAAACAAAAGAAAAAATAAAAAAAATACATGAAATGATTATTCATCATCTTGATAGATCAAAGGTCGATATGCCAGGACAAATTCTTTACTATTTTCTAACTGACACAGGCTTATTTGAAAAGTTTGTAGAGTATAAAACACAACAAGAAGAACAGGTTGCTCAAAATATTGCAAGATTTTTTGACAAATTAAAAACATACGAAACACTGAATAAGAATATAAGTTTGCACTCCACTGTCGAGTGGATCGATTTGATGATGGAAATGGGTGATAGCCCGCTTATTCAAGAGATTGACTGGAAAGAATTTAATGCTGTAAAAATATTGACTATTCATTCAAGTAAAGGATTAGAGTTCCCTGTAGTATTTTTGGTAAACCTTGTAAACGATAGATTTCCATCAAGAGCGAGACGAGAAACATTACCAGTACCAGATAATTTAATAAAAGAAGTACTCCCAACAGGAGACTTTCATATTCAAGAAGAAAGAAGGCTTTTTTATGTAGGGATGACCAGAGCAAAAGAAAGGCTTTATTTTACCGCGTCTAAATTTTATGCAGAAGGAAAACGTGAAAAAAAACTTTCTCCTTTTATTTCTGAAGCACTACCTGAAGTAAATCTACAAAAAACTGAGAAGTACTCACCTACCCAACTTACTTTATTAGAAGCAACGAGAGATTACTCAGTAGAAAATAACAGTTTAAATAATACAGAGCCTTTACTACCACTCAATATAACTTCTATTTCATTTTCCCAACTCCAAGCATTTGATCTTTGCCCTCTTCATTTTAAAGCAAGATATCTCCTTAACATCCCTACTCCTAACTCAGGACCTCTTAGTTTTGGATCAGCAATGCATGAAAGTTTACACGAGCTCCACAGTTCAGCTATGGAAAAAATACTTTTCTCAAAAAAAGATTTTTTACTACTCCTAAGAAAACACTGGAGATCTGAAGGATTTATGTCAAAAGCATATGAGAATGAAATGTTTGAACACGGCGAGCATTTATTAGCACAATATTATGACACGTATTATGATCCTGTTCACTCTCCTCTTACACTTGAACATCCATTCTCATTTTTTATTAATAAAAACGAAGATCCTCAATCCAAGCCTGTAAAAATATCTGGATTTATAGACAGAATCGATAGAAGACCTGATGGAGGAATTGAGATTATTGATTATAAAACAGGGAAACCAAAATCTCTTTCAAAGAGATCGTACCAACTCCAGCTTGGACTTTATGCTCTTGCTGCAACACAAGTTAAAAATGAATATCTCGGAAAAAAACCTGAAGAAATTACTGTTTCTCTCCTATACTTAGAAACAGGCGAAAAACTTACTCGAGATATTACGCTTGATGATCTCAAATATACTGAAGCAGAGATTCAGAAAAAAATTGCTGAGATTGAACAAAGTGATTTTGCATGTAGTAAGAATATCCTTTGTCAAAACTGTGAATATAAAATGCTTTGTAATGCGTATTAATAGCTATTTCTCCAAAAAAAATCTCGGCTTTCACCGAGACTTTTTATTAGCACTGGGAAGAGAGTAAGCCAGATTCTGTTTGTCACTGCTATTTATCTATGCCCTCAAGCTTCGGCCTATACTAGCGAGATAAAGCATCTCTCGGCCATTCGGAGGTTGCAGCGGGTGGGATTGTCATCGTTTCACACTCACTCGTCTCTGTGACTCTCAGGAATTGTAAATTCAACTCCTGTTCCCGACTCCATATGTGAGTAAAGAGTCAGAACACCAGCTATTGCTAGTCGGAGCTTACGCCCCGATCCCGGCTTTAAGACTGTCTGGACTTTCCTCCACATGATACCTACTCATGCAGTAGCAGCTCTTCTTCCCAGAGCTATATACCATTATACACTATTTGTGGCTAAAAATAAAGCTTATAGTAATTGATTGGTTGTGCTATTACCTCTCCATATCTACTTTTGGAGGAAATCGAGTATGTCCTGAAGTATAATTTCTTCAAAATGTGGTTGAACAATAGAGTATTTCTTTACACTACTATCTGCATTCATCCACGTAAGCTGCTTTTTTGCATTGTGATATTCGGCATATTTCCATTTCTGAATTGCTTCTTTATATGATACTTCATTCTGGAAATACTCAAACAACTCTCTAAATCCATTTGTCATTTTGATGGTGTTGGAAACATTTTCATACTGGGCAAAAACTTCTTTTGCTTCTTCTATTGCTCCTTGTGTAATACGAGCATCTACCCGAGCATCAATTTTTCTTCTGAGTTGATCTAGTGGAGCAACAAGTCCAATATTGAAAATTTCATAACCTGCCAAAACAGCACTTTGCTGTAAATTTCCAGATTTTTTACCGTTTAATGTATTTTTCCACTTTGCTACTTCAATCGCTCTGATAAGTCTTCGAGGATTATTTCTATCAGAATCATTCATCCGGGATATCTTATTTTTATCTTCTTTTTTTAGCAAATCTTGTAACTGAGTCACTGAGTATTTTGAAAGTTTCATACGAAGTGATACGTTTTGAGGTACTGATAATGTCTGGGGAGGATTGGACAAGGCAGAGATATAAAAATTAGAACCACCCACAAAAATAGGAATAATTGAAGTGTCGAGGTCTGAAAGTACTTTCTCTACGAGATATAGATAATCAGCTACTGAAAACTCTTCTGTTACAGACGTAAGTACTGCAGATAAATAGAGTCGAGAATAGGGGATAGTAAAATAGCCAATATCATACTTTCCTTCTGGACAGGATATAAAGTCTGAGTCTTCAGGAATGTCTTTCCCCACAATAATATCTATCGATTTGTAGACTTGTCGTGAGTCTGCATTAATAACTGCAGCATTAATATTCCTGACAATATCAAACACGAGAGCTGTTTTCCCACTTGCTGTAGGTCCACTCACTATAATCGCCTTTTTCATATAGGCCAATTATACCCTATCTAATATATTTCTTGAGACTTTTTCCAGGTGTAAATCCAGGAGCTTTTCGTGCCGCCAATGTAATTGTCTCACCTGTTTTTGGATTTCTTCCTTTTCTTTGTTTTCTTGATCTCACACTAAAAGTACCAAATCCTGTTAAGACAACTTTCTCATTTCTTTTTAGTGAATCACGGATACCATTGAGAAAAACTTTTACAGCCTCTTTTGAAGCTTTATTTGTGAGATTGGCTTTCTTTGCTACTAGCTCAATAAGATCTTTCTTCGTAACTGATGCCATGGGCAGAACTCACCTCCTTACTTTCCAACATAGATTGATATAACAATACAACTTATCATTCATGATTGTCAAGTAAGAGGCACTGCTTGATAAAAAGGGAGGAAATGAATATTATTCTTTTGGTTCTGAGACTCTAAATTCTCGGATTGCGGTTACTTTAACTACACCAGGAACAATTAATTTTCTATCTACTTCTTCTTTTATCTGTTTTGCAACAATTGTAGTTTCTACATCATCCATTTTCCCAGGATTTACAATAACACGAAGTTCACGTCCTGCTTCAAATGCATATGCATCAACTACTCCATCGTAACTTTTTGCAATCTCTTCCATATCTCTCATCCTCTTGAAGTAGTCTTCTATATCTTCGTGTCGTGCTCCTGGCCTTGCTCCTGAAATTGCATCTGCTATATACACAATAACTGACTCAACTGAACTGAAAGGTCTATCTTCATGATGCTCAAGAACTGCATTAATAACCTCTTTCGGCATTTTGTATTTTTGTAAAATCTCAGCACCAAGAGTAACATGACTTCCCTCTTTGTCATAATTTACTTTCCCAATATCATGGAATAGACATCCGAGTTTTACGATCTCAACATTTGCACCTATTTCGTGTGCAATCTGCATGCCAATTTTTGTTTCTTCAAGAGTGTGGACAATTAGATTCTGTCCAAATGAGGTGCGGAATTTAAATCTTCCAAGCATTGCAATTAGATCTGGGTGAATATTGTATGCATTTACTGCATGAGCAAGCTTCTCTCCTTCTTCAAACATAATTTTTTCTACATCTTTTCTTACTTGCTCAACAACTTCTTCAATACGTACAGGTTGAATACGAGTATCTTTAATCAAAAGTTCTAATGCTCTTCTTGCAATTTCTCTTCTTACCGAGTCAAAAGAAGATAAACGGATTATTCCTTGTTCATCAAGATCTACATCAACTCCAGTTGCATTTTCAAATGCGCGAATATTACGCCCTTCTTTTCCAATGATCTTTCCTTTTACATCTTCATCTTGGATTTTTACTGCAGAGATTGTGTATTCAGGAACTATATCTAATGTACCGTGTCGCATTGCATCAACTAAAATCTCTTGTGCTCTTTTGTGTGCAACAGCTTTTGCTTCATCTTCAGACTCTTTAATAATACGAGCAACATCTGCTTTTGAATCTTTGCGAACTTCGTCTAAAAGCAGTGTACGAGCCTCTTCACGAGTTAGAGAAGAAACATTTTCTAATTTTTTCAAATACTCTTCACGAGTTGTGTCTGACATAGTAATTTTTGACCAGTGAGAAGATGCTCAAGTAATGAGTTATGAGAGAAAGAAATGAGAAATAATCCTACAGTTCATAAACATACGTGCACTCACTGTTATCTTTCCCATTATAAGGCTGTAACCTGAATTAGTCAATAAGTCCTTCACTTTGTAAATCATGAAACACTTCATTAATAGAGGACTTTTTATAACCTTGAAGCTCTGTATGAGTATAGTCTAGCTCTCCTTTAGCTAGTACTACTCGTAATATCTTGCCTCTTAGCTGTCTTCGAGATCCTTCAAATGGAGATTGTTTTACATAGTGTTTACTTTTCGTGTTCGCATTCTCTCCATTCTTAGCAAGACTTGCTCCATAATCCATGAGCGCATAGTACCAATCTCTATAGTTTTCCTCAGGAAGTGTACGTTCAACATATTGAAGTATTTGCTTGTCTGTAATTTTATCTGAATCAGAAAAGAAAAAATGAATAAAAACTCTTCGTATATTTGTTTCGATAAAAACAGCTTTTTTATTAAATGCGAAAGAAAGAATCGCACCAGCTGTATACTTACCAATTCCAGGAAACTGTATAAGAAGCTTTTCATCATCTGGCAATTTCCCTCCAAAATCACTTACGACTATCTTGGATGTTTTATGTAAATAGAGAGCTCGTCTGTTATATCCTAATCCACTCCATAAACTTAAAACTTCTGTAATAGATGCTTTAGATAATGACTCAAAATTTGGGTATTTTTGTATAAACGCTAAATATTTGGGAATAACACGCTCAGTTTGTGTCTGTTGTAACATAAGCTCTGAAACAAGTATGGCATATGGATCATGTGTATCTCTCCAAGGAAAATCTCTTCTATTTTTTTCGTAAAAAGTCTTTATTGTTTTTTGGAAGGAAGTAACGTGATGCATGAGGTAAAACTACTGAATATATGATTTTAAAATATCTAAATTCTTTTTGTCAGGTCCTTTTTTATCAAACCCAGGCACTTCTAAAATAAGAGGGATGTCTTTTGTTATAGGGCTATTTACGAGTGACTTAAAAACTTCTGAAGAGATCTGTCCTTCACCAATATTTTCATGTCTATCACGATTTGACCCAAAAGGGTCGCGACTATCATTGACATGAATAACTTCAAGTTTTTCAAGACCGATTATTTTATCAAATTCTAAGAAAAATTCATCAAATTTTTTCCGAGAACTCAAATCATATCCTGCCGCATGGAGATGACATGTATCTAAACAAATTTTTAATCTCTCATGATTTACATCACGCACAATATTCCCTAATTCTTCAAGAGTTGTACCAATTTTACGTGTACCTGCATTTTCTGCAATAAACACCGTATCTTCTGGCGTTTGTTCTATTACTTTTTGAATGTTCGTAATTAACTTTTCATATGTTCCATTTGTAAGCGAACCTAAATGGATAATACTCCCTCTAATATGCATTCTAGATGCTAATTTTAATTCTTTCGTCAGCGCTGAAACAGACGCATACCCTCCTTTTTCAGTATTTGCCAGATTGATTAAATAACAAGCATGGAAATATATTGGTTCAATTTTTAATCTTTTCTTTGCTTCCTTAAATTTTTCAGCAGTCTCATCAGATACTTCAGGCTGGCTCCAAAATCTTGGAGAAGAAGCAAAAATCTGCAGTGTATTTCCACCTTTAGAGGCAATACTTTCAAGTGCAACAGCAAATCCTCCACTAATTGATTGATGTGCTCCGATTTTCATCCTATTATTATACCTCACTATACGTCTTATTAAAAAGATAAACTACATAATTTTATTGACTATAGGATTATTTTTTGCTATAATTATATTGTTCTTTTACAACTCGGTTCATAGAGGAAGGACTACACCATGTTTAGCCTGGTGGAGCAGCTGTGGAGCATGGGATATGCTCTCGCATTCTTCGTAGCGTTCGTATCGTTCAACCTCACAATGGTAATTCGTTTTGCCATTGAGAAGAAGGACTACGTTACTCCATTCCGTTCGTTCAAATTCGGTGACAACATCTTTCTACCAGTTTTCGCTGGTTTTGCAGGAATCATTCTGCAAAACTACGAACACCAAGGGAGATGGTACGAGACGAGCTGGTGGCACATACTGGTCTTTGTTGTCAGTCTGGGCACAATATTTTTCTTGGAAGGATATTACCCAGGCGGGACACCGAGCAGGTCCTTCTCCATCCCTTCACAAGGGTATCACACGGTCATGTTCGGGTTTGCAGCAGTCATTATTGTGCAAACAGCAATCGCTCTTGTATTCGCCGAGGGAGAATTTGTGTACAAGCTGCTGTCCTACGCAGGATTGGCAGGATACTTCTCCACCTTTCTCTGGGATATGGCAACAAGAACTACACACGAACCGAGTTAACATGGGCGGGGATTACTCCCCGCCCTCAATTCTATTTGATATAATCAGATAAATGAAGCCTCGTATCTCCGTAGTGATCCCAGCGTACAATGAGGAGAAATATATAGACGCATGTTTGAAGTGCCTCTTTAATCAAACAATTGATAAAAAACTCTATGAAGTAATTGTCGTTGTTCGTAAAGATACAAATGATAGGACAGTAGATATTGCCAAAAAATATCCTGTTCAGATTATATATGTAAAGGGAGGAGTAGGAGAAGCAAGATATAAAGGGTACAAAGAGGCAAAAGGTGATATATTCGTAGGAACAGATGCAGATACCCAAGTTTCTAGACAATGGTTAGAAGTGATCATTGAAACATTTAAAGACCCTCGTATAGTATCGGTAAGAGGACAAACTTTACTAACAAATGAAACCTCGTTCATACCAAAGATTGCATTTAAATTTTCATATGTACTGTATGATTTTATAGGGAGTTTAGAAGGGAAAGTGTATATTACAGGAAATAATTTTGCTGTAAGGAAAACAGCATACAACCAAGCAGGAGGATTTAATCCAAATTTAAAATCAGGAGAAGACACAGACCTTACACGAAAGATATGTAAATACGGAAAGACCGTTGTTAATAAGCAGATGATCGTACATACTTCTCCTAGACGTATACAAGAAGGATATGCACGGAGTTTTTTTCGATATGTCAAAATTTTTATTTTCTTAAAAAT
>Ga0265293_10004757_pt1 | contig 23577 bp, 14 predicted proteins | sample Munlanlewell138R_FD_192505 | JGI IMG/M metagenome (GOLD analysis project Ga0265293, IMG submission 192505) | Leachate microbial communities from a municipal landfill in Southern Ontario, Canada - Leachate well 138R | ecosystem: Engineered > Solid waste > Landfill > Unclassified | place: Canada... | reverse complement strand
CAAATAAAAGACGAATTCTTTGAAACTAACAACCCTTCATCATCAACATCTCTCATAATTCAGTTCTCCTTGCCCTCTACACTAATTTAAAGAAGGTAACTGTATCAAGGTTGTTGTCAGAGAGGGGTCGAAGATAACACGGGCATTATATTCATAGTTGCGGACAGCGGCACCCTTCCGAGTCCCCCTATCTTAGAGACCATGTTCATGCCTTTTTATTCCACCAAAAAGAAAAAAGGCGGCGTAGGCTTAGGGCTGTTTATCACCAAGCATATTATTGATGCCCATGAGGGAACGTTGACCTTAGATGATAGTAGCGTTACCACACGTTTTCTGGTGCGTATTCCGAGCAAAGCGTCTTCGTTTTCAACACGCTGAGTACTGATAGCGAGCTTTCCTATGGCGCTTCTTTTACAAGCTTTGTCCGTGTTGAGGCCAAATAGATACGACCTTTTTAAGCGACTGTATAATCTCCTAAGCGCTGCATTACCACACGCGCCTCATCCACGATCTCTTGGATCACTGCTGCTGCCGTTTTGATTTCTTCGATGCGTCCCACCGCCTGTCCGCAGGCGATGGCAGCTTGGTTGATGTCTCCGTTGAGATAGGCTTCATGGCTGACTTTGCCCGCAATGACGGGCAAGAGTTCATCCAAGCCCGCGCCTTCCGCTTCCATCTTCGCCACTACTCTGGCAGCATCATTGTTGATCACACGCATAGCATTTCGAATAGACCGTTCCACAAGCATGGTATCGGTTTCTTGCGCCTGCACCATCCACCGCTTGAAATTATCATGCATGGGACTTTCTGTGGTCGCCATAAAGCGCGTACCCATGAGCACCGCTTCGGCCCCTAAAGCAAGGGCGGCGACAAGACCTGCGCCGTCACAAAAACCTCCGGCCGCGATAACGGGCACACTCAATTCCCGCGCCGCTTTGGGCACAAGAATCAGCGAGGGAACATCGTCCATACCGGGATGACCGCCGCATTCGAAGCCCACCACAATAACAGCGTCAACACCTATAGATTCCGCCTTATGCGCGAAGCGTACCGCCGGTACTTTGTGGAATAATTTCACGCCTGCGCTTTTAAGTTTTTCAACATAAGGTTCCGGGTTTCGGCCAGCTGTTTCGACCACCGGTATAGCTTCTTCGCAAACCAAGTCCACATAGGCATCGGTAAGATCGCCGGGCATCAATACGGGCAACATGGATATGTTGACACCGAAAGGGCGATCTGTCAGGTCTCTGGTTTTGTGGATTTCATCGCGAAGCAATTCTATCTTTGAAAAAGAAGCGGCAGAAAGGAAACCGAGCCCGCCCGCATTGGACACAGCGGAAACCAGCTCAGCTTTGGACAGCCATTGCATACCGCCCTGTAAAATGGGGTAGTCAATATTGAGCATTTGGGTGATTTTTGTCTGAAACATAGGGTTACTCCTTAACTCTAAAATAAGTGGGGGAATTGTCAAACTTCAAAGAAACAGAGGAGGTTAAAATAGGAGCGAGGGCGACAAAGAAAAGTAATTTCCGAAAAACTTTCTTCAGCTCACCTGAGGCATCATTTCTATTTTACCATCCAGAACCTCCAATACTATCACAATCCAAGCTCGGAAGTTCTGCAAGTTATATTCTTTTTAAGAGTGCTTAAAATTGCTGTTGAACCGCGCTTCGCGCTTTAATTTCCATCAAGGAACGGTCAATGTGTATACTTTATCTTGAGATTGTAAGGTATCGTATTCAAATAAAGGGAGTTGTTACCAGCGTGCCAGAGGATTGTAAGTATTTGTTGATAGCCAATCAGCGTAGGTGGGAGCAGGCTGTAGCTGAATTGCTTCAGGTGCCCCGTTTAGCTGTAGATATTGAGGCAAACGGTCTGTTTGCCTACAGAGAACGGATCTGTCTGATTCAAATTTCGACGGACAGCCAAAACTATATTCTTGACCCCCTCGCTCCGATTTCATTGGAGCCCTTAGGCGATATTTTCGCAAATCCCGCCATAGAAAAAGTATTTCATGCTGCTGATTTTGATCTGGCTCTCTTGGAGTGGGTTTACGGATGGCATGTGGTCAATCTCTTTGACACCATGCGTGCGGCGCGGCTTCTCGGCTTCCAGAAAGTGGGGCTTGCGCCTATGCTTGAATCTTTTTATGATGTGCATCTCAACAAAAAATATCAGAAAATGGATTGGGGCAAACGGCCCTTGTGCGCTGCCATGTTAGCCTATGCGTGCAATGATACCTGCAATCTGCTGCGGCTGCGTGATGATTTAAAAGAAAAACTTGATGAGAAGGGTTTGGTGCCGGAAGCCCGTGAGATTTTTAAAGACTTATGCAGTCCAAGAGGGCCCAGGCCTTCTTTTAATCCCGATGATTTTTGGCGTATACCTAAAGCGCGCGATCTCGAACCACGCGCTGCCGCCATACTTAAAGCGATCTTTATCTATCGTGAAAAGGAAGCACAGCGCCGCGATTTGCCGCCTTTCAAAGTAGTGAACAATCGGGACTTGATTCGTATTGCACGGGAATGCGCCAAATGGAACGGTCAGATCCCCAAAGGCCTCGTGGAGATACCCGGCGTTTCGCAGCGTCTGGTCGACCGTTTCTCCCCCGAATTTTATAAGGTGATCCATAAAGCCCTTTCGGCAGATCCGCCCGTATACGTCTATAAACCTGTTCCCCACAGCGACGGCTATTGGCAGCGTCATAAATTACTGAAAGATTGGCGCAAAGAAATAGCACTCCGTCAGAAGGTGGAATCTGATGCCATTCTTCACCCGAAAGTGCTCAAAGAAATTGCGGAAAAAGGGCCTCAAACTGAAGAAGAGTTGCTGACCATTAAATCTATGGGGCCCTGTAAGCGTAAGCGATACGGCAAGAAAATCATTCAATTGTTGAAAACCGAATGCTAGGTAAACCCGCCTGTGCATAAGATGGTTTAAAGGAAAGACCCCTTGTTGCGATCTACAAAAAAAAGACGCGGTCACGCATCTTCAGTCGGCAGCGGACGTATGGCACTTGTGTTGGATGTGGAATGGTTCTTCCTGATCTTACGCTATGTGACCTATGGAATCCTCGCCATATTAACCCTGGCCACCCAGCAATCCCTGCTCCACAATCTCTTTGTCATCGCTGGTTCTTCTGTGTTGATGCACAACATTGTTTCTCATTGGTTTTTTTATACGCGGCAATATAATTTCTTTATTTCCATTTGGAATTTTTTCCTGTACTTGCTTGACGTGGGATTGCTGGTTGCTATGACAGGCGGCGCACGGAGCCCCTTCGTGCCCCTCTTTTTATTTCTCGTCGTAGGTTTTCATGTATACAGTCCCCGCACGGGCAGCTCTTTTTGGATTACGTTGACTGTATGTGCAACCTATGCCTTCGCCACGATTATGGACTGGATTTTCAGCGGCCCTGATCTTCTTCATCTTCCCCTTTACATTAATTTTTTCCTCATCGCCTTTTGCGGGTGGATCATGGGGATGTTGGCGCGGGTCGTGCGCGGTTTGGAGCAAGACGCGGCCTATAAATCAAACGCCTTAGAATCTTCAGAAACGACGCTGCGTGCGATTTTGAATCATACGGCACACCCCATCGTCGTCTATGGGGAAAACGAATTCATTGTAGATGCCAACGAAAGTGCCTATGAATTTCTCGAATTATCGAAAGAAAAATTGATCGGCTCCCGATTCCGCAGCTATCTTTTCGATGATGGTTCCCTCGAGACAGTCTTCGAAGATCTCAGAGAAACAGGCGAATTACATCATGAGATGTTGGTATTGGCAGGCAGTGCGATGGAACGCAGCGTATTTATGCATATCCACTCCTTTTTAGGAGAAGGTCGTCGCCTATACGTCGCCCTGTTCCACGATATTACCCACCAAAAAGAAGTGCAGGAAACTACCCTGCTTGCCCAGCAACGGATGGAAAAGGCGAACCTTGAGCTGCAGCGCGTTATGAACATGCGCACCGCCTTTTATGTCAGTATCGCGAATCGGCTCCGATCCCCCCTCGCCGCTGTCTTGGGCTTTACCGATATGTTGCTTGAAGAACAGCTGGGACCCGTGAATGAAGAACAACGCAGCGCCTTGAACAGTAACCGGCGCAGCCTGCACCGTATCTTTGAGCAGCTTGACGCCGTCTTTACGGTTGAAAAAGAATTGACCCATGAGCACTGGGTAGAAAAGCCCGCTTCACCTCACCAAGACGGCGGCGGCATCTAAAGCCTTTCTTACTTAGGGCGTATAAAAAAAGCCACACCTATGAGGCGCTAAAAGCGGCCTGCACTAGGTGTGGCAGAAGATTGAAGTGTAGGGATTAATTCAGGTCAGGATTATTCTTTTCCCATTGGTCAAATTCGGTCACCTTATGGAAATAGATACCGAAGATATAGCCGATGACGAACATGAGTATATGACCGAGCATTCCTGCATAGTAGCTGTGTATGGGTGAAATGAGTATATCAGGCAGCCAACCCAGTTGCGATAATACCATCCACAACGAAAAGATTAGCGTGAAGGCAATACCGAGCAGGATACTGCGGTCGTCGCCCCTTTTGGTAAAAAAGCCTAGCAAATAAATACCGAGCAAGCCGCCCGCCGTCAAGGCCGTTAAAATAGTGGCACTGTCCTGCAGCGTACTGCTTTGTAGATATTGTAATAGTGCCGCGCCCACCAACATCAAAACGGACATGGCAAAACCGACGCCCTTCGCCAACAGTACATAGTGCCGATCGGTCTTATCGGGGGCGATATGGCGTTTGTAAACGTCTACGAGACTAACGGCAGAGGTGGCGTTAATACTGCCGGATAGACTGGACATGGCCGCCGCAAGTACCGCAGCGATGACCAATCCCGATACACCTGCAGGCAGGTAGTTAATAATGAAGTAGGGCAAGATCTGCTCTGCCTTTGCACCTGCTGCGCCGGTCAGCATGGCGGAGGCTTCCGGGGTGGGCAGTAATTGGAAGAAGACCCAAAGTGTGGTGCCGATAAACATAAATAACGCCCAGGTGGGAACGCTGAACAGACAGCAGACCCAGATGGCGACACGGGCTTGTTTGGCGTCTCGTGCTGATGCATATTTCTGGATAACGTTTTGGTTGCTGCTGTATTCAGCGAGCCAGTTGCCGAGCCCCACAAGCAGAAAGAGGGAGATGGTCTTTTTTGTAAAGTCGGGGCTGAACTGAATGGTTTCAAGAACACCTTCAGCATTGAGATCCATCATGGAAAACTTGCCTGCTTCTGATGCCATAGAAATGACCTGACCCACGCCGCCGGGGATCGCACGCAAGGCAACATACAAGGTGCCCAGCCCGCCGATCCATAATACAACAGACTGAATAAAGTCCGTCCACATTACGGCTTGGATACCTCCCAGTACGGTGTAGAAGGAGGTCACGAGTCCGCCGATTAAAATGCAGTAATATACGTTCAATCCTGTCATTTCGTGGAAAAGTACGGAGACGAGAAAGAGAATCAGGCTGACGCGAATAACTTGCGAAATGATGAAAGCAACAGCGGCATAGAGGCGGGTTTTAGGCCCGAAGCGAACTTCAAGAAATTCATAGGCGGACACGATGCGCGTGCGGCGGAAAAAGGGGAGAAAGAATAAGGCGGCGATAAAAACAGCGATGGGCAACATGACATTGGGGGTCATGCGGTACCACGCCGTCTTAAAGGCGTCTGCCGGGTAGGCCATAAAGGTGACGGATGAGATCGAAGTGGCGAACATAGAAAAACCGATGAGCCAACCGGGAAACGAACGGTCGCCAAGAAAATAACCTTCCGTTGTCTTTCCTTTATGCGCGAAAAGCGGGCCCAGTGCCGCCATGGACGCAAAATATAAAATTAAGATACCATAATCCCACATCGTAAAATTTGACATGTGTTACTCCCACTGTGTCAGGCATTCAAAACCTAAATAAGAACAGTATGCGCATGAATGCCGGTGTTATAAAACAACCGCTTATGCATTACATAAAAAAGGTATACCAAAGGCTTGTTTGAAAACACCAACTGATTCATATGAACCCGGTTCCCAACAAGAACTAAGTGGTGATAATACCCCAGCAACTGATGTATGATCAAACTCAAGGGCAAGATTGGGATTAGGGGATGCTGTTGAACATAAAGAGAGCATCGGCGGAAGCGTTGGGAAAAGGGACGCTTTCATATGCCCCCGGAACAGGTATTTCCCTATATGAATCCCCATAAACAGCACTGTGCCCCTCCCTTATGGCTGCATAGAATAGAGAGAGGGGCACATAAAATATAATTAAACGATGTGGCTACGACGGATAAGGCTTAGCTGTCACATTTGTCGCCGCTGCAACAGCAGGGGCATAGCCCTCCGATACCGGGCTGATCCGGTCCGGCGGCGGCAACGACGAGCATGCCGCCCATGATGGCAATATTTTTCATAAAGTTGATATGCTGCATCATGGCCATATCGGGATTATCTAAGCCCCAAAATTTGTGGAAGATCAAGGTGGTGGGAATCAAAAACAAAAAGAGCGCGAGGGCGCCCCACCGTGCTTTGATGCCAAGGAATACGGACAGGCCGGCGCCCAGTTCCACCGCGATGGCGCCTACCAACATAAGCGGTACCAAAGGCATCCCAACGGATTCCATATGGGCGGCTGTACCGCTAAAATCCATTAACTTACCGTAACCGCTGGTAATGAAAATAAGGCCGAGCAAGACCCGCCCTACGACCAAAAAACTTTTGTTTATACACGAATTATTCATGACTTCCTCCGTTATTGTGTTCGTATGGTTCTTAGGAACGGCTGCCGTATCTTCGGGATAAAACTTCCTGTTTTATCCTATTCTAAGCCGAGAGTCCGGTTCCTCTTGTTGTGAATAAACATTGACAAGGCATTTTTTTATTCCACCATGTTTTTTTGGAATAGAACCATGGCGTCCGTTAGCATACTAGGTACTGAGCTGTATTTACCCCTGGAAAAGGAGTAATTGTTGTGTGTCCATTTTCTAAGGAAGGATAATGCTCCGCAGCTGGTTGACTCTTCGTAAAATCTTGTCATTCACATAAAGGATTTGGGTTCATGGATAAACATGGGATGGATACTGCGGCACCTGCCTTTCCCCTTCATGCCCGCCAATTTATATGTGAGCCGCTGTATGCTAAGGAACCCTCGCAACCGGTTTTTACAGTGCCTCCCGACTTCAATACCACTTTTTTCGGCAAGGGCCATGCAATCCACACGCATCCTCTTCTTCCCGTTATTCATGAAGAGGAGGAAGACTGCGAAGTTGTATTGCTCGGTTATTTTTTAGACCCCTACCATCCTGATGATGATGAGCGGCCACGATTGCGCAGGATTTTGAAAGCGTTGAAAAAAGAGCTGCCGCTGCACCTTCTTCATGATCTTTGCGGCAGATTTGTGCTGTTTATTCGAAGGCCTTCCCAGGCCGTGGTTGTATCGGACGCTTGTGCCTTGCGGCAACTCCATTATCACGCCGACGGATCCGGTCGGACCTGGTGTTTTTCTCAAGCGAATTTGGTCTCGTCCCACCTTGCTCTTGAGGAAGACCCTGAAGCGCAGTACTTTCGACACCATGCTTCCGCCTTGACCGCCGCCTATTGGTGGCCGGGCTCATCCAGTCTCTACCGCGGCGTGCACCGCTTGCTTCCTAATCATTATCTTCAATTAGAGGGCGGCACAGTTCACCGTTTTTGGCCCGACGCCGGACCCATGACTTTGGAATACGATGCTGCGCTGGAGCGTGTTCAGACTTTATTGGAAGGTACTATGGCGGCTGCCCTACGCCGTGCGCCTCTGGCACTGCCGCTGACCGCAGGATTGGATAGCCGATTATTGCTGGCTGCGGCACGTCCTTTCGCTGCGTCTCTGTACGTTTACACCATGGCTTACGCCTCCATGAAAGACGATCATGAAGACCTGCGCGTTGCCCAAGCTCTTGCCGAGGCCGCGGGCGTTGATTGGAAACCCTTAGCCTGTCCTCAAGGGATGGATCCTCATTTTGAAGTGCAATTCTTCCTGCACAGCGTGGACGCCCATCCCGCCTGTGGGGTCCTTGCACAAGCTTTATATGCCCACTTTCCGAAAGATCATTGGTGTGTGAAGGGCAACGTGAGCGAAGTAGGCCGCTGTAAATATTATCTCTTTGGACGTGCCTTACCTGCACGGCGCATCTCCGGCGCCCTCTTCGCAACGCTGCACAACATGGAAGGCAGTGCTTTTGCAGCCGCGCACTTTCAAGAATGGATCGATAGTACCCTGCCCCTCTGTGAGCGGATCGGCATGGTTCCCACTGACCTGTTCCATTGGGAATTGGTGCTCGGATCGTGGCAGGCTTCCAGCCAATTGGAATGGGACATGGCCATGGAAACATTGAGCCCTTATAACAATCGCTTGCTGTTGGAGACACTGCTTGCCGTGCCCGATCGTTATCGACAGGGTCCGGAGTGGCGCTTCCACCGAGACTTGCTGCAGCGTATGTGGCCCGCCTTGTTGTCGCTGCCCTTCAACCCGGATCAAGGACGACCCGAGCAGCGCCTCAAAGGGTCACTCCATGATCTGCTGCGGCTCTTTTCAAGTCATTATCCCGGTTTCTATTATCCGTTAAAGCGGCTGTATCGCTATTTTGTAAAAGCGCCGCGCACCTTCTAAGCATTTTGCTTTTGTGTCAGCAGCCCTTATCCTTCACATCTTTCATGGAGCATTCCCATTGGCGCAAACCGAAGCGCGACAGATAAAGAGGTAAAGTCTGGAAATTCGGATTCAACTCAGGGATAGCGCGGACGAGCGCCCGTTTTTGTTCATTAGCAGGTCCACAGAGAAGCGTTACTGATCCGCCTTCGCCGCCGGCGCCATTTACTTTCCAGCCTATAGCTCCATGCTCACGGGCAAGGGCAATGAGTGCTTCCGCTTCCGCGGATACCAAGGCAGGATGCAAGGCACGCTGCGCATCGGTGTTGGCGATCATCGCTTTACCAAAGCTTTCAAAGTCGCCTTGATAGAGTGCGTCCCGTGCGCTGCGCGCCGCCTGCCGCAAGGGTTCCAGTGCTGATTTGTCTGCATTGTTCTGTTCAAAATTACGGATGACTTTTCCATGCACTTCACTGGAAGCATGAGAGCGGCCGAGAAAAACAAGCACAAGCCGCCGCTCCAGTTCCCACCAGATCGCATTGGACACCCAGATATGGGAAACCGAAGCATGGGGATAGGCGTACATGTCGATATAGCAGATGCCGCCATAGGCAGAGCACAGTTGATCTTGGATACCGCATTGCAGACCGAGCCGTTCAGTCTCCACGCGATGGGCGAGGGCAGCAACTTCATGGGGGGTCAGCCTGCCCGGTGTCAAGAGATCCAGTGCGCCGAGTAAGGCGACGCTAATCGCGGAGGACGTGCCCGTGGAGCATCCCGGCGGTGCGTTAGAAAAGAGATTTACTTCCAAACAGATATCATCGGGAATGTCCATAATATCTAAGCAGGCTTCTAGGAGAGGATGCTTATCGTATTCAATGGGCAGCGGCAGGGCATAGCGTTCCCCAAAATTTTCCGGATGCAAAACGATCTCACGGGATTCGCCTGCACCGCATTTCCGTACGAATATCTGCACTTCCGCATAAGGGTAGACGCCTATATTCAGTACAGCGCCCCGTTCCGCAAACCACGTATCGGTCCATCCGCCTAAGTCGCAGATACGAATGGGGGCAGTAGCGTTAATGATTCTTATCGGTGCATTTGACATGATTAAGCACTCCAGAAGACAGCGCGGTTTATGTGCAAAAAAGCATCAAGTACAAGGGCTTCCCTTGCGCACCGTCGGCATGATTGAAGAAGTAATGGCAATCAATTGACGCGGCGTTACCACAGAGAAGACCAAACATAACATTACAAAGAGGCACGGAGCTAGGAGGCGCCCAACAATACCGAGACTACCATAGTACAGCGGCGCTGCAGATAGCAAAAGGAAAAGCATGGGCTTCACGCAATGCCACAGTTTTACAGGAATGCCGGCACGATGCGTAAAGGCGGCAAGGAGGAAGAAGCCCGCGCCCGAGGCGGCCATGACCGCGGCAGCAGCGCCAACCATGCCAAAATAAGGGATCAGAATTATATCTGCGCCCACAGTAAGCAACATGGTACTCATATTCACGAAGGGAACGGGTACATTGCGGCCCAAAGCGATGAGCATTTTCGCCATCAACCCCGATTGTAAGGCGAGACTCGCAGCAGTCAAGAGCAGTCCGAGGATAGCGGCGTCGGCAAGATAGTCCGCATTGAACAACAACAGTATCAACGGGCGCTGTAGTGCAGTCAAGAGCAGCACAGCGCCATAGCCGAAGAAAGCGGACAGACCTACCGCATGATGGAGGACCCGTGCCGCGCCGGCATGATCGGACACACTGAGTAATTGCGAAATATGGGGCAGATAAGGCACCAATAAAGCGTTCATCACACGGTTCACCAAAACAGGTAACTTCTTCATCATCTCGTAAATGGCTGCGCTGGTAACGCCGGCAAGGGCGGATACGAGCATCGTATCAAAGCGCTGATTAAAAAAGGTCATGAGTTGGTTGAGGTAGAGCGGAAAACTAAAACGTACTTGCTTCAGATAGTCACGCCACCGGACACGAGGCTTGCCATGGACACCCAAGCCCGTCCAAAGCAAGATGAGCGCAATGCCGTAAGACAGTGCCATGACGACGGTGAGCGTTTTTAGCTGACCGCCGCCGCGCCAAATAAAGAGGTATACAAGCACCACTTGTGCGAGTGAAGCAAGGGCAATACCGCCGGCGCGGAAGGCGTAGCGATCAAGACCGGCAAGCATGGCAAGGATCAAATCTCGTAATCCGCCCGCAATAAACAACAGGGGCAGGAAGTGGAGACAACTATGCACGCCCGCCCACGCGCTCGTCTCCGCCTGCGTATCAGGGACAGGGATCACTTGCTGCGCCAAGAGAACCACAGCACCGACGAGGAGCAGCAAAGGGATTTGACCTGCCAAGGCGCTGCCAATAATTTCTTTGCGCCGTGCGGGATTCGCTTCTGCCACGAGTTTGGGCATGGACGAGCTGAGCCCCATTCCCGATGCATAGATGATAAAATCAGAGGTGACGAGGAGCAAAGCGAAGATGCCCACTTGGCTTTGGTCGAGAGCATTCGTAAAGAGCTTGCTGGTTACGAGTAAGGCCGCCATAGAAATGAAGACACTGGCGGCAGATAAGAGCGAACCCTGCACCAGGGTTTTTAATCCTGTCACGGTTCTCTGCGCTTCTTGTCCTTCAATCCTGCTCATTTCTTATTCTTGAGGCTCCGTTTTTTATCAGAAGTGGCGGCTTGTCTTTATTGTAAGAAAGTGCTGTGCTTTGATCCAGCCCGCCAATCATTGCGTTCTGAACTTGCTGAAATCCACAAGACCCAAGTCAACGGTCTTGCCCCAAGCGCCTGCTTCCGATGAATAAAAGGTAAATGCCATGCGGTAGGTAAGGGGATCCGTATGTATAGGGAAACGGATCAAGATATAGCCTGTTTCGGGCCAATTCGTCAGCGAGGGCGTGGGATCGAAACTCCATTGAAAGGCTTGCGGATTGTTGTCGGTACCGCTTACCAAGGGTGTACCGTCTCGGGTAGTCGGGATGCCTCGGAGCAGGAGCCGATAATTATTAGACAATCGTTCATGGTTCTCAAAGACGAGAATAAGCATATAGTGATCATCGCTGACGGGATGCATCGCAAATCCGCGGAAGTCAACCTGATCATTGACAGCCGTGCTCTGTCCGGCAGCGTCGATGAGTGCAGTCAACCGTGCGTCAACAGCACTGCACAGCTCCGGCGTCATCTGGGAATAGGCGGCGGAATAACGGAGCCGATAGCTTTCCGCCAGTCCGAGTGCTGTCGCCTCTTGCACCGTCTGCACTTCAGGCAGGGGCGGTGTATTTGTCCGCGCCAGAAGACCAACGAAACGTTCCTCAATCATACCGCTGCGCGGCTCGTGAAAGCGGTCAATCCTTTCGAAGCCCTGATCTTGAAGGCTTTGCATCCACTGCTCTTCCTCTTCTTCCGAGATATCTTCGGTCGTATACGCCACATAATCCACCAAGTCAATAACGGGAAGAATATCTTCGAGCTTTTTGCCCCACCCGTAATGGGTCAACTGCCGATAAGGGATACATTCTTCGGGGATGTCCTTGCGCTGGAAGGGACTGTCAGTCTTAGCCTGTGATGGGAAATGGGCTTCGTCGAAGATCATGCCGCGAATGTTCAAGCGTGCATAGGGCGCTTCCACACCGGAAAAGGGGCGCATCTGTTCTTCTTTCAGCATGGCGAAAAAAAGCCGGTCTTTAAAATTGTCCTGTGTGGGGGCTTCCATACGGCCATAGGAAAAGGAGCCGTGAAGCACGGGCTTGTATAGATACAAACCAAGATCATCGTAGTTACTTTGAAATTCTTGATCCGGGATAATCGGCAATTTGAGTTCCGACCAATCGCCGTAAGCACAAACCGTCAGATTGCCGTATTGGAAGAGAAGCACTGCTAGATAAAGAACCATGGCGGTGCGGCGCAGCCATCTCCAAGGCAGCGTCACAATAGGCAGAGCTGAGCAGAGCGCAAAAACGAAAAGTACCTGCAGCGCATAGCGGGGCGTACCGAAGCGCAGCAGTACGGTAAGAAATACGTAGGTCGACAAGAGCGCAGCAAGCAGTATCCAAGGCACCGGCTGACGGCGAAACCGGCTCAATAGGGGAATCAACACCATGCCTGCGAGGGCGAGAAGGAACATAGGCAAAAAAACGCCATTATTAATGACGAAGACCGGGTAGCGCGCCCACCCTATAACCCGTTGCGGCAAATACCAATCTCTCCCCTTTTCTATCTTCGTTGGTGTAGTTGCCGGCGCGGCACTTTTCGGCGTGTCCACCTTCTCAGTCGCCGCCGCCGAATCAACAGTTGGTTTCTGCGACGATTCCGCGGCAGGCGCTGACGCAGTCATCGCTTCTTTTGTTGCACTTTCTTCTGCCGTCGGTTTTTCTACTGTTGGTACTGGTTTCGTATTCATAAAGGAAATGGCGGAACCCTTCACGCCCTGTTGCGGATTGAACCAATATTGGTAGAATTGACGGCTGTGGGCGAGGTACCACGGACCCGCAAGCATGAGGGTCACCACGACAATCAACAACCCGTGAAGCAGAACGCGGACTTGCGCCTGTCTTCGTGATGCGTTGTCTTTTGAGGATGAGAAGAAAGGTTTCAAGAATCCGGCGCAGAAAATAAGAAAGGCCGGGAAAATATAATAGAGCGGGCTTGTAATCCGTGCGAGCAGTGCCGCAGCGTTGAGTACGCCAAAAAGGAGCGACCAAGGCCGGTTGGAAAAGCCCTCCGACCTGAGCAGTGTATAGAAGACCCACACGATCAGTGCCATGGACAGGTAATCGGTCATGAAAAAACGCGACGCGCTATAGACCATGGGCGTAAAACTAAAGACGGCGGCGCTGAACAACGCATGATAGGGCGCGAGGAAACGGCGGGCGATTAGATAAACACCCACGATGGCGGCAAGAAAAGAAAGGGTGTTGACAAAGGCCATGCGGTCGACGCCATAACCGAGGATATGCGAAAAGAGGGCGCCGAGCACATGCAGCGCTGGCGGGTGGACGGGGTTACCCACTTCTGTCTTAACATGGGCAACAGCCCGAAGCCGCGCGCCGAGTCCACGGGGCCCCTCATGCGGGAAGAGGGCACTGTAATAATCCCGCGCCATAATCATATGAGTTTCTTCATCCGTTTGGATGGCGTGGTTGTCTACATGGAGCCACCAACAATTGGCGAAGAAATGAAAAACGAGCAGCAACAAAAGTAATGCCCGCGTTAGGTTCACAGCATGAAAGAGAGCTTTATTCGACATAAACTATCCAAGAACGGTACCCACGAAAAAGACGCTTTGAAACTTGAAGTATAGCATATCCCATGAGCTGCAAAATGGTTCTTGATCACAGCTGCCGCAGGTATGCGACGCACGCCCTTTCCGGCACAAAAAGGCCGCCGCCTCCATCGGTTAACAGGTTGTGATCCCAATCAGGATATACTAGTTGTTGCCTCTTCCATAGCTGTCATTACTTGGAGTCTTGTTATATCTTATGTTCACGTCTTTACTCATTTTGTTTTCTTCGATACTCCTCCCTGCGCAAACAGTCCTTGTCTCCGGGGAAGATGTCTTCGGTCAGTGCTTGGATACGAATCAAGCCGCATTGGTGACAGCGCCGGCCGCTGAATACGGTCAATTGCCCCTTACCGTGGAATGCCGCGTCCAATTGACCGACGCCAAAGGGTACAATATTCTCGTCGCCCATGAGAGCAAAGCTTCCGCTGCGCACTGGGAATTGTTTACCACTCCCGGCGATGGAAAATTGCACGCCTATACACCCGGCCGCGACCCTGATCATATTCACAGCGACACAGTACTTACCGACGGTAAATGGCACTGGATTGGTTTCGTCTTGGATCGCGACGAAGCCGCGCTCTTTGTCGATGCCGTTGAAGTTGTCCGCATTGCCTCGCATATTCATAAGGAAACGCGCGTCCCCGGTAATTTGGTCATCGGCGGTCTCGTGGAGGGCGGTCTCCACTGCCGAGGCTACATCGATTTGCTCCGTATCTCTTCCGGTGCAACATGGGATCACCCTTTGCCGACAGCGCCCCTGACTGCCAACCCCGCCGTATTAGGCTTATGGAACTTTAATGAGGATGATCCCGCGCGGGACGATTCAGGGCACGACCGTAACGGTGAATTTCGTTTTCGAGAGCCGAAAGAGGATGAAACACCAACCTTGGATATTCCCGGAGGTATGCCCACCGCCTTGCAGCCCTTGCCGGAATCGGAAGATGTCACGCCCTTGCGCGAGATCTTCGCAAAACACGTCCAATCGCTAGACCTGCGTAGCATCGACATCGATACCTTGGAGGATTATGTGCTTCGCCAATGGTCCCATGATTTTCGATGGATCGGCAAAAAAGAATATCCCGAATCACGACCCGGAGGACCTGACCCCGCCACCTTGCGCCGCCAAGTATTCGATGAAAACGCTTTGGTATGGGAATCGGACGACAAAGTCTTGTCCACGGTGTGGCGGCGTGTAGATGCTCTGGTTGCCGCGACGGCGGATGACAACGACACCGAATATCGCGCTTCTCTGCGTCACGATATGGAGCGGCTCCGTAGGGCGTGCAGCAAGGAAAAGCTTGACCCCGATTCGCCGTCATACAAGGCGCTTTATCTTGCGCTCTGTGCATTGCGCCGCCAATGGATGTTGAGCGATCCCGCTCTTGACTTCGACAGTCTCCTATGTGTGGTACGAGGCACCTTCGAAGGCTCGGTGCGCTCCAACCCACAAACCCAAGACGCCCAAGGCGGTCATTTTGTAACCCAGTATTTTGGATTCAATGCGCTGCCCGGCGGCGGACTTTATCGCATAAATAGCTTCAAGACGCGCCCGGAAATTGTGGATATCTTAAAGGACGCCCGAGTTCAAAAGGGCCGCTTGAAAGGACAAATATTGGATTACGGCGCTTTCGCCACACCCGACCTTTCTTACGACGGCAGCAGCATACTCTTTGCTTGGACCGAAAACGAAGATCACCGCTGGATCCATACACAAGAGCGTTGTTTCCATCTGTTTAAAGTGAATACGGACGGTTCCGGATTGATGCAGCTGACCGACGGCGCTTATAATGACTTTGATCCTTGTTGGCTGCCTGACGGCAGGATCGCCTTCGTATCGGAACGGCGCGGCGGTTACATCCGTTGTTTCGACGCCTACCTGAAGGTACCGAGCTTCACCTTGTTTTCCATGGACGAAGACGGCGGCGACATACAGCCCCTCAGTTATTTTGAAACGAGCGAATGGAATCCTTCCGTCAATAATGAAGGACAGCTTGTCTACACGCGATGGGATTATGTGGATCGGGAAAATTGTCTGGGAACACGCTTCTGGATATCTAATCCCGACGGCACCAATCCGCGCGCGCCCCACGGTAATTATCCGCTGCCTTTTCACACCTTCCCTGATCATGTTCCGTGGTCATCGGAACCCGGCCGCGGCAGAGACAGCCGCTTCGGCGCGCCCCTGGTGGAAATGGGTATTCGCGCGGTACCCAACTCGCCGCTCTATATTTTTACTGCCGCCCCGCATCACGGTTCTGTTTACGGTTCCTTGTGCATGCTGGATTTACGGGGTAAGGATGATCATCATATGTCGCAAATTCGGCGCATTACACCGGAAGAGCCCTTTCCCGAAACCGAAATGCCCGGACGACGCCATTACCGTTACGGCACGCCGTGGCCGCTCAATGAGTCCTTGTATCTGTGTAACGAATGGGAAAATATCGTGCTGCTCGATCGCTTCGGCAACAAAGAAATACTCTGCGATCTGCGCGCCATGCCTTGCGCCCACGATGAACGTCTCCGCATCATCAATCCCATTCCCCTCCGCCCCCGAACAACGCCGCCCGCGCTGCCCAAAAATGTGCGCTCCCGTGAAAAGCCTGACGCGCCGCCCGCGACCATCGCCGTCATGGACGTATACAACAGCGACCTCCCCTTCCCGGAAGGAACGCGGATCAAGTGGCTGCGCATCGTGCAAAATATACCCAAGTCAAACCATGCCATGGGAGAACCTATGATCGGTTATGAGCGTGAAAATACGCCGCGCATCCCCTTGGGCATCGTTCCCGTGGAAGAGGACGGCAGCGCCTATTTCGAAGCACCCGTCGCCAAACAGTTGATCTTTCAAGCCCTCGATGAAAACTTCATGGCGGTCCAATCCATGCGCTCCAGCGCTTTCGTACATCCCGGTGAACAAATGACCTGCATGGGCTGCCATGAAGACCCTTACGATGCGCCGCAACGAATCGGACATCCCCTCGCCTTGCAGCGTCCGCCTTCCCCATTACAGCCGGAATGCGGACCTCTCGAACCCATCAGTTATTATCGTCAAATAAAACCCATTTTCGAAGAAAGTTGCCTGCCCTGCCATCGTGAACAACAAGCGGGGCTCCAAGATATGTCCTACGAAAATCTCAAGGAAGAGTACAGCTTTTGGTTTGCCGGCGCTATGTTTGGCGATATGACTACCGACTACAGCGGCGTCCACGGCGGATCACGGACCATTCCCGGCCGCTTCGGCGCCCGTGCGTCGAAAATCGGGAAAGCCCTATTCGATGAACATCATAAAGACAGCGTTTCTGACAAGGACCGCCGCCAAATTATCCAGTGGCTGGATTGTAATTCTCTGCGCCTTGGCGCCTATGTACAGGAAGAAGAGCAACTGAAGGGTGAACTGGTTTGGCCGGTTCTAGACGTAGATCCTGAAAACGTGTCCGGCGTCGAGACTGCAACACCGGGACTGAGCGGTAATTTTTGGCACGACCATAAAGACCTGCCCTTGGTGTCTTTGACCGCTGCGAAGGAATAGTGCTCTCATGCGCCCTTAGAAGATGGAAGCGGTGCCTGTTACCAAAAGGGAATTCTATGAGTCATAGGGTATATGGCATAGTAGGATTTCGCTAAAAAGGAGTAGGAACCTATGATGATGCTACGCAGCGTTGCTATCGCTTCCCTTACACTGTTGATCATGACGGGCGCTGTGACGGTTGCCCAAGAAAAGCCGGTCATGAACGAAAGACAAGATCATGAAGATCACTTTACCAACGCGCCTTTGCTCTTAGGCGCCCATCGCTGCGGCCGCAGTGAATGGCCGGAAAATACGCTCGTTGCTGTCCGCGAAGCCTCCGGCCGCTGGCAGCATGTACTGCTGGAAATTGACGTGCAGCTTAGCCGTGACGGACATGTGGTTTTGATGCATGATTTCGCTGTGGATCGCACCACCGACGGCACCGGCTATGTGGGCGCCATGACGCTGGAAGAAATCCGTGCCTTGGACGGCGCCTATCATTTCTCCACAGACGGCGGAGAACACTTCCCCTATCGGGGGAAGGGCGTTACTGTGCCGACCTTGGAAGAGGCTTTCGCAGCGGCGCCCAACCACCGTTTTTTTATTGAGTTGAAAGACGGTGTAACCATCGGAAAAGAAACGGCAGCGGTCATCCAAAAGGCAGGCATGAGCAAGCAATGTCTTGTTGCCTCAGTGAGTCCGGAGTTCCTCATCCAATTTCGGAGTTATGCGCCGGAGGTGGCGACCACCTATGATTTCCTGACCGCGGCAAATATGCTGAGTGCCCTGCGCACGGGCGGATGGGACGCCTACACCCCCGAACATCGCGCCTTTGCCCTCTCGCCGGCGCTGATGGAACGTTTTGATATTACAGCCAAAGAAGTGGCAGCCATCCGAAAAAAAGGGATATTGATTTCACTGTTCACGTTGAACACAGAGGCAGCAATCCGAGATGCGCTGGATTTGGGCGTCGACAATATTCTCACCGATAAACCAAGCCTCCTCGCCGACATACTCGCTCAATCAGAAAAAGAGGCGAAATCAACAGCACCCAAGAACGAATAACCGCGTGATATTTCCCCCTTATCCTTGCCGCGGATCATTCATCACGTGTTTCATCATCATCCTCCCTTTCCCGAACAGGCGGCATATGCTTTAGATAAGGATAGCCACCGTTGACAGACCTCTCTGTATCGTGAGCCCAGATACTTGTAAAGTCCCAATCCACATAGGTGTTATCGTTATAGGGATAGGCCATCCGCGCTGTTGTGCGCCCTTCCCCCTCTGCGCTGGATGTCTGCCCGGAACGCTCCACATCCCAATAACACTTCGTTGTCGTTCCTTCAGCCTTATTTCCCACGAGTCCGCCCACGTCTCTGTTTCCCGTAACAGTCCCTGTCGCGTGGCAGTTGGTAATCGTGTCGTGACGGTTTTCTCCCACGAGTCCCCCCACTTTTTCATTACCTGTGACATTTCCCTTTGCATAGCAATTGGTGATTGTGAAGCAGACACTGTGTCCCACGAATCCACCCACAAACTCGTTTCCCCTGACATTTCCCGTCGCGTAACAGCTGCTGATCTTAGATCTTTTAAACCCTATGAATCCGCCTACAGAATTGATGCCCGTAACATTTCCCGTCGCATGACATTCAGTAATCGTACCGTCGGCACAGATTCCTATGAGCCCGCCCACGTGATTATTCCCCTTGACATCTCCGGCTGCATAGCAATCGGTGATCAAGTCTTGGCAAGTTCCTATGAGTCCCCCCACACCATTGTTCCCCGCCACCGTGGCCTTTGCAAAGCAGTTGGTGACCGTAGCTTTGCTATTGTTGACTCCGATGAGTCCTCCAGCAGACTCATCTCCTGTAACATTTCCAGTCCCATTGCAGCCGATGATCGTGTCATCGTTCCAGCCAACAAGTCCGCCCGCATACATATAGCCGTTGACCGCGCCCGTTGCGTAGCTGTTTTTAATTGCACCCAAGTTCCATCCTACGAGTCCACCTCCGGAACCGGCGCCCGTAACGCTGCCTGTCCCATAGCATTGCGTGATGCTGCCACGGTTCGTTCCCATAAATCCGCCTATGTAATTGCTTCCCAAGACCTCTGCCACCGCGTAGCAGTTGGTGATTGTGCCGCTGCTTTCCCCTATAACTCCTCCCACGTTTTGATCCCCCATGATCTTTCCTGTCGCAAAACAGTGATCGATTGTGCCGTGGCTCCATCCTACGAGCCCTCCCACGCCGGAGGAACCTACGTTGAAGCAGGCTTCCATCCCTATATTTCTTATGGAAGCTCCAGATTCTATTTTACCAAAAAGCCCCACACAATTTTGTTCCGGTCGATTAATTACTAATCCTTTAATAACATACTGTTGACCATCAAAGGAACCGAGGAAAGGATGATTTGAGTTACCAATGGGTGTGAAACCTTTCCCCTCGTTCCAATAGGATGTAACTTCAGCATCTATATCTTGCGTCAGTGCATAACGGCCATCCAGAGGTTTTGCAGCATCGCTGCCAATGCTCTGTAATTCCTCAATAGATGAAATTAATATCACAGATTTTCTCATGTCCCGATCCTCCCATTCATGGAATCATCGTAGCGTAGAAATACCCTTGATTTAAAGGAAAGCGTATTCAAACTAAAATGTGATAACCAGACATTTTTAGAAAATTCTTCTACGCATGCCTAGCTGTTTTTGATTTTTTAAGGACGGCTCTTAGCTTGAGTGTCCCGAGTAAGCGGAATAGTCTGTAGATAGGGATAACCACCGTTGACAGAAGCCTCCGTATCGTGAGCCCAGATAGTTGAAAAGTTCCAGTCCAAATACGTGTCTTCGTCATGAGGATCGGTCATCTGGGCTTTTGTGCGCCCCCCCTCCGCGGTTTCGAATATTTGTCTCGAATGATCTACATGCCAATAGCACCTTGCGACCGAGCCGTGGGTGTGCCATCCGATCAATCCGCCCACGCCTCTTTTTTTCTTGACCGTTCCCGTCACATAGCAGTTCGCGATCGTACTGCCGAAGTTCCATCCGACGAGTCCGCCTACGTTTTCGACTCCTGTGACGTTTCCCATTGCATAGCAATTCGCGACCGTGCCGGAGCAGTTCTCTCCGACGAGTCCACCGGCCTTTTCGTTTTCCGTGTTATTGCTCGATTTATGCCGGTCACCACCCGTCTTGCCCTCACCCTTTTGAAGATCGTCATCACCCTTTATTCCTATGACCTCACCTGTCGCATAGCTGTTGGTGATGACGCCATGGTTGCTTCCGGCAAGTCCGCCGACAGAAACAGCTCCCATGACCTTACCTGTCGCATAACCGTTGGTGATTACGCCGGTGCTTCCGCCCACGAGTCCGCCGGTTAAGATATCTCCTGTGACCTTGCCTGTTGCATAACAGTTGGTGATTACGCCGGTGCTCCCGCCCACGAGTCCTCCAACGAAAAGCTTCCCCTTGACATCGCCTGTTGCATAGCAGTCGGTAAGTGTGCTTTCAAGGCTATTTCCCACGAGTCCACCACTCCAAGCGGAGCCGGAAATATCTACTATTGTGTAGCAATTGGTGGTTATGCCTTCTTTGTTCTCTCCCACCAGTCCTCCTGTGGTAATGTTTCCCTTGACCGCACCTGTCACGTGGCAATCTCTGATCGTGCCGCGAAGATTCTTTCCAACGAATCCGCCCACGAAATTCTCTCCCGTGATCTTTCCTGTCACATGGCAGTTGATGATCGTACCTCCAGTATTTACGCCAACGAGTCCGCCCACGTCTTCGGAACCCGAGATGATACAGTCTTTCAACCCTACGTTTTTTATGGAGGCAGTAGATTCAATTTTACCAAAAAGCCCTACGTCTTCCTGCTCCGGTAGGTTAATTACTAATCCTTTAATGACATGCTGTTCACCGTCAAAGGAGCCGAGAAAAGGATGTTCGGAGTTGCCAATGGGTGTGAAGCCTTCCCCGTCGTTCCAACGGGAGGTAACTTCAGCATCTATGTCATCTGCCAGCCTATAATTACCATCCAAAGGCTTTGTGGCATCGCTGCCAATACACTGTAATTCCTCAATAGATGAAATCAATATCACAGATTTTCGCATATCCCGATTCTCCCGCTAATGAAATGTTTATAGCGTGGCAACATCCTTGATTTAAATATAAAACATTTCAGCTCGAAATTCAACAAAAAAGGTGGCGGATTCAAGGTTGAAATACACCTGGTGTGCCCCGCGTAAACGGATCCCTATATACGGAGAGTTTCCCGGCGATCCCGGGGCAACGCGACTTGACTAGGTCGAAAAGACAATGTTACGATCCGGAATAGATCGTGTGTGACCTTTAGGATAAACATATGGAAACATATGCGAATTGAGGAAGGCTGTATGGAAAAAGGAGAGGCGGAATTTTACTTTCATGAAGCAGATCGCTTATTTAAAGAAGAACATTTCTTGGAAGCGCTGCAGTACTTGGCTGCTCTCGACAATGAGTTTCCCGGGAACTTTAATATCCTTTTCCCCATAGTTCTATGTTGTGAACGACTGGGACGTATAGACGAGGCATATGAGCACTGCTCCCGTTTGTTCGAGCAATTTCCCTCAGAAAATCACCAAGAGAAATTACAGAATTTATATGGGCGTATCTGCCGTCAACAACAAGCACGCATGAGATCCAACGAAGCAATAACCACCGCCACTCCCGCTCATGAATTTGTCAAAGATACACCGAAACATGTTGAACTGAAACGGACCGGGGCGATTTCACTGGGTAACTGGGATCTGCCTTTGGCAAACGTTATTATCGGACTATCCATTTTCGCTGTGTTTTTTGTATTGCTCAGCTTGCTGATCCCAATGGTTCATAACGAAATTTCGGAAGATCAGCCGCATATTCAATATTCGGGTTTTGCGTTGATGCTGTTAATCCAATTCATGTTGGCCTGCATTATCGCCTATGCCGCCCTGTGGGTAATGAATAAGCGTATTCATGAAGAATTAATCTATGACGTGATTGATGTCTGCATCGCGATAATTATCTTCATGCTGATCAGCGCTTTTGTACCACTAATCGGTTTCTTCGTCGGCATCTATTTTCTTGCCCGACACTATGAAATGGGCTTCTGGGAGGCAATAATCTTCCTGTTCCTCCAAGTTATTTTCCACATGCTCTTCCTGTATGTGATGCTTCCCCTAGTCTTCGGAGAAGGGGCGTTGAATTTAATAGAACTGCTGTAGATCTCAATAGATTTCTCCGGTAAAGCAGTAGTTTTAAGCAATCGCGCCATGCCGGACGCTATAACGCTTGCTACGCGTGCCATGAGATGAGTATTGTAAGTTACTGTGCCGTCGTGCAATAATTATATAGGATGTCCCCGGACTTTTCCGGCTGTTCTTACATCAACTTTTTAAAAAGAGGGCGGATTCAAGGTTGAACCTACGCAAGGAAATATTGCCTTTGCTGTGACCTGAGGGGTAAGTTACACCGGATCGCTCACCCCTGCAGTAGAGACCCTTCGGCTGTCCAATCGTATTTGCTGTGTCCGGTACTGCACCGATGCATGACGTCGCATCCTGCCATGTTGCGCACAACGACACAAAATCACCTTTTAATTCCTTTCTGGTTGAGACGTAAAACAACTTATTTCCCTGCTTTTACAGGCTTGTCCGCGATCCTCAAAAATAAGATTTGACTTTTGATCTCTGATTGTCTATTGCAGTTTTATAAAGATGAATCTTACCATGCGTGATTGATAATACTTTGGAGGCCTACTCAACCACAAAATAGGAGGATTTATTCTGTGTTAACAGTATTTGGTAATCGTGCAGGGGGCAGGAGAGTAACTACCTTAGGGACTCTCATTAATGCGGTGATTATCTCCACCTTCCTTCATTTTTCTATCCCCGGGTGGGGATCCTTTCAACTTGCTTATGCGGAACAATTGACAATCACAAGCCAAACTTCCGTAATAAGCTCACCTTGTCAAGCCCCCGCTTTTTGGTCCGGTTGTTATGAGAGTTTCTGTGTTTCATGAGCGCGCCTCCTTCGGCGAATTCTTTTGGGGTCCGATTACCCAGAGAAAAATGGGGACGTGCCTCGTTATAATGTACCTTCCAGATCATAGTCAATTGCT
>Ga0265293_10004756_pt1 | contig 23578 bp, 25 predicted proteins | sample Munlanlewell138R_FD_192505 | JGI IMG/M metagenome (GOLD analysis project Ga0265293, IMG submission 192505) | Leachate microbial communities from a municipal landfill in Southern Ontario, Canada - Leachate well 138R | ecosystem: Engineered > Solid waste > Landfill > Unclassified | place: Canada... | reverse complement strand
AGGCAGAGATGGAGGTGGAACCGAGTCCCATCTCCTTCGAGACAATGCGAGCCACCGCCAGCGGATGCATGATATAGGGCTCACCTGAACGGCGACGTGCACCTTTGTGTGCCTCCTTCGCCATGTTATAAGCCCGGGTAATGATATCTACCTTCCGCCGGTGATTCGATTTGAGATAATCCTGCAAGAGGCCTTGAAACTCCTCTTCAATCATCTGCTCTTCTGCAATCGTTTTCTCTTCGTCGCTCATATACCGTAAGACTTACTTTTATGCAACCGTTTAAAGGTAAACGAAATTACAAATAAATCGACAGAAAACAGCAATTATACCCAATATTTGCAAAGGAGGTGGCGTTTTTGAACAAAAATGGTCTATCTTTGTTTCTTCGAACAACAGGGGTGCCCATAAAACGGGCTGAGATCATACCCATATCACCTGATCCGGATAATGCCGGCGGAGGGAAAGAAAGCAGCTCACATCCCGGTGGCTCTTTCACAGGTATACATCTTTCACAAAACCCCTTTTTTATTTCACTCACACCGTTGAACAACTTCCTATAATTTGTTCAACACAAAAAACAGGTAAAATGAAAAAGGTAATCCTTACTTTTCTGCTGACACTCTTCTCAGCAACAGTTTTTCAACTAGTGGCGCAGGCAGATGCCACGCCCAGTGACAGCCTCACCAATATCCGGCTGGAGGAGGTGATCGTCTCCGGCATGCGGGCAGGACTCCAAACGCCGGTTTCCTACACCAATATCAGCGCTGCTGATATCAAAAAACGAAATGCAGGTCGGAATATCCCGGCTATTCTTCAGACCACTCCCTCACTTGTATCCTTCACGGAGGACGGTCTGGGTGTGGGCAACACTTTTTTCAGAATCCGCGGTACCGATGCAACCCGCATCAATGTGACACTCAACGGCATGCCGCTCAACAACCCGGAAAGCCAGGAGGTTTACTGGGTGAACCTTCCCGACCTCTCCAACTCGCTCCAAAGCATTCAGATACAGCGTGGTGTGGGCACATCTACCAACGGTTCGGGTGCTTTTGGCGCCAGCATCTCACTCAAGACAACAGGTGCCCGCTCCGAGGCTTACGGAGAAGCCTCCACGGCAGTAGGCAGTTATGGCACCTATTCTTCAACCATTGCCGCCGGTACGGGGATCCTGCAAAACGGACTCTCTTTCGATGCACGCTTATCGCGTGTGCTGGGTGAGGGTTACGTACGCAACGGCACGGTAGATCACACCAACTTCTACGGTGTGCTATCCCATTACGGTGAACATCAGCTGCTCCGACTCAGTTACCTGAGGGGAATCCAGCATACCGGCATCACCTGGGAGGGGGTCTCGGATGAACAGATGCAGGACCCGGAGTATGGTCGGCGCTACAACCCTGCCGGTGAGTACTACGATGATGCGGGTAACCGGCGCTATTACGACAACGAGACCGATAACTATTACTCCGATATCCTCCAACTCACGCTCACCAGGGAGTTGACCCGTCAGCTTTCCATGCATGCGGGTGTGAGTTACAACCATGGGTACGGTTACTACGAGAACTACAGAGAAGATAATGATTTCTCTGATTTTGGACTTGAATCACAAACAATTGAAGGTGAGAGCTACGACAGCTCTGATTTTATCCGTCGCAAGCTGATGAAGAACGATTTCTATGTAGCCAATATGGGCCTCGATTATACAAAAGAGGCACTCAAGCTCAATTTCGGCGGTTTATACAGCTTCTACGACGGCGATCATTATGGCAGGCTACCTTGGATTAAACATTCGCAAAATATACCAACGGACTACGAATGGTACCGCAATGTGGGCAGGAAATCGGAAGTAAGCCTCTTCACCAAGGCCGAATACCAGCTGACGGAGCAACTCTCCCTTTTCGGTGATCTGCAGTACCGTCATGTGGGTTACCGCTTCACCGGTATCGATGATGATATGGAGGAGTTGGTAAGCAGTTTCAACTACAACTTCTTTAATCCCAAAGCGGGGCTATTCTACCGGATCGACCACCGAAACAACCTCTATGCTTCGATGGCCGTAGGACAACGGGAACCGCTCCGCGCCGACCTGAAAGAGAGTATCAAAGGTGGTAACGAAGAAGAGGGAATACTGCCCGAGAAGATGATCGACTATGAGTTGGGATATCGTTTCAGCCACGATAACGGCATAAGCCTGGGTGCAAACATTTATTACATGGACTACAAAAACCAAATGGTGCAAACCGGTAAACTCAATGACGTGGGATACAAGTTGATGGAAAATGTAAAAAAGAGTTACCGCCGGGGCATTGAGCTGGAAGCATCGGTTCCGTTCGTCGAAAATAAGTTCCGTATAGATGCCAACGTCACCTTGAGCCAAAACAAAATCAACAACTACACGGCATATTTCGATCTGTACGACAACAACGATGATTGGACCAAGTTATATATTGAAAAAAATGGCAAAGTGATTCGCAAACAAACGAGCAAAGAACTGGGGACAACCCACATTTCTTTCTCTCCCAATGTTGTGGGTATGACAGGTTTAACCTGGGAGCCTGCCTCCGCCTTCTATATGAACCTGCTGGGCAAATATGTGAGCAAGCAGTTTATGGACAACACCTCCGATGAGGCCAAGTCGATCGATGCTTATTTCGTGAGTAACCTCTCCGCCGGTTACACCTTCTCCAAAAACCGTCTGGGAGAGATCAACCTGCAGTTCTTCGTGAACAACCTGTTCAACCGGAAGTATGTGGCCAACGGATGGGCTTCTACTGAAGCTTTTGAAGAGGATGGCAGCAGTGTAAACTGGATTGGTTATTATCCGCAGGCCACACGCAACATCATGGCACGGCTCACTATTTCGTTCTAAGTAAAAATGGACAAGGTATTTATTTCTCTTTTGCAGCTTCATTTCGACCCACTTCCGGTTTACTCGCTATTTGATTTGAAACTCGCTCCGCTCAAACAGCTAATCAAATCACGCTCGTTGCACCGGGTGGCTACCCCGAAAAGAAGCAGAGATTTCGAAATAAATTCCTTGTCCCGAATCAAACAGAATTGAATGCAAACCATAGAAATCATCGGTGCCGTCGTCGGCCTTCTTTATCTCTTCTTGGAGTACAGGGCCAGCAAGTGGCTCTGGCCCGTAGGTGTGCTGATGCCTGTTTTCTATGTATGGATCTTCTTCCAAAGTAAGTTCTATGCCGACATGGGCATCAACATCTACTATTTCTTCGCCAGCATCTACGGCTGGATCAGATGGAACAGAGATAGAAATGAGGGAACGGGATTACCCATCACCCATACACCGAAACGGTTGATCCTTCCCCTGACGGTGATCGGCCTGGCACTCTTTGGCGGAATTCTCCTTATCCTTACACGCTATACCGATAGCGTGGTGGCCCCGGGTGACAGTCTCACCACCGCCCTGAGCATCCTGGGCATGTGGATGCTGGCACAAAAGTATGTGGAACAGTGGTGGATATGGTTTCTGGTCAACCTCATCTCCTGCGGTCTCTACCTATGGAAAGGACTCTACCCCACTTCCGCCCTATTTGCCATCTACGCAGTCATCTCGCTGTTCGGTTACTTCAAGTGGGCAAAGCTGGCAAGACAAAACTGACGGATCATCATCGTTTTATGAAAATAATAGCAATTTGATAATGAACAAATGTTCATAATTAAATTTAATGGCTATATTTGCAAAAAAACGAGATGAAAGTATCGATTCTTACCGACAACAATCCCGGTGGTAAAACCGGTGCGGAACATGGGCTCTCCTATTTTATAGAGCATGATGGAACAAAGATCCTATTTGATACAGGACAGAGTGACCTCTTCCTGCAGAACGCATCCATAATGGGAATCAATCTGGAAGAGAGAGGTCTGATCATCCTGAGTCATGGTCACCATGATCACGGTAACGGACTGGCACATCTCTCAGGTGGAAGACTGCTCTGCCATCCGGACTGTTTTGTGAAGCGGTACAGAACAGTTGATCACACCTATATCGGTCTGAAGAACAGCCGCAGTGAAATCGCTGAGAAATTTGATCTCACTACCAGCAAAGCACCTTTCTCAGTCAGTGACTCCATTCTGTTTCTGGGAGAGATCCCACGCATCACCGATTTTGAATCACAACAGACCGCCTTTTCGTTTGAAGACGGAACACCCGATTTTGTAGCGGACGACAGTGCTGTCGCCCTCCAGACAGATAAAGGGCTGTTTGTCATCACCGGTTGCGGACATGCCGGGGTAGTCAACACCCTGGAACATGCAACAAAAGCTACAGGTGAGCAAAGGATCTTCGGCATCATGGGTGGCTTTCATCTCAAGAAGCGGGATCGACAAACCATCGAGACCATTCACTACCTCAAAAAAAACAGGGTGGAACATGTCATCCCCTCTCACTGTACAGCATTACCTGCAATTGTGGCTTTTAAGGAAAGCATTCCGATACAATTGGTGAAAACGGGTGATATGCTCACCTTTTGAAGAGGTCAAGAACGTATGTTCATTTCATTTTTTCAATAGATTCAAAAGTCAATTAATTTGTTTCACATAAAAATTTGAAGTATGCCATCAGGAGGAAGAACAGGATGAACATCTATAGAGAGTTGTCATTTGCAAAGGAGTATGATCGTTTCTACCATACTGGCAATGGCCGGGCTGTTGACAAGGCAGAAAAAGCGTTGATCAGTGATCTGCTGATGCAGGTCGACAGCAGAGAGATGCTCGAGCTGGGGTGTGGCACCGGTCACTGGACTGCTTTTTTCAGTGAGAAGGGGTTCCGGGTTACGGCGGTGGACCAATCGGCAGCGATGCTGGAACAAGCGCGTAAGAAAGTGATCCCGGGGGTACAATGGGTTGAAGCAGATGCCGCGCATCTCCCCTTTCCCAACGGGCGGTTTGAACTGATTACGGCCATCACCCTGTTTGAGTTCGCGGAGGATATCAATGCACTCTTTAAAGAGATCGATCGTTTGCTGAAACCGGGTGGCTTCTTGATAGCCGGGTGGCTGAATAGTCTCTCCGAGATCGGGCGACAAAAGAAAAGATCTCCCACCTTCAGGCATGCCCACCTCTATACGCCGGCAGAGATCAGGAACCACCTCACTAATCTGGGGACCCCACAATTTCACTATGCGGTCTACTATGACCACAATTTTAAGCTGCTCGATGAACTGAGCGACAGGAGAACGGTTCAACCCGCCTTTATCGCCACCATCGTACAAAAAAGAAGAAACCATGCAGATCACAGTTGAAATCAGTTACTACGCTCTTAAAGACGATTATGCCACTCCGGTGAAGGATTTATTATGGTGCGCTACCCATCGGTCTTCGTGCTAAAAATATCCAACGCATGCAAAGTAAAATGAGAGGATATCTGCATATCTATACCGGCAACGGCAAGGGAAAGAGCACGGCTGCCTTCGGCCTGGCACTGAGGGCAGCCGGTTCCGGGATGCGCGTTTACATTGCACAGTTCGTAAAAGGAAGAACCTACTCCGAAATCACGGCGGTAAGGCAGCAGCTGCCACAGATCACCATCCGGCAGTTCGGTAGGGGCTGCTTCATCGTGGAGAAGCCCACCGATGAGGATGTGGCAGCGGCACGAGAGGGACTGGCAGTGGTGTCGGAGGTACTCATATCGGGAGAGTACGACCTGGTAATCCTGGATGAGGCAACCATCGCCATCTATTATGATCTCTTCACCGTGAGTGAGTTGATCGACTTGCTGACAAGGAGAGCACCCGGTTGCGAGGTGGTCGTTACCGGCCGTTATGCACCGGAGGAGCTGATTGAGCTGGCAGACCTGGTGACTGAGATGAGAGAGGTGAAGCATTATTACCGTCAGGGCATTGAAGCACGGGAAGAGATTGAATACTAACAAATAGAAGAGAATCACAATGAGTCAGACAATGAATCAACTGCAGGAAGAGATGCAACAATGCAAAAAATGTGACTTGTGGCAATCACGAAATCACCTCATCTTCGGTGAAGGGAATCATCATGCCCCGATCTTCATCATCGGCGAAGCGCCGGGAAGAGATGAAGACCGGGTGGGGAGACCCTTCATCGGGCCGTCGGGGATCCTGCTGGACAAGATCTTCGCAGTCTGTGGGTTCAACAGGGAGGAACATCTCTTCATCAGCAACATTGTCAGGTGCAGGCCCCCGGGAAATCGTCCCCCCACCCCGCAGGAGGGTGCCGCCTGTCTTCCGTGGCTGCAACGGCAGCTGGAGCTGGTGGATCCCAGGATCGTGATCCTGCTCGGGGCAACGGCACTGAGGTACATGGCAGGTCCCGATTACCGTATCACACGGGTCAGGGGCAACTGGATCAAACAGGGCAATCGACTGATGATGCCGGTCTATCACCCTTCGGCACTGCTAAGAAACCCTGCACTGAAAAGGGATACCTGGGAAGATTTCAAAAAGGTGGTCTACAAATACCGGGAGCTGGTCGCTCCCAATCATTATACTCCCCATATTCCTTTGGATACCAATCAGACAAAGTGAGAATCATAAAAAAATAAAACAATGTTACATCATGTGGGATTAACCATCATTGAGCCGGCAGAGATCGGGAGGTTTTACGAAACCGTTTTGCACTTCCGACGGTTAAAACAATTCACACTCGATTCAGAGGAGGTACTCCATTCCATCTTTTCCACCAACAAACAAACGGAAGTCTATATGATGGAGCGCCAGTACCTGAAATTAGAGCTGTTCATAGATCAAGAGGGAGAAAAAGGTCGTTTTACCCACCTCTGCCTGGAATATGACGACCCGGGTGAGATCTCTGACCATGCCCATCAATTAGGATACAGAAGATGGATCAAAAACGGTCCCAACCGTGTCACCCATTTCATATGGGACAAAAGCGGGAACATGTTTGAGATAAAGAGAAAGGAGATTGTATCATGACCGATTCAGAGCGGAGTGCTCCCGGATGTTAAGATGCGTTATCTCTCCATGGGGATGAGCAACAGCTACCGGATAGCCATTGCCGAGGGAGCCAACATCATCCGTATCGGAACCGCCCTGTTTGGTGAGAGAGCAGAATAAGAGATAACTCAGTAGAAAAACAGACTGAACATGTCAGACAACAATACATTTTTCTGGATCGCCCTCTTTGCCGTGCTTGCAGCCATTATCAACGGGCTGGGGATATTCATCCTCTACAGGTACCGGGATTGGGCCATACGATCCAAACCCTATTTCATCTGTTTTGCCGCCGGCGTGCTGATTGCCACTCCCTTGATGCTGGCACTCTTTATTGTATTCTCAAAAATGTTCGGGTAGTGTAACGGCTCTCTGTTTACGCATCACGGTACGCCAGCACCGCGTTCACGATACCTGAGAGTGAATGTGCAATCTGCTCATCCTGAAAGAGGGTGTCGAGCGAGCCCTCATCACAACTTTGTCTGATCCGCTCATTCAGGGGGATCTGTGCAATCAGGGGCAAATGGAACTGATTAGAAAGCTTCTCACCACCCCCCTGTCCAAACAGGAAATATTTCTCATCGGGATGCAACGTAGGGGTGAACCAGGCCATGTTCTCCACGATGCCAAGCACCGGCACAGAGACGTTTTTGCTGTTGAACATGCCAATTGCCTTGATCACATCATCCAGTGCGATGGTCTGCGGCGTAGTCACCACCACGGCACCGGTGATCTCATACGACTGCAGCAGTGTCAGGTGTACATCACCTGTACCGGGCGGGGTGTCAATCACCAGATAATCCAACTCTCCCCAGTCGGTATCGTTGAGCAGTTGCTTGAGCGCATTCGACACCATGGGCCCTCGCCAAAGAAGTGACTGGGAGGGATCGATAAAGAAACCGATCGAGATCACCTTGATGCCATACCGGTCAAAGGGTTCAATCCATGCCTTCCCCTCTTTCTCCATCGATAGCGGCCGCTGGTTGTTCAGGTGGAAGAGTGTGGGTACCGAAGGACCATGGATATCGGCATCCAGCAGACCGGTTGCATACCCCTCCCTGGCCAGAGAGAGTGCCAGGCCGGCAGCCACGGTCGACTTGCCTACTCCCCCTTTACCCGAAGCAACAATAAGCAAATTTTTTATATTGGGCAGCCTCATTTTTTCGAAAGGCTTTTTGGCAGTGTTACATTGTTCGTTCATCTTCTTCTCTTTTTTATTTTGTTCAGTTTACCCTGTATCAATCGTTTTTGTAAGCCAGACAACCGGTCAATAAAGAGGATGCCATCGAGATGGTCATACTCATGCTGGAAGATACGGGCTTCTAACCCGCTCAACTCCTCTTCGACAGTCTCAAAGGCAAGGTTTTGGTAGATCACGTGGATCCTCTCGGGGCGGTCCAGCTCGCGGAATATACCGGGAATGCTGAGGCAGCCTTCGTTAAAGGAAGAGAGGGTGTCATCAGCATGCAGTATGCGGGGATTCAGATAGACCTTTTCCAGCGATTTGAAATCCGCATACTCATCGGCCATCGGGGTGGTATCAATCACAAATATTCTTTTGGCGAGACCAATCTGCGGAGCTGCCAGTCCTATACCCTCTGCGCTCTTGAGGGTATCGAACAGGTTACCGGTGATCTCGTCCGGGAGATCCTCCTGATGGATGTCAAACGTGCTTTGACGCAGTACGGGAGCACCATATATCACAATCGGTACAATCATCTTTTTGTAAAGTTACGGATCCAAAATTTTTTATCCTGATAGATCACCTCCCTGATCTCTTTCTGCCGGACCAGCTGATCCGGCAGACTGCTCTCGGCCCCGTTCTTGCGCAGGATCTCTCTCATGGTCTCCTCACGGATGGGATGCACAGCACTCATATTGAGGATATCCGCCCTGGCATCGCCGGTGAAACCGGTATCACTTCCTTCGAAGCCGAGCAGCAGCTCGCAGTGCAGTCCGGCATCGGTGTAGATCTGGCAGGCCCTGTTGATGGCTTCCTCATCCGGTTTCTTCACGCTCCGCATTGCCGGTGGCCGCGTGGGAATGGAAATATAGGCCGTGGCTGGGTTGATCGTCGCGATCAATGAGGCATTTTGTTGCAACAGCACTGCCCCATTATTGACACCCTCCACCATCAGTGTCTCAGTAGCCAGGATCCCCTTGTAAGATGAGGCGAAAGCCTGGAGCCCCTCTTTATAACCGTTAAAAGTGAGTTTGGGATGAGGTCTGTTGATCTTCTTCCATACAGCCTCATCGTTTGCATCCACCTTAACCGATACCCAATCGGCCAGCGACAGGGCATCACACACCTGCAGATCACTCAGCAGCGAAGCATTGGTGATCACTGCGATCGGAATGCCGATCTTCTTCAAAAGGCTGATCGACTCTTCCAGGTGGACATCAAGTGTGGGTTCGCCGTTCGGCACGAAAGTGAGATAGTCAGGCATTGCCTGCAACTTACTCAGGTGTTCCTCCACCGCCACGAAGATATGCTCCGGACTGTAAAACGATTGTCTCTCGAGCGTGTAATGGCGGGTGGCACCCACCTGACAGTAGATACATGCATAGGTACAAATCTTATCCCCCGGGATATTGTTTATCCCCAGGCTCTGGCCCAGTCTTCTGGAAGGTACAGGTCCGAAAGTGATCATCGCTTCTTCTTTTTATTTGGTTCTATCACTACGACTGAAAAATCTGCCGGTGAATGGCAGCGATTTCACCGGCTGCTGCCGACCGGGGAGCCCACTCAACCACCGTCCGGCATTGTAGCATCGCTTCCACCACCGCCGGCTCGAAAGGGATTCTGCCGATAAGGGGGAGTTTCTCGCTGCGACACCACGCCCCGATCTCGTCCGCCATCTGTTCATTCAGATCATACTTGTTGATCACTACAACGGAGGGAATGCCGAAACCATCGGACAACTGCTTCACCCTCTTCAGGTCATGAAAACCGGAACGACTCGGTTCAGTGACCAGCAGTGCCAAGTCGGCACCGCTCATTGCGGAGATCGCAGGACAGCCGGTGCCGGGAGGGCCATCAATCAGGATGGTATCCACCCCCATCTGCTCCGATAGCAGACGTGACTGCTCACGCACCACATTTACCAGCTTGCCGGAGTTCTCCTCACCCGGCTCCAGCCGGGCATGAACCATCCAGCCGTTGCGGAAGGTGCCAGTCGTCCAGTAGCTGCCAGTACTCTTAACCATGCTGATTGCATCAGCCGGACAGACTCGCATGCAGAGATAGCATCCGTCACATGATGTTTCAGAGATGGTGTAGCGATCTTCCTGATACCTGATCGCATCAAAGCGACAGACATCCATGCAAGTTCCGCATTGCGTACATTGCTGCTGGTCTATTACCGCCTTGGCACCAGTAGTAAAGGAGTGCTGGGAGTGATCTGTCGGCTCCAGCAGCAGATGAAGGTTGGCCGCATCCACATCGCAATCGGCCACCGTAAGCTGTTCACCCATGGTTGCGAGTACGGCGCTTAGGCTTGTCTTGCCTGTTCCTCCTTTTCCGCTGATGATTACAATCTGTCTCATGAGACTCTCTGTTGAACGATTTGTGTGAGCAGACGGCTGAACATCTCCCGGTAGGAGTCATCCACCGCTGCGGGTAATCCTCCCTCGGCATAGATTCGTGCCACCTCCCGGTCGAAAGGGATCTCCAGCAACAGCGGGATGCCCTCCTGCTCTAACCACCGGTATATTTCGTTGTCTCCCAGTCCGGCTCTGTTGATTACTACACCAAACGGCTTACCTAGCTGCCGGACGGTGGCTGCCGATAGCTTCAGGTCGTGCAGACCGAATGGCGTGGGCTCAGTGACCAGCACTACGTAGTCGGCCCTGTCGACGGTCGCAATAAAGGGACATGAGATGCCGGGAGGTGAGTCCAGGAAAACCAGCTCCCTGTCGCCGGCCTCGCGAATGGTATGGGTGATGACCGGCACGGGTGTGTAGACCCCCACCTCGGCACGACCTTCGACAAGATGTTGAGCGGCACCGTAAGCAGCACGCGTCACCCTGCCCAGGAGCTTGGGATGTTCGGTGATCGCTCCCGCCTGACAAGCATAGCTGCAGGCACCACAATCGTGGCACAGATCGGGAAGGACCTGAATCATTCTCTTCTCCGGCAGGTAGAGGATGGCGTTGTAACTGCAATATTCGTAGCATAACCCGCAGAAGGTACATCTCTCCGGATCAATCACCGGCACCTGTTGATAGACTTCATCAACCTGTTCATCCTCCCCGGCAATAAACTCTGCGACATTGGGCTCCTCTGCATCACAGTCCGCCAGCACACAATCTATACCTTGCAGTGAGGCTACCCAGAAGAGGTTGGTTGAGACAAATGTCTTACCGGTACCTCCCTTACCACTTGCTATGGCAATCTTCATCGTTCCTGCTCTTTTTTTGGTTCGTTGCCCACACAAACAAAACTGCCTTTTGCTACTCCCAGCCTGTCGGCAATCACATCGCACTTCACCATCAACAGGAAGTAAATATCACCCCTGGGGGCATCGATCAATCCCTCAAGATTGCCCTGACCTTTCGAAATCACCAGATCTGCTTCATTGTATAGATGCTGAAAGGCGGGAGAGCACTTCTCCGGCAGGGTAGAAGGGGCATCGTAACCGTTGTCAATCACCTGTGCCACCTCTTCCATCCCCACCTGGGCGGCATCCCTCCGGGTGGCATCGTTGATCACCGGAGCACCTCGCACGGCATACCATATGTTGGGATGACGAAAGGTTTCGATGAACAATTTGTCAAAAACAATCTCGCCTGCATTATCGCCCAGATAGAGGACCGTACGGGCTTCAGCAAGCCGTCGTCTGAGCCGTTCCACATCATTGATTGCGAAAGGGCTATCCATCACCTTCGCCATCGTCTCTTCCAGATCATGGTGATCACTCACACCATAATCGATGATGTTCCCAGCAACCGCCAGTCGCAATGCTATTTCAAAAGGATCATCCGATTGGGCAATCATCTCCCTGAACAACGCATATTCACCGAGCAGGCGCTCGTTGCTCTCATATTTGATCTGTTCGTAAAGATCGTCTACTCCGCTCTTCTCCCTGAAGAGACGATAGAGTTCTCTCGAGAGAGTGGGGACTGAAAAACCGGAGGTCCCATTGTGAAAGAGTGAGAACAACTCAGCGGCAAGCGCTTTTTTCTCAGTAGCGGTGAGTGTATGCTTCTCTATCAGTCGCTCGAAGGTGCGCGCAAAACAAAAATAACATCGGTAATCTGCTTCCACAGAATCAACCCTTCTAGTGATCACAGGCATTGAGACCGGTGACCAGCGACTGTTGGAAGTGATCGGTAACCAGCTCCCGCGGGCTTTTATACTCGGCACCCACATGCACCCTGATATTTTGCTGCTGAAACAGCCGAATGGCTTTCTGTCCGATACCTGCTGCAATTACTTCGGTAACATCTCTCTCTGATAACCATGCTGGCAGCAGTCCCGGTTCATGCGGTGGCGGTGTCACCAAATACTCGTTCACAATGGTTCCTTCCTCCGCCTCGATAATAGCAAACTGCTGACAATGGCCAAAGTGCTGACAGAGTTTTCCCTCTTCCAGGGGTATTGCGATCACCTGCTTCATCCCATTCGTCTTCTACCGGATCCGTCTCTTCTTCTCATTCTCTCTCCTTGACCCTGGCCCTGGCTCATACCTCTACCAGTACCCTGGCCTCTACCGGCACGCTGCCCCATGCCTCTGCCGGTACCCTGCCCGAAAGGAGCATTCGTACCTTCTCCTGCAGGTGCATTCATATTACTGGATCCTCTGTTCGACGGGTTACAACGACCCTCTCCTCTTCCACTCATCGGGCCCTCTCCTTCGGGCCCTCTCCTGTTCATTCCTGGCATAATAATCTCCTTTTTGTTTAACTGTTCTGTTTGATCATCTGAATCACCTCTTCCACACTCCTCTGATTGTCATCCAGCGGGGTCATCTCAATCCCGAGCTGTTTCGCAACCGATGCTGCCTTGCCGCCCAGATGTCCGGTAATGATCTTTCCGGCACCTTTCGAGGCGATCAGCTGCATGGCGGCAGGTCCCGCACCCTCGTTGTAATCCCTGCTGGGATTATCCACAACTTCCACCGAATCACTTTCGGTGTCATATATGACAAAACAGTTGCAGCGTCCAAACCGCTTGTCCGGAAGTGATGTCAACTCCTTACCGGATGATGTGATGGCTACTTTCATTGGATGATGTTTCTTTTGGTTCTTGAGATTGCTCATAGAGGCAATTCACTTTAAATACGCAACAAATATATTGAACATATGTTCATTATGCAAATATTACTACATATTTCTGAAAGAATTTATGATCTTTAGAAAGGCTTCCCAAAACAAATAGCTCATTTTCAGAAGAAAATGAGCTATTTAAAAATTCAGGATCTTACACCCGGCAGTCAGGATATCATCCAACTATTGCATCGGTCAGTTCATCGACGGTAAACCCGACAAAATAGGGAGTGGTGTCGAATGAGGAGAGTGCCTCATGAACAGCTGCGGAGCTATATTGTATACCTTTCAGTCGTTCCGTTACTTCAGTGAGGTCGTTGTTCACCCCGAAGAAGGTGCCGAAAAAAGAGATTTGCTGAATCATCCCTTTGCGGGTATCCACAAATACCTGAATCTTCCCGCCCGGGTAACGCCGTTCACGCACGATCTCAGCAGTGGGATTGGTGCCAAAGTTCCATTGCCAGTTTCCGAACTTGTCGCGACGTGCCTGCTCGACAGCCTGCAGCTCCTGCTCGCTGAAGTGATACTCCACCATCTCGGGGTAGCGTTGTTTCATGTGGTTGAGGATCCTCTCGGCGAACTGTTTCACGGTGATCTTCTCCGTCAGGTTGGGCAGGATGTTGTCCACACGGCTACGTACCGACTTCACCCCTTTCGCCTCCACCACCTCCATTGAGGTTTCCAGCGCAAGTGAAAGTACGGTCAGGTCGGTATCGAACAACAGACAGCCATGGTGCATCACCCGCCCGTCGTGGTAGGCCTGGGCGTTGCCGCAGATCTTCTTCCCGTCGATGGTGATGTCGTTGCGGCCGGAGAACTTCGCCGTAACGCCCAGCTCTGCCAGTGTCTCGATCACCGGCTGCGAGAAGGTTTTGAAATCAAATGCCCCATCTCCTTTCTCGTGTGAGATGATGGTGTAGTTGAGGTTGTTCAGGTCGTGGTAGACCGCACCGCCACCGGTGATGCGCCGCACCACGTGGATCCCCTGTTCTTCCACATAACGGCTGTTGATCTCAGCCAGGGTGTTCTGGTTCTTGCCCACGATGATGGAGGGCTCATTGATCCAGAGGATAAAGATCTTGCTGAACTGTCTCAGGTGCTTGAAACAGTACTCTTCCAGCGCGATGTTGTAGTCCGGTTTGTTGCTGTTGCTGATGATGTAAATCATAGAATATGTATCAACACGGGTTCCGGTCAGTCTTCCGGGTCGTTCACCCTTCTATCCTGTCCGGAACCCGCAAATCAGTATCTGTGTCTCTTTATTTCTTCTTTTTCGGGATATGTATTGCCTCACCCAACACGTCGTTGAATGCTTCAATCAGCGCCTCCGAGTAGGTGGGGTGTCCGTAGATGGTATTCACCGCCTCATTCACCGTGATCTCCATCTCCATGACGAGCGAAGCCTGGGTGATGATCTCTGCGGCGGAGGGTCCGATGATGTGCACGCCCAGGATCTCACCGTAACGGTTGTCGGCGATCACCTTCACGAAGCCCACCGCATCACCCGAAGCAAGCGCGCGTCCGTTGACGGCGAAGTTGAACCTGCCGATGCGTATATCATCATATTTCTCCCGTGCCTGCTCCTCGGTCATACCCACCTGGGCTACCTCGGGAGAGGTGTAGACCACGGAGGGTGCAGAGAGCAGGTTCACCTTGCGGTGGTTACCCTTCACCGCGTTCTCGGCGGCCACCTCACCCATGCGGAAGGCGACGTGTGCCAGCATCTTGATGCCGTTCACATCGCCGGGGGCGTAGATCCCCTTCACGCTGGTCTCCATATACTCGTTCACCTTGATCTTACCCCGTTCAATCTCGGGCTTCACCTCACCCAGTCCCTCCAGATCGGGTGTACGACCAATGGAGATGAGCGCCTTGTCGGCGATCACAGGATCCTTGCCCTCGATACGAATCTCCAGCTTGTCGCCCTTGTCCACGATCTCGGTAATGCGGGTGGAGGTCATCACCTCTATCCCTTTCTTCTTCAAGTGGCGGAGCAGCTCTGCCGACACCTCCTGGTCGAGTGTGGGCACGATGCGATCCATCATCTCGATGATGATCACCTTCGATCCCAGACCCGCGAATGACTGTCCCATCTCGGTACCAATCACGCCTCCACCGATCACGGCAAGCGTACCGGGTACCTCTTTGACGGCCAGCAGCTCATCGCTGGTGAGTACCTTTTTGCTCTCGATGCCGGGGATGTTGATCCTGGAAGCCTTTGAACCGCCCGCCAGGATGATCTTGTCCGCCTTGATGATCTGCGAGTCGTTCACCACCACGTCGTTGTTCTTGTTGATGCGGCCCACACCCTGGTAGATGTCCACGCCGTTGCTCTTGAGCAGCGCCACCACGCCGCTGGTAAGCTTCTTCACCACGCCGTTCTTGTACTCCTGCACCTTCTCCATGTCGATCTTGATCATGGTGCTGTCGATGATGATTCCGCGTGAAGCAGCAGCCTGGATATGCTCGATGATCTCGGCATTCTTCAGATAGGTCTTGGTGGGGATACAACCCACGTTGAGGCAGGTACCCCCAAAGGTGCCCTTCTCCACGATGGCCACCTTGGCGCCCAGCTGTGCTGCGCGAATGGCAGCCACATAACCGGCGGGACCGCCACCGATCACCACCACCTGGTAGTTATCCTCCAGTCGTATCATCCGCTTCTCCTCATCGCTCTCCTTCGCCCCGGTATCTTCAATCACCTCGGGCATCAGCGTGTCGGCCGACTCGTTCTCGGAGCCGATGTAACCGATCACCTCCGTCACCGGTACTGTCTCGCCATCCTGGCGTACAATCTTCAGCAGGATACCCGTGGCTTCCGCCTCGAGCTCCATGCTGGTCTTGTCGGTCATGATCTCAAGGATGATCTCCCCCTCTTTGACGGGATCGCCCTCTTTCTTCAACCACTTCACAATTTGTCCCTCGGTCATGTCGATACCGGCCTTGGGCATGATGATTTCAAAAGCCATATTTCTGTTTTTTCTTGTTTATATCAATAGAGTCATCGGGTTCTCCAGCAGCGCTTTCAGGTCGGTCATAAACCTGGCGGCGGTGAGGCCGTCAATGATCCGATGGTCGCTGGTGAGGCTGATCTTCATGATGGGGCGAACGACCGCCTCACCATTTATCGGGACTATCCGCTCCTGCGTGGAGGCCACACTCAGGATGGCCGCGTTGGGCTGGTTGATGATGGCGGTGAACTCATCCACACCATACATCCCCAGATTGCTGATAGAGAAGGTGCTTCCCGCCTGTTCATCGGGCAACAGCTTCTTGGAGAAGGTGCGCTCGGTGAGGTCCTTAAGGGCTACCACAAACTCGCTCAGGTTCATCCTGTCGGCATTCTTCACCACCGGCACCAGCAGTCCTTCCTCCATGCCTACCGCCATACCAAGGTTCACATAGTTGTGATAGGTGATCTCGGTGCCCTCCTTGTTGAGGCTGGCGTTGATCTGTTTGTGCTTCATCAGCGTCTTCACCACCGCCACAGAGATCAGGTCGGTCACTGTCAGCTTCTTCCCTGTTTTCTCCTTGATAGGTTCGATGAGCTGCTTGCGCAGTGCCAGCAGGTTGGTCATATCCACCTCCCAGGTCTGGATGAAAGAGGGAATTCCAAAGTAGCTTTCCATCATCCGCTTGGAGATGATCTTGCGCATCTGCGTCATCGGCACCGTCTCGGTGCTGCCCGCAAGTCCGGCAGGAGCCGGAGATGCTGCCGGTGTGGCAGCTTTGGCTGTTGCTGGTGTTGCAGGTGCTGCAGGTTGCTGTGAGGCTGCCGCCGGTCTGGGGGGTGCCGTCGATTCAGCCAGCTTATCGCGTGTCAGCATCTCCTTGATCTGCGGGTCAGAGATCAGCTGCAACACATCCTCCTTCATGATCTTGTGGTTGTGGCCGCTGCCCCTGATTCCTTTCAGTTCTATATCGTGTTCCTCGGCAATGCGGCGAGCAAGCGGGGAGACGTGTATCTTCTCCTCGTAGTTGAAGCCGGCGATGTCGTCACGATGAATGCGTCCCTTGTAACCGGTACCGGTCACATTGGTCAGCTTCACCCCGAGGCGTCTCGCCAGTGCTCTTGCCGCCGGTGTTGCCCTTAGTTTAACTGTTTCCATTCAATCTCTGTTTAGCGGTTGTTGACTAACTTGAGAATGTATTTCTTGATCCTCTCCACGCTGGGGATCATGGCAGCCTCGAGGGTCTGGTTGTAGGGGATAGGCACATCTTCACCCGCCAGTCGCAGGATGCGTCCATCGAGGAAATCAAAAGCATCGCTCTCGGCGATGGTGGCAGCCACCTCACCGATGAAGCCGCCGGTCTTGTGTGCATCGTTCACCAGTAGCACCTTACCGGTCTTCTTCACCGACTCCAGCACGGTATCTTTGTCGAGCGGCTTGAGGGTACGCAGGTCGACCACCTCAACGCTCACCCCTTCGGCTTCCTCCACCTCCTTGGCGGCCTGCATCACCCTTTCGAGCATCCGGCCGTAGGTGATCACCGAAACATCCTTACCCTCCTTTTTGATATCGGCCTTGCCGATGGGCAGCACAAAATCGGGATCGAGGGGTACCTCCCCCTTCATGTTGAACTGTGCCTTGTACTCGAGGAAGATCACCGGATTGTTGTCACGTACCGCCGCCTTGAGGATCCCCTTCACATCGGCCGGGGTACCGGGGGCTACCACTTTCAGTCCCGGGATATGAGTGAACCATGCCTCGAGCGACTGTGAGTGTTGTGCAGCGGAGCCTACGCCACCGCCGGCGGCGCAGCGGAACACCACGGGGATCTGCCCCTTACCGCCGAACATATATCTTGTTTTGGCTGCCTGGTTCACGATGTTGTCCATCATGTAGACGACAAAATCCATGAAGGTGACATCCACGATGGGCCGCATGCCAGTCATGGCGGCACCGATGGCAGCACCGGAGATGGCATTCTCCGAGATGGGGGTGTCGCGCACCCGCTCCTTGCCGAACTCATCCAGCATCCCAACCGAGGTTCCGAAGTCGCCTCCGAAGATCCCCACATCCTCACCCATGAGGAATACGTTTTCGTCGCGCCGCATCTCTTCCGACATGGCCATGATGATGGCATCGCGGACAGACATTATTTTCGTTTCTTTTTCCATTGATTATCGTGTGCTGTTGTTTTTAATCTGCGTAAATATCTTCGAAGGCGGACTCCAGGGTGGGCTCGGGACTGCTCAGTGCGAACTTGACCGATTCCTCCACTGCTGCCAGCGAGGCGTCGTTGAGTTCATCCAGCTCTTTCTCCGAAGCGATCTTATTCTCAATGAGGTGATTGCGAAAACGGGTGATGGGATCCTTCTGCTTCCACTCGTCCACCTCCTCCTTGGTGCGGTACTTGCCGGGGTCGGAGGTTGAGTGTCCCAGCCAACGGTATGTGATGGCTTCCACCAGTACCGGTCCGTTGCCGTCACGCACATATTTCACGATCTCCTCGAACTTGTTGTAAACCGCCATCAGGTCGTTCCCATCTTCGATGAAGTGACCCGGGATGCCGTAGGATGCTGCCCGCTGGTAGTTGTAGTCGATGTTGATCACATCCTTGATGGGGGTGCTGATGCCATAGAGGTTATTGATGGAGTAGAAGATCACCGGCAGGTTCCAGATAGAGGCCATGTTCAGGGTCTCGTGGAAGGTGCCCTCGTTCACGGCACCATCACCGAAGAAGCAAACCACGATTTTGCCGGTCTTCTTCATCTTCTGTGTGAGTGCCGCTCCGATAGCCATCCCCATGCCACCACCCACGATGCCGTTGGCACCCAGGTTGCCGTTGTCCAGGTCGGCGATATGCATGGAACCACCCTTACCCTTGCAGGTGCCGGTCGCCTTCCCCATGATCTCCGCCATCATTCCGTTCAGGTCGATCTCCAGGGCAATGCTCTGTCCGTGACCACGGTGGTTGGAGGTGATCATATCGAATCCCTTCTCGATGGCGGCTACCGCCCCCACGTTGGCCGCCTCCTCCCCAATGGAGAAGTGGGTCATGCCGGGAACCATCCCTTTTCGTACCAGCTTGTTGACCTTACTGTCGAAATTGCGGATATCCAGCATCATCCGATGCATGTGCAACATCTTCTCTTTCGATAAATTGCCTTTAGTTGATTTCGTTTTCGCCATAGCAGCTTCCTTATTGTATTTTGTTTGTAGTTTTCTACATAGTTAGAATGAGTCTACATAACAACACTGTTTCAAACTTATTGTTTGTAGGCGTGTGATTTTTATATTTTATTAAATTTTAAACATACAATAAACTCCCCTCCCGACACTCAGCAAGTAGATAAATGTCAGGTCAGAAAGAATAAGGTGACAAAGGTAAAAATTATTTGCGATATTTTTGTCGTAAATTGAAAAGATTTCCTATCTTTGACGCGTTAAATGCTAAAAGATGTTTTCAAAAACATGTGAACATGGTATTCGGGCAATGCTCTACATCGCTTCTCAATCGCTGAATGAGAGGCGGGTAAAGATTGGTGACATCATCCGACAAACCGGATCACCGGAAGCCTTCACCGGCAAGATCCTGGGGCTTCTCTCGCGACACGGACTGGTCGATTCCTACACGGGACCGGTTGGCGGCTTCGAGATCAAAAAGGAGAAAATCGGACAGATCACCATCGAACAGATTGTACGTGCCATCGACGGCAATGAGTTTTTCGAAGGATGCGCTCTGGGACTCTCCCATTGCGACGAGAAAAACCCCTGCCCGATGCACCACGCAGTGGTGAAGATCCGGGAGAACATGTTCCAGGTATTGAAACATACTACACTTTATGACCTGGTAACCAAACAGGAAAATTTGGAGTTGATATTGAAGCGTTAAATTTTTGCCTTCATTTACGACTTTTTTATCGTAATTAGAAAATACGGATTGGTCAGATGTAAACCATAAACAAACGATATATATGTACCCATTGCAGCAAACCATCAAACAAGCCACCCTGCCGGTCACCTTTCTCTGGATCGGATTTGTCTCAGCCATCAGCTTCATGGAGGCCTGGCTCAAGTTCAGGGCTCCCGGAATCACACTGCCCCTCGGACTGGGAATCGGCAGCCTGGTCTTCAAGGCACTGAACCTGATGGAGTGGCTCTTCGCACTGCTCATCGCGGCAAGGTTCATCCTGAACCGAAGAAGAGAGAGAAGAAGCAGCGTGATCCAATATGGAGTCATCCTGTTACTGCTTCTTATCCAGACACTCTGGCTGCTGCCGGCACTCGATGCACGCATCCCCCTCTACCAGCAGGGGCTGGAGGTACCCTCCTCTCCTTTGCACCTCTATTACGTGGTGGCAGAGCTATTCAAGGTGACCCTGCTCTTTATCGTAGGAATCCGATTTCTGAAAGAAGCGAGATAAACCAATCAATCATCCATTCACAAAAAAACAACCTATGACACAGAAAAAACTTTGGATTGCATTCGCCCTGGTGGTCGGCATCTCCTTTGCCGTACTGCTCTATTACGGTAACCAGATCTATCAGCAGGCACCGCCCGTACCGGAGCGGGTCACCAATGAAGAGGGGCAACTGCTCTTCACCGGCCAGGAGATCAAAGATGGCCAGAACATCTGGCAGAGCATCGGCGGCCAGGAGGTGGGCAGCGTCTGGGGGCATGGCGCCTATGTGGCACCCGACTGGACAGCCGACTACCTGCACCGCGAGGCACAGTACCTGCTCAACCGCTGGTCGCAGGAGGAGCAGGGAAAAGCATTCGATCAGCTCACCGAGGTGGAGCAGGCAGCCATGGAACGTCGCCTGCAGGAGTTTCTGCGCAAGAACAGCTACGACGAGGCATCCTCCACCCTGGTAATCCACAGCCAGCGCTATGATGCCTTCCGGGAACTCTACGGCCACTATGCCGGCCTCTTCATGAATGACCCGGCACTCGATGAGCTGCGCGCTGATTATGCCATCGCGCGCAACAGCATCCGGTCGGAGGAGCGGATGGAGAAGATGGTGCATTTCTTCTTCTGGGCCTCCTGGGCATGCGTCACCGAGCGGCCCGGATCCGATGTCACCTACACCCACAACTGGCCACCCGACGAGCAGATAGGCAATGTGGCTACCAGTGACCTGGTATTGTGGACCGGCTTCAGCATCATCATGCTACTGCTGGGCATCGGCATCATGATCTTCCTGCAGGCACGCACCCGCGAGGAAGAGCCCTTGAAACCGGTCTCCGATCCCTTGATGAACCAAACCATCACCCCCTCCATGTGGGCGGTGAAAAAATATTTCTGGGTGGTGAACCTGTTGATCCTGGCGCAGGTGCTGCTGGGGGTGATCACCGCACACTACGGCGTGGAGGGCGATGGCTTCTATGGCATCGACATCGCCTCCTTCATCCCCTACTCCATCACCCGCACCTGGCACATCCAGATCGCCATCTTCTGGATCGCCACCGCCTGGCTGGCCACCGGACTCTACATCGCCCCCTCGCTGAGTGGCAGGGATCCGAAATACCAGAGGCTGGGGGTCAACGTCCTCTTCGGGGCACTACTGATCGTGGTGGCCGGCTCTCTCATCGGGCAGTGGTTCGGTGTGATGCAACGGCTCAACCTGGTGGATAACTTCTGGTTCGGACACCAGGGGTATGAGTATGTGGACCTGGGACGCTTCTGGCAGATCCTGCTGGTGGTGGGCCTCTTCCTATGGCTGGCACTGATGGTGCGCCCCATCCTGCCGATCATCCGCAAGGGTACCTCCGAAAAGGGGTTGCTCATCCTCTTCCTGATCTCCTGCGCCGCCATCGCCCTCTTCTACGGTGCGGGACTGATGTGGGGACGCACCACCAACCTGGCGGTTGCCGAGTACTGGCGCTGGTGGGTGGTACACCTCTGGGTGGAAGGGTTCTTCGAGGTGTTCGCCACGGTGGTGGCCGCCTTCCTCTTCACCCGCATGGGACTGCTGGGCATCCGCTCCGCCACACACAACGTACTGTTCGCCACCATCATCTTCCTCACCGGGGGTATCCTGGGCACCTTCCACCACCTCTACTTCACCGGCACACCCACCGGTGTGATGGCACTGGGAGCTACCTTCAGCGCGCTGGAGGTGGTGCCGCTGGTGCTGATCGGCTTCGAGGCCTACCACAACTACCGGCTGAGCAAAGCCACCGAATGGCTCAAGGACTACAAGTGGCCCATCTACTTCCTGCTCTCGGTCTCCTTCTGGAACTTCCTGGGTGCCGGCATCTTCGGCTTCATCATCAACCCGCCCATCGCCCTCTTTTACATGCAGGGGCTGAACACCACGCCGGTGCACGGACACGCCGCCCTCTTCGGGGTCTACGGCATGCTGGGTATCGGCCTGATCCTCTTCGTGCTGCGCAGCATGTATCGCAAGCAGCAGTGGAACAACAAGCTGATCAGCTTCACCTTCTGGTCGCTCAATATCGGACTGTTGCTGATGGTTTTGCTGAGCCTGCTGCCGGTGGGACTGATGCAGACTGTGGCCAGCGTGAAGGAGGGGATGTGGTACGCCCGCTCAGCCGAGTTCATGCAGGAGCCGCTGGTCAACACCTTCAAGTGGCTGCGCACCATCGGTGACACCATCTTCGCGGTGGGTACGCTGACCCTCTTCTGGTTTGTCTACCGGCTCACCCTCCTGAAAAAATAATATTCACCGGGAGGAGAACGTGCCCGGGAGCCGGCAACGGTTCCCGGGTAACCCCTCCCACAAACAGCAAATTTATGGAAATCAACAGCAACAGCAATATCGGACAGATCGTGGCAGAGAACTACAAGGCTGCCTCAGTATTCAAGAAGCATGGCATCGACTTCTGCTGCAACGGCAACCGCACCATCGAACGGGCCGCCGGCAAGAAGGAGGGTGGGTCGGATCAACTGATCCGGGAGCTCAAGGAGGCTATGGCAGAGAAAAATAACGGCGGCATCGACTTCAACTCCTTCCCGCTCGACCTGCTGGCCGATTACATCGAGAAGACACACCATCGCTATGTAGAACAGAAGATTGGTGAGATCACCCCCTTCCTTCGCAAGATCGTCGAAGTACATGGGATGAACCACCCGGAATTGATGGAGGTGGAACGGCTCTTTCTGCAGTCGGCGGGCGACCTGTCGGCACACCTGAAAAAAGAGGAGCTGATGCTCTTCCCCTACATCCGGGGAGTGGTCAAGGCACAACTCAGTGGCGGCAACAAGCCGAAGAGCGTGATTGGCTCGGCTGCCAGCTACATTGCGGAGATGGAGAAAGATCACGACGCGGAGGGAGAACGGTTCCGCACCATCAGCGCGCTGACCGATGGATATACCCCTCCGGCTGATGCCTGTAGCACCTACCGCGTCACCTACAGCATGCTGGAGGAGTTCGAGGAGGATCTGCACCGA
>Ga0265293_10004755_pt1 | contig 23586 bp, 25 predicted proteins | sample Munlanlewell138R_FD_192505 | JGI IMG/M metagenome (GOLD analysis project Ga0265293, IMG submission 192505) | Leachate microbial communities from a municipal landfill in Southern Ontario, Canada - Leachate well 138R | ecosystem: Engineered > Solid waste > Landfill > Unclassified | place: Canada... | reverse complement strand
CTTCACGCATGGCTGGATTGTCCGGCAGGGTGATCCTGGAACCATCGACCGCCAGTACCCGCAAACCCCAGAAGCGCAGGTAATCACCATCACCGTACTGCGTTTGCACGACGGCAGCCTCGTTAAGTTCGATAAAGGCGGTGTGTTTCAGTTTATACCGCGCCTGCGAATAAGCGCTGGCGGTCACGGGTGGCTGCTCCAACCCCGTCATCGCCTCATTGACGACGTTTTGTAACGATTTCACGCTATTCCTCATGATCAACACCACAACCAACGCGAAGGACAGGCGGCGCTCGCGTGTGAACGTTTTATCGCTCTGACGGTGACGGTGCTTGAAGCTATTCGCTTCAAGCCGCTCTTGGGTAACTTCAATTGCCTGCTTTTTTAGCCATGTTCAACTGTCAATCAAATCCGCTTATTATCTCAAAAAATGCTTAACTTAATGGCAGTGATGCAAGAGCATGGGAACGAGTCATGGCGGATTTAAGCAACCCCAAAAAAGCATTCGTTCCCACGCTGCGCGTGGGAATGCATATTAGAAGCACATATCCACCACTCAAAAACGCGCCGCCATGCTATTGGCGGCAAGCTGTACCAGCTGCTCTTTAGACAAACCAAGGGCCTGGGCCGTGGCAACGTAGTTATCCAGAATATAGCCGCCAAAATAAGCCGGGTCATCCGAATTGACGGTGACACACAGCCCCTGTTCAAGCAGCCGTTTCAGGTTATGCTGTTTCAGATCTGGCACCACACATAATTTCAGGTTGGACAGAGGGCACACCGTCAACGGTATCTGTTCCTGCCGCAAGCGCTGCATCAGAATCGGGTCTTCCTCACTGCGCACGCCATGGTCAATACGCTCGGCCTGCAACAGGTCAAGGGCGTCGCGTACATAAGAAGCCGGCCCCTCTTCACCGGCATGCGCCACCCGCCTGAAACCCAATTCTTTGCAATGGGCAAAAACCTTCTGGAATTTTTCCGGTGGATTACCATTTTCAGAAGAATCAAGCCCGACCGACAGCCACAAGTCGTCATATTGCCCGCGCAAGGGTAAGGCCTGCTCAAGCGTGGCAAAGGCCTCAGCCTCGCTTAAATGGCGCAAAAAACTGAAGATCAGGCTGCTGCTGATACCCAGCTCTTTTTGCCCCTGCCGCAAGGCGCTGGCCAAGCCGGCAAATACCGTTTCAATGGCCACCCCCCTGCTCGTATGGGTTTGCGGGTCAAACATGATTTCCGCATGCACCACCCCATCGGCCGCCGCACGCTGCAAATAAGCCCAGGTCATGTCATGAAAATCCTGCTCGGTTTGCAAGACTGCGGCACCGGCATAATAAAGATCCAGAAAAGATTGCAAGTCGGTAAACTGGTAAGCCCTCTTCAATGACTCGATGTCAGCATAAGGCAGCCGGACCTTGTTACGTTCGGCCAAAGCAAAAATCATGTCGGCTTCAAGCGTTCCTTCAATATGCAGATGCAATTCCGCCTTGGGCAGATCCCGGATAAATGAACGGAGTTCCTGTGTATTCATTGATACTTGTCTTTAAGTGGTGGTTTTAATACTTTAAATTTGTCAGATAAAGTATGCACCTACTTTATCATGAAAACATTTTATGCCCTGCAAGCCCTGCCACCCGCATGATATTAATACAGTTTGAAACGCTTCTTTAACAAAATTCGGCCAAATCCACAATAATTACAAATACTAACGCTTGCCGCAGAAATGCATTGACTTGCACCCTGGTTCTGATTAGCCTTAACTTATCAATATTTACAATAATCTATTCAATTATCCTGAAAAGAACTTTTTGAATAAAAAAGGAGACGGATCATGTTGCACTACGCTATTGTCTTTTTTATTATTGCCATTATTGCCGCCGTACTTGGATTTGGCGGTATCGCCTCTAGTGCTGCCGGCATAGCAAAAATCCTGTTTGTGGTTTTCCTTGTCCTAGCCATACTTTCAATATTGTTTGGTGGCAAATTCAAGAAGTAACCGTTCCCCTTTACCTTCCTGAAATATAACCAGGGACAACACAAGACCCGTAGCGGCTTCAATCAAGCAGCCAACTTTGCAGGGCAATCAGGGTTTTGGCATCCTGGATGCTTCTGTCTTTAATGGCCTGCTTTACTTGTTGCCGGTTTAACAGAACGGTTTGCACGAACTCATCTTCATCCGCCTTCAGTTCGCTGTTTTCGCTAATGCCCCTGGCCTCGTACAGGTACATCAATTCATCACAAAACCCGGGTGCGGTATAAAATTGCTGGATCAGGGTCATGGATTGAGCCGTATAGGGCGTTTCTTCGGCCAGCTCCCTGTATGCACATTGCTCGGTGCTTTCACCGGCCATATCCAGCTTGCCAGCCGGAATTTCCAGCAACACATCACCAACGGGATGCCGGAATTGCCTGACCAGCACCACTTGCTCTTGCGCAGTCACCGCCAGCACGCACACGGCTCCGCAATGGCGCACCACTTCACGGGTGGCCTGCTTGCCATTGGGCAATTCAACGGTATCAACCGACAGCTTGACCACCGCCCCGGAAAATACCGGACGACTTTCTTTCAGGATTTCAACAAGACCAATTTCAGACATAAAAAATACTCTTTCAATACAAATTAAAGCAAGGGAGAAAACAAACGGGCGGTAGAGGTCAAAAGACGATAGACAAAACCTTGCTGTCCGGGTACAACCTCCTCGGAAGACTGCAGTGTTTCATGAAACTCACGGGCCAGTAATTTATTGGCCTTGGGCTCATAACACAATACCGACACCTCAAAGTTAAGGTAAAAACTGCGGTAATCAAAATTGGCACTGCCAATAAAAGACAGGTCATCATCAATGACCAGGGTTTTGGTATGCAGCATGCGAGGTGTGTATTCATATATCCGGATACCCGCATTGATAAGATCATCGTACCAGGACTGGGTTGCCAGCGTCACCACCAGATTGTCGCTTTTTCGGGGCACCAGCAAACGTACATCCACTCCTCTGAGAGCCGCTGAAGTCAGGGCAAAAAGCGAGGCTTCATCGGGTACAAAATAAGGTGTGGTTAAATAAATCCGTTTGCGGGCGCGGTACATGGCCGACAGCATCACCCGCAAAATGGGGGCAAAATCGGAGTCTGGCCCCGAAGGGATGACCTGCATGCGATAAGCCTGGGACGGTTCCGTCACCACCCGCTCCACATCAAAATCCGTGCGCTCAGCCTTTCTTAATGTCCTGACCAACGCAAGATCCCCGGTTGAGTAATGCCAATCTTCAATAAAGATACTTTCAAGCCAGGCAACAACAGGGCCATCCACCTGAATATGCACATCATGATAAGCCTTGGGATTTCTTCTTGAATCCTGCTCATCGCTAATATTGACCCCACCTGTAAAACCGGTCAGGCCATCGCAAATAACGATTTTCCGGTGATTGCGAAAATTGATCAGGGAAAACAGGCGCCGCCAGGTAATGTTATGAAAAAAGCCCAATTCCCCGCCTGCCTGAATAAAATCACGCATGAAGTTACGGGTAATCCGGGAAGAACCCAATGCATCAACGAGTAAAAAAACCTTTACCCCTGCTTTGACTTTTTCAGTAAGCAAATCCCGCAAAACTTTACCGGTTTGGTCATTTTCAAAAATATAATATTCAAGCAGGATATATTTTTCGGCCTTGCGAATGGCATCAAAAATGGCCTCATAGGTTTGTTCGCCCCCGGACAGCAAGCGATAATCCATAGAGTGGCACAAGGGAATATTCGTGATATTAAAAATAAGCCGGGCCATTGACTTATATTCTTCAGGAAAATCTTCTGACTGGATAAAGGGATCCCACCTTGCGTAATTACGATCAACAATCTGCTTGCTACGACGGCGGCTCAGCCGGTGCCGGATTATTTTTTTGGGGCCAAACAGATAGTAAATGAAGAACCCCAGCACGGGAATAAAGCTGAGGGTAAGAATCCAGGTAAGGGTAGAAACGGGGGATCGTTTCTGCAAAAGAATCCAGCCGCCTATGGCGACAATATACAAGGTCCAGGCAGTATAGAAAAAAGCATGAAATTCCTGAGGAATCATAAACACTTAGACACCCTTTTTGTGGCAACCCGATACTTCCCACTTTCTTTTTTCAACTTCCATTTACGATTACGCCCGGCCTGCGCAGGCTATGGAATAATCCAATTAAATAATACAGTACCTGTTAATTCAGCCACACAAGTTTATTCAGGACGTTTTTTACTTTCACCCAATTCATGCCCCTGATGACGTCGCCGCCTTAACAGAACCTTTGCCGCATGAAGATCATCAAGAATAGGGGCACTGGCAATAAGTACCAGAATGGAAGCCAGTCCCACCGTAAAGGTGAATCCCAAATGCTTGAAACCGAAGGCGCCCGTTACACCACCCAGAAAAAACAGCAATACCAGCTTGCTTAATAGCTTGAGTTTATCCCGGTCTCCCCTGACAATTGGTTTTTTAGGATCATTTTTATTCGGGTTCCAATAAAACAGTTTACCCAATTCTATGCCAATATCAGTAACCATGCCAGTGACGTGCGTGGTTCTGAATTCCGAGTGGGACATCTTGGTAATAATGGCATTTTGCAGACCCATGATATAACACAGCACCGCCACTGTGACCGAGGTCCAGAGCCAGTCGTAATACCACTGCATGCCATCCAGGGCACCAAACAGGACTAGCATCATGGCTTCCAGCAAAATAGGAAGTGCATATTCACTTCGCAAATAAGAATGCCGGGCCCAATTAATGATCACTGCCGTGGAGCCGGCACCTGCCGTAAAAGCCATGAAAGCCCCCAGGCCCGACAACACGATTGTCCAGTTCCACAAAGCCAGGGAGTCTGCCATACCCGAAACGATACCCGACATATGAGAAGTATATTGACCGATGGCCAAAAAACCGCCCGCATTTATAGCTCCGGCAATAAATGTCAAATAATAAGCAAGTGAAGAGTTGGCATCTTTAGTTCTTATTTTTCCACTTAAACGACGCGAATAGTCTTTGAACGACATGTTCCACAAACAAAATTTTCAAAAAAAACAAACCAGAAAAATACTGGCCAGACCTGATTCAATCCATCAAATTGCGCTAAAAAACACAAAAACAGACAATAATGTAGCTAATTTACGTTAAAACAAAAAATAAACGCATATTCTGAATGATTGCTTATTTACATTTGCAACTTTACGATAGGTAAATTTTAATATCTTCTTAAGCGAACAACAGCAAATGGATACATTAACACAACAAAGCACCTGCCATCAAAATACCGTATGGAATATCACGTCAATTGTCGATTTATTTGAACAGCCCTTCATGGACCTGTTATTTCAGGCCCAGCAAATACATCGTGCCAACCACACCCCCAATGAGATCCAGTTATCCAGCCTGCTTTCCATCAAAACCGGTGGTTGCGCCGAAGACTGCGCCTATTGCCCCCAATCGGCTCGCTACAACACGGAAATCAAGGCAGAAAAACTCATGCCACTTGAGGAAGTTGTCGATGCGGCAAAAATAGCCCGGGAGAATGGTGCGCAGCGTTTTTGCATGGGTGCGGCATGGCGCAATCCCAAGCCACACCAACTTGATGAAATTGCCAAAATGATCACGGCCGTCAAGAATCTGGGCATGGAAACCTGTGTCACCCTGGGCATGCTGCAAGAAGGCCAGGCAGAACAATTACGTGACGCCGGCCTTGACTATTACAACCATAACCTAGACACCTCACCCGAATTTTACGGTGAAATCATTACCAGCCGCACTTATGAAGACCGTCTGGAAACCCTGGAGAGAGTACGTCACGCCGGACTCAATGTGTGCTGTGGCGGTATTGTTGGCCTGGGAGAGTCACGTCGGGAACGTGCAAGCCTGATAGCCCAGCTGGCCAACCTGAATCCTTATCCGGAATCTGTCCCCGTTAATAACCTGGTCAAAATCAAGGGAACCCCTTTATTTGATAACGAAGACCTGGATCCGTTTGAGTTCATCCGCACAATTGCCGTGGCCCGCATTACCATGCCTAAGGCATATGTTCGCCTGTCAGCCGGACGCGAGCAAATGAGTGACGGTATTCAGGCACTCTGTTTTCTGGCTGGCGCAAACTCTATTTTCTATGGAGAAAAACTGCTTACCAGCGGCAACCCCCAGGCACAAGCTGACCAACGTTTACTGGAACGGCTCAACCTGAAGACAACCAGCGCCAAAAATCATCATTAAGCCACACTCGACAAGAAAAACACATTATGATTTATCTCATCCTAAGTATTTTATGCAGCGTGACGGTATCAGTCCTGCTAAAAATAGCCCGACAACATGCGGTTGACATCAAACAGGCGATTGCCTTCAATTATGTGACTGCCATTGTTTTATGTTGGCTGCTTTTACAGCCCAATCTATCGGGTGCCAGCATACAGGCACTGCCCTGGGGGCTGTTTGCCCTATTAGGCGTATTGTTACCGCTTATTTTTCTGGCTATGTTCAAGGCGGTTGAATTGGCCGGCATTGTTCGTGCCGATGCGGCACAAAGGCTGTCCCTGTTTCTGCCCATTATCGCTTCATTCACGATTTTTGGAGAGGCCCTCTCGCTACCTCGGGGCATCAGCCTGCTCCTCGCCTTCACGGCACTGTTCTGCCTGCTCTGGAAGCAGGCCTCAAGCGCCTCCATGGCACAAACCCGTAGCAGTGCACTGTACCTGTTAATGGTTTGGCTGGGTTATGGAGTGATTGACATCCTGTTCAAGCAAATGGCCAAAACCGGAACCGCTTTCCCGACCGGCTTGTTTATTGCCTTTGCCCTGGCCGGTTTGCTAATGTTTTTTTATTTGTTTGCCAGCAAAGCACAATGGCGTACGCGCAATGCAGCCGGCGGTCTTGTCCTAGGCTGCCTGAATTTTGGCAATATCCTTTTTTATATCAAGGCACACCAGCACTTCAGTGAAAATCCCACCCTGGTTTTTACCACCATGAATATTGGCGTGATCAGCCTTGGCACCTTGGTAGGTGCCCTTGTTTTCAAGGAAAAAATCAGCGTGGTTAATGCCATTGGCATCGTGCTGGCCATACTGGCCGTCTTCTGCCTTTATTACTGGGTGATTAATTAAAGCACTTGCGAAACCCCGGGTATACGGGGTTTCCTTTATCAGGCTTCGGCAGGACGCTGTTTGCCGTCTGTCACGATTTCAGTTTCAACCGCAACATCCCCATCCAACTCTGCCACCAGCGCTTCTTCAGGTTGCGCCTGGTGCAACTTATCATCCTCATCAGCCTCCTCAACAGCAGCCTGATTTTCCTGCTCCAACTTTTCCTGCTCCAACTTTTCCTGCTCCAACTTTTCCTGCTCCAGTTTTTCCTGCCGCTCTTGCTCTTCATCGGCTTTAAGCTGTTCAATCACTTCATCCATTTTCGCTTCATCAGCGGAAATATCAATGCTGCGGTCAACACGCGGGTCAAGTTCCAATATGGCTGGTGCAGGCTGAATATCTACCGCCATGGGCACGAAAGGCTCTTGCTGAACACGGTATTTACCTGATACTTTCTGACGACTAATGAATAGGGTCAAGATAAATGCACAGACAGATGTAAAGATATAGAACATGCCCGCACCACCTACATCCATCAGCTTGCCGGCCACAACGGGTCCAAGGCCGGCACCCACCCCATAAACCATGAGCAAGACACCACTTAAGCCTACCCGCAAGGCAGGCTCCACATGATCATTGGCAAAAGCAATCGCCAGCGGATAAATGGTAAATTGCAAAACACCGACAATTGCCACTAACAGCAATAACAGCGGAAACGAAACCGACCAATAGCCATACAAGGGGATAGTCACCAAGGTTAGCAGAAAAACATTAATGCCAATCAGCTTGACCCGGTCCATTCGATCGGACAACCAGCCCATTGGCCACTGGAATAGCAAGCCGGCGATGACACAAACGGACAGATACACGGCAATCTGGTCAGTATCCAAACCCAGCTTAATGCCATATACCGGTGCCAGACTGTAAAAAGTACCGGTAATACAGCCCGCCATGAACAGAATGAACATCGACATGGGCACCAGCCTGATAAACACCTGAATCTTGATAGGGGCCTGTGAATGAACAACCGGGTGAACCCGCCGTGTGATGGCGACAGGAATCAGGCAAAGGGTCGTTGCAATGGCCACCACAACAAGCGGCGTATGATCCAATGACGGGAAAATGGAAATTGAAGCCTGTCCCACTACCAGCCCAAGACTGGACATGATCATATAAAAAGCAAATATGCTGCCTCGCGTCGTCGGCTCTGACTGCTCGCTCAGCCAGCTTTCAAGAATCATGTACTGCGTTACCATGGCCATACCCACAATGAGCCGAAAAAACAGCCATAAGGTGATATTTGACACAATGGTTTGCATTAAAACCATGACAGCCACAATGGATGCCGCAATGGCATAAGCCCGGATATGTCCCACATAGACAATCAGTTTGTTCCCGGTACGTGCACCAAGAACAAGTCCCGCGTAATAGGCTGCCATCAGAAGGCCTACCCAGACCTCACTGACGTTGTTCTGGGTAAGAAATAACGCGATATACGTGTTGAACAGACCCGTACCGAGAGACAGGAAAAGAATTGCTGTGTAGAGAGACAAAAAGGACAAAAACAGTGAAATCATACCCAGACACCTGCAATCCACAATCCAGAACAAGAAAAAGCCCCTGCCAATGCAGGGACCTTATAAAAAATAAAGCGACTAGCCTAACTGGGACAGCAATGTTTTTGCATCACTCACTTCATAGGCCCCACCCTCTTCAAGATTAAGAAGGGTAACCACACCGTCGTCCAATAAGGCAGAGTAGCGTCGTGAACGCACACCCAAGCCCTTGGAAACCAGATCAAGCTCAAGCCCCATGGCTTTGGTCCATGTTGCCGAACCGTCTGCAAACATGCGTACTTTATCCTGCGCATTCTGTTCGCGGCCCCATGCCCCCATTACAAACGCATCATTAACCGCCACACACCAAATCTCATCAACTCCCTTGGCCTTGAGCTGGCTTTCCAGTTCTATATAACCGGGCAAATGCTGGGCTGAACAAGTGGGCGTAAAAGCACCGGGTACTGCAAACAGGGCAATTTTCTTGCCCTTGACCAAATCAGACACTTGAAATGCATTGGGCCCCAGGGAACATCCCTCGGAAGCGGTTTCAATAAATTCTGTTAATGTACCGTCTGGTACTTTATCGCCAATTTTAATCGTCATGACTTCTCCTTGAAATAAGCCTGTATGAAAGGAAAGTGTATCACTACATGCCTTTAAAAAAAACAAATGTACGGGGAAACAAAAACCGCCCTATTCCAGTTTACGGGATAAGGCGGTTGATGACACCAAAATATGGCGATAAACAAGAAGGTCTAAGAACTAGCTGCTTTCCTTGACGCGATATACCAGAACCGAGGTATGGGCCAGAGACAACACCTTCACGGTAACACTACCCAGCAACAGGCGGGACAGGCCACTACGACCATGGCTGGCAATGTAGATAAGATCACAATTATGTTCTTTGGCGGCTTCTACGATGCCATCGGCCACACTGTAATTGGAGGTGACAACAGAGGTTGCCTTGACACCGGCTGTTTCGGCCCGTTCCAGGACGGGTTTCAGGTATTCCTGCGCTTCTTTCTTAGCTGCCTCTTCGTAATCACCATCAGAAATGGCATATGAAGCAGCCATGCCATCAAAACCAATTAGTGTTGAAAAGGGTTGGGTTACATTGATGGTAACAATTTCAGCACCAATTTGCCGGGCAAAACAAATACCGGAATTGGCGGCTTGGGCAGAAATTTCTGAACCATCGATAGGCAGCAATATTTTTTTATACATAAAGTAAGCTCCTTGGGACTAGGACATTTGTTTGGCGGCATTGTACAAATGTGTACAACGGGTTCCGGTACGGCAAAAAGCAAGGATGGGTGCTGGCAAAGTTTCCAGGTATTCATGAAACTGATTCACATTTTCCTGGGTCATTGCCCCACTAACAACAGGCTGATAAACCACTGTCAGGCCAGCCTCTTGCCCGGCCTTGATGATCTCGGCTGACAGCGGCTGGGTGTCCCCACCTTCCAAATCTGGACGATTGATAATAACACTATTGAAACCGGCCGCCTTGACTGCCGGCATATCACTGGCACTTAACTGGGGCGCAACTGCAACGGTATCGCTTAATGGTGTAAAAGGTGTAGACATGAATTCCTCTTGAATAAACTGGGTAAAGGACATAAAGATATCGTACTCTTTATCCTTTTCGGTTATTTGATTTTATGCTAGTTTATTTGATTGTAAACAATTATTTTTCAATTTACATCCCCACAGATCAATCATGCAAACCGATACCTGCTACATACGCCCTGCACAGGCTGGTGATATCAACGCCATTCAGTCCATTTATTCGCACCATGTCCTTTACGGTATGGCTACCTTCGAGGAAATGGTGCCCGATGTGACAGAAATGTACCACCGTTATGAAAAAATCATGGCTGCGGGATACCCCTATCTGGTCGCCATTTATAATAATGAAGTAGTTGGCTATTGTTATGTTTCAGCATACCGTCCACGCATTGCCTATCGGTACACGGTGGAGAACAGCATCTACCTGCGCTATGATATGGAAAAAAAAGGGATTGGCAGCCAACTGTTGAAGGCACTTATCCACTATTGTGAACAGGGGCCATGGCGCCAGATGATTGCCGTTATTGGCGGTACCGAAAACCTGGCATCCATCAATCTGCACAAGCGCCACGGTTTTGCCCTGACGGGTATCCAGCCCAATACGGGCTTCAAGCATAATAGATGGATTGATACGGTATTGATGCAGCGTGAAATAGGCGAAGGAAGCCTCACGCTACCCAAAGAACAGAACTAGGCAAGCTCACGCCACAAGCAGGTTTTTCCAGACGCCTTATCCAGGGCATCCAGATATTCCTGATGCGCCTGCAGTTCTGGCTCTGAGGGCCTGATAACCGGCAGTACCAACGCATCCAGCGCCAGTTTGTCTGCCGATTTTTTTTGCATACCCTGTTCCGCAGTCTCTTCAATCAGCAAACCAAACTGGCCTCGCGTCATGGCCAGCCAGACCTCAGCCAACAGTTCGGCATCTAGTAAGGCGCCGTGCAAAATACGATGCTTGTTGGAAATATCAAAACGCTCACACAGTACGTCAAGGTTATTGCGCTTGCCCGGGAACCGTTCCCGGGCCATTGCCAGGGTATCAGTAATGAGACCGGCAATGCTCTGGACACTGGGCATGCCTACCTTGGCAAACTCGGCATTAAGGAATTTGGTATCGAAAGCGGCATTATGAATGATAATTTCCGCGCCTTCCAGATAAGCCGCAATACGTTGTGCCTCATCTTTGAAACGGCCATGCTGTGACAGAAATGCGGTAGTCAGGCCATGAACCGCCAATGCCTCGGGGGAACTGTCCCGGTCAGGGTTGAAATAAATATGCAGGTTATTCCCGGTTAACTCCCGGTTGATGACCTCTACGCAACCAAGCTCAACCACCCGGTCGCCCTGATCAGGGTCAAGACCCGTGGTTTCAGTATCAAGAATAATCTGACGCATTATATTTACAACCCTGGAAAAACAGTTAAGCCATGCCTGGAACGACGGCTGAGAAACCGGCATCAACATGAACGACCTGACCGGTAATACCGGCGGCCAATTCTGACAACAGGAATGCAGCCGTATTACCCACGTCTTCAATCGTGACGTTACGACGCAAGGGAGCATGTTTTTCAACGAAGTTCAGGATGACCGAGAAATCCTTGATGCCACTGGCTGCCAAAGTCTTGATGGGACCGGCGGAAATCGCATTAGAACGGATACCCTGTTCACCCAGCGCGCTGGCCAGATAACGGACACTGGCTTCCAAAGAGGCTTTTGCCAGACCCATGGTATTGTAATTGGGGATGGATTTCTCTGCCCCCAGGTAAGTCATGGTTAGCACGGAACCCTGGCGTGCCTGCAGCAACGGCAACGCAGCCCTGGCCATCGCCGGGAAACTGTAAGCTGAAATATCATGGGCAATACGGAAGTTTTCACGGGTAATGCCCTCCAGGAAATTACCGGCAATAGCTTCCCTGGGTGCAAATCCAATTGAGTGCACAAGGCCATCAAGACCGTCCCAGTGCGTTGCCAGCTCGGCAAACGCGGTCTCAATATCTTCATCAGAGGCAACATCGCAGGGAATCACAATATTGCTGCCAAAATCAGCGGCAAACTCTGTGACGCGGTCTTTGAAACGATCTCCGACATAGGTAAACGCCAATTCGGCACCTTGCTGGTGACAGGCACGCGCAATGCCATAAGCAATAGAACGATTGGAAATGACGCCTGTGACCAGGACTCTTTTATTTGCAAGAAAACCCATTGTTTCTTATCCTATTTTGCAAAACGGAATTATTATAAAAAAATTGCGTAACCCGAAAGTATTACGCAATTTTCATCTTGAAAATTTACCGGCTCAGCCTGGTTTAACCGCGGCTTCCTGCTCCGGGAATACGTAGCGACACCCCTGGTTTCAGTGCTGCGCTACTCATATTATTTAACGCTTTCAAATCTTGAACTGACGTATTATAACGTTTTGCCAGAGAGTAAAGTGTGTCTCCCTTTGCCACTTTATGAACAGATACTTTTTTCTTTGCCGCTGCTTTGGGAACCGGCTTGGTTAAAGAAGCCGTGCGCACAGCTGGCTTGGCAGTGATTTGGCCCGTCACTATCGCAGGACGTTTATATACAGCAGGCCGTGAAGTTGCCGCAGAAACTGCGGTACTTGAGGCCGCTACAGGCATAGCACGTACACCAGCCGCTAATGCGGGACTGTCGCTTCTTGAATAAATGATGTCTGCCAGAGGATCAGCGGTTACTGCTGAAGCAGAAGCCATCGCAGGCCTATTATTAAGCGCAGGTGAAGGTATCGGTGCAGAAGCCCCCACCGAACTGGCGTTGCTAGCCAACAACGCCGAAGTTGGGGTGTTGATGGCGGTCGCTATAATATCCAGGTTTGGTACAAGGCCCGATGGAGAGGCAGATGGCATCACACCATCACCTGCACCGCGTGGCACCATCAAAGTTCTGGAAGACAACGCAACTGAATGCTTTGAACCATAACCGTTAAGTGACTTCAGTTTATCCAGGGAAATGCCATACTGGTCTGCAATGCTTGCCAAAGACTCGCCCGGTGCGGGAGTATAACCCTTCCATGCTGACAAACTACCCTTGTAATTGCTAAGGTTATGTTTATAAGTGGCTACTTTTTTCTTGGGTAGCAAAATACGGGGGCTATGCGCTCCGAGCAAAACATTACGATGAAACGATGGATTCAACTCACGAAATTCCTCAACAGATATTTCTGCCAGTCTGGCAGCCACATCAATATCAATATCTTGTGTTTTCCCGATTTCCTCGAAATAAGGCTGGTCTGCCACATGAGGCAACTTGACACCATACTTGGCCGGATTGGCAATGATGTTTTCTATCGCCTGCAATTTTGGTACATAGTCACGTGTTTCCTTTGGCATCCGCAAGGACAGGTAATCGGTTCCCAGGCCAGCGTTGGCATTACGCTCTCTTGCCCGTTTAACGGAGCCCTCTCCCCAGTTGTATGAAGCTAAAGCCAAATGCCAGTCATTACCCTGGAACCCATGCAAATAAGACAGGTAGTTCAAGGCGGCCTGGGTAGACTGAACCGGATCACGGCGCTCATCTTTCCACCAGTCTTGCGTTAAATTGTAATGCGTACCCGTGCTTGGAATGAATTGCCACAAACCTGCCGCTTTGGCACTGGAAACCGCTTTAGCATTATAAGCGCTCTCGACAAACGGCAACAAAGCCAGCTCTGTTGGCATATTCCGTTTTTCAAGTTCCTTGGTGATATAGTGAATGTACTTGCTTGAACGCTGCGCCATTATTTGGACAGAAGCAGGACGGGCCGCATAATAATTGGTCCAGTATTCGACCCTGTCGTCTTGCAAGTTGGGCATTGTGAATCCTTGGCGGATCCGCTCCCAGACATCTTTTTGCTGACCTGATGATGAATAATTTTTGGAAGAATTGCCGGAGGAGGCACACCCGGTTAAAACAACAACTGAGGCTACAACGGCAAGCTTAACTAATTTCATGAGTATCCTTAGAATGAATTCTTCCAATCGCGCAACACGGCAAACACTTCATCGGGGGCATTCAAACTGCGCCCGGCTTTGGCTTGTGCGGCATTAATAACAGATTCAAGCTCAACCCGCATAAACGGATTGGTTTTAAGTTCGTGACCGACCGTAGTGGGAACGGTTGGTTTTTGCTGATGCCTGATTAAGCGTGCTTCTTGTGACCACTGCTGCAAATCAGGATTCCCCCCCTCTACTGCAAGCGCCCATTCAATATTACCCAAGGTATATTCATGAGCACAAAACACCAAGGTATTTTGAGGTAATTTTCTAAATTTATCAATACTTTGGTACATTTGCGTAGAATTACCTTCAAATATTCTGCCGCAACCGGTCGCAAACAAGGTATCACCACAAAACAAGACAGGTTCGTTTGGGTTGATATACCCGAAATAGGCAATATGCCCCAATGTATGGCCGGGTACCTCAAGCACGGAAAGCGACCAGGAAAAGCCATTTATCTCAACCTTGTCGCCTTCCTGCAAAGGTACATCGCAAAAAGGGATGGATTCTGTAGCAGGGCCATAAACTTTGGCAGACGTGTGTTCGCGTAAACCGGCAATCCCCCCCACATGATCGGCATGATGATGGGTTACCAGGATGGCCTGCAAATTCAGGTTTTGCGCTTGAAGCACCTTTAGCACCGGCTCGGCCTGACCGGGATCAATCACCACGGCATTATTACCCTGTACGATTATCCAGATATAATTATCGTTAAAAGCACTGATGGGCAGAATTTTACTGGTCATATCCAACACTTAAATGTTTCAAGAAATATTTACACTTACCCCGAGGCAAGCGTGAAACAAACCAATTCGCAAATTTTAAACCTTACGCAATGGCTGAACTCTGATCCTGGTCAAACTGTTATCAGTTGGGAGACCGCAAAACTTGATCAAATCGTCGCCAATGCATTTGGCTTCAATGCATTGCAAATTGGCTTGCCAACGTGGGATTTCCTGCGAAACAACCGGATCAGATCAAAAGTGATTTTAACGGATGAATCAGAAAAAAATGTAACATCGACCAATCAGCCAAAAATCATTCACGGCCGCCTTGATCAACTCCCCTTTCCCAATTGCAGCCTGGATCTGGTTATCCTTCCGCATATTCTTGAGTGCGCTCAGGACCCCCACCAAATTTTGCGGGAAGTAGAGCGAGTGCTGGTTTATGAAGGCCGGGTTGTCATTACGGGTTTTAATCCCAACAGCCTGTGGGGCCTTCGCAATGGTATGCCGTTCCTTAAGCCCTGGATGCCAATACCCAACAGCAACATGGTCTCGGTCCGTCGTCTGAAAGACTGGTTCAAATTATTATCCCTCGACATCGACCGGGGTCATTTCGGCTGTTATACTCCAGCCTGCCAAACCGAAAAGTGGCTTAAACGCTGGGACTTCATGAACAGTGCCGGAGACCGCTGGTGGCCTGTAGCCGGTGGCGTATACTTGCTCTCGGCCAAAAAAAGGGCGCGCGGCATGCATCTTGTCGGGCCGCTACTAAAGAAGAAGCGCAGGAGAAGTCTGGGCAACAGACGACCTGCCATTATTAGCCAAAGAAATATCACTCAATTGTTCAATACTGAAAATGGATAAAAAACTCGTCGAAATATGGACTGACGGCGCCTGCAAGGGCAATCCGGGCATTGGTGGCTGGGGCGTATTGCTCAGACAAGGGCATCATGAAAAAACACTTTGCGGGGGAGAATCCGAAACCACCAATAACCGGATGGAAATGACAGCGGTAATCCAGGCCCTTAAAACCCTGAAGCGCCCCTGTAAAGTCCTGCTTCACATTGATTCGCAATATGTGCAAAAAGGCATCACCGAATGGATGGATGGCTGGATCAGGCGGAACTGGAAAACCGCTGATAAAAAACCGGTTAAAAATGTGGATTTATGGCTGGAACTGAATGAACAGGTAGCGCAGCATGACATTACCTGGAAGTGGGTCAAGGGCCATGCCGGAGACCCCGGCAATGAACGTGCAGACCAATTGGCCAATGAAGGGGTCCTGATGGTCAAAAAAAATCACTCCGTAGAGTGATTTTCCCAAGGAAACGGGTTTAATCCAGACAACCCATGCGCCGGGCACGTTCACGCTCGGCATCCGAGCGGACATTAGCATTGGCACGCGACAGAAAATTACTGGTTCCGGGAATGCCGGGTTGCTGAACAATCCGGGACTGAACCTGGGCGCACTCAGCAGCCTTATTGTCGTCAACCGGGCCATTGGCGCAGGCGGCCAATAACAGGCATGGAAGAAGAATCATTTTTTTCATTGACTTACCCTTAAAAGGCAAATGGATTATTTAATCCGGATTTATTTATCTTTAACCAAAGACACACAGTTTTTGGACACTAAGTTCTCGAATCTGATTCAAGCGCAATTGCGCAGCCTGCTCTGCCTGCTGAAGCTGGGCAGGATCATTGCCAAACAGCGGCTTGTTGCCATGACGCGACTGATTCAACAAAATATTCAGGCGATCGGACTCTCTGCCAATTTCCTTGCACGTCAAGGTTTGTTTTTCGGTCTCGGTAAGCGGGGACACGATTTTAACGGAATTGGCGCAACCTGCTACAACAAACAGGACGGGAACCGTTAGCAACAAAGCGAGTTTCATGAAATGCCTTTCAACTGGTTAGACTGCTATTCAGTGTAGCAAAACTGGTTAAACAATACGATCTTTCTGTTCAGCCAAGGCAAATTTTACAAGCCGGAGCGCACGCTCCTCCTTGGCTAAAAACAACATCCGACCAACCATTTTCCATATAAATCTTTACAGGTTTTTAATTATCATGCTATATATTTAATGATAATCATTATCAATATTAATCTTAAACACATTGATCTTACGCATTCCTAACATGAACAATACACAACCCCCCAGGCTGTCCCACTCTTTCAAACTGAACCGTTTAGCCAGCGCAATCTTGTTGGCAACCGCTGCCACTTCTTCTTACGCCCAGGACAATACCGTTGTTGATGACAGCGCCGCTGTTGAACTTGAGACCATCTTCGCTTCAGCCAGCAGCGTTGAAAGTGAAATTCGTGATGCGCCTGCCAGCGTCAGCGTGATTAGCCGTAAAGAACTGGATCGCAAACCCAATGCCAGCATTGCCGAAGTGCTGGGAACCATTCCCGGTGTTACCGGTGGCTTTGCACCAGCTGGCGCAGGCTCCAAAATTGCTTTCCGTGGCATGCCCGATAAATACACCCTGATCCTGGTTGATGGTAAGCGTATCGGCGGCTCCAACCTGCTTGGGCACCGGTCTGACACCATTCCCCAGGACCTGGACTGGCTGTCCCCCGATGCGATTGAAAGAATTGAAGTCGTGCGTGGCGCCATGTCTACCCTGTACGGTTCTGAAGCCATGGGCGGGGTCATTAACATTATTACCCGCAAAATTGACAACGTCTGGAGCGGTTCGCTAACCAACAACCTGAATATCCCCGACTCTGGCAAATCCGGTGACACCAACTCTCACAGCTTTAACATTAGCGGCCCCATTACCGAAAACCTGGGCATCCGGCTGGGTGGCAGTTATACCAACCGCGAACCCGATACAGGCTCCCGTGGTTCAAGTGGCTCCGCCAACCAGAACATGAATGCAAAACTCAACTGGCAACTCAACGAAAACCACAGCTTCTATCTGGATGGCTCCGTTGGACGCAACAAGGCTGAAGAATTCCCAAACCAGGCACAGCGTGAAGCCGAAGAAGACCTGACTAATGAAATTTTTGGTTCCGACATGCGCCACACCTATTTTGGCATTGGGCACGAAGGCCGTTTCGGTGAAGTGCGCACCAAACTGGATCTATATTCCAACAGCTATGAAAACAAGGGAGAAGGCGATCAATTTGGCGCAAAATCCAAAGAACATGTTGCCGATTTCAAGGTTGACATGCCCTTTAGCACGGCTGGCGTGGAACACTGGCTAACCGTAGGTGCCCAATACAAACGGGAAGAAGTTGAAAATCCCAGCAATATTGGCAATATCCTTAGTGTCCTGCTGCCGGGTGGTGATACCGTCACCGCCGATAAACACCCCAAAGGCTGGGCCTGGTCTCTTTTTGTTGAAGACCAGATTTTCCTGCGGGACGACCTGATCCTGACGCTGGGTGTGCGTGGCGATAAGTCAGACGAGTTTGATCTGCATGTCAGCCCGCGTGGATACCTGGTTTACCATCCAACCGAGGCATGGACCCTCAAAGGTGGTGTATCAAAAGGCTTCCGTGCCCCCAACCTGAAAGAGCGCTCACTGACTTCAGGAACATCATCCATGGGCATGGGTTGTACTTCATTGCGCCCTTTGGGCTATACCGGCGGTCAATGCTACATGATTGGCAATCCCAACCTGAAGCCTGAAGTCAGCACCAATTATGAGCTGGGCGTGGCTTTTGACCAGGCTGGTTACTCGTTTGACCTGACCTACTTCCACAGCAAAATCAAGGATATGATCCAAAACGGCTTTTTGGGCAATATCAATGGCACCTGGTATACCCAGCAATTCAATATTGAAGAGGGTGAAACCGCCGGCCTGGAGGCCTCATTTGGCCTGCCCATTACAGATGGTTTAAGACTGAGCGGCAATGCCACTTACATGATCAAGTCAAAAAACAAAACCACCGGAAGCTGGCTGAACATGACGCCCAGATGGACGGCCAATGCCCTGCTTGACTGGCAGGCCACTGAAAAGCTCTCCACCTTTGCATCGGTACAATATATTGGCAAGCAACTTTATACCCCGCCCGCAGACTCTACCGCGAGCAACCATTTTGCCTATGCGAACACCACGCTTGATATTGGCGTTAACTATGCGGTTAACAAAAGCCTGACTTTACGTGCCGGCATTCAAAACCTGACCAACAATATCGCCAGAACCGATGACGATTACGGCGATGGAAATGGCCGTACCTACTACATGGGTGTGACCGCCCGTTTCTAAGGTATACCGCCTTTACACCTGGGAACGTCGAGGCCATGTCCCCGACGTTCCTCTCGTACATTTGCGATATTTTTTTTCACTCCATAACCCAGCAAGAAGCCAATAATGCAACACCGTGACGGTTATATCATCGATATTTCCTACCCCCTTCATTTCCACAGGGAAATGCTGCCGGTATGGCTATGCCACACCATACAGACATTAGGCTGTGCCGTCCCCGATATCAGTAAACCTTACCACTATTGCGAGTTGGGCTGCGGGCCCGGCATCAACCTGCTGGTTGCTGCCGCCTGCAACCCTGCCGGACAATTCACAGGCATTGACTTCAACCCGGCACATATTGCCAGCGCCCAGGCTTTGGCCAAGGAACTGAACATAGAAAACATCCGTTTCATTAAGACCGGTTTCGATGAATTTGCCGCAAACAACAGTGAAAAATTTGACTTTATCGTTAGCCACGGCACATGGTCATGGCTGCCACCCAAGGCACAGGCCGGCATTCTTCAACTAATTTACCAATCGCTAAAGCCACAAGGCCTGGTATATTTGCACTACATGTGTTATCCCGGTGCCGCCCGCCTGACTGCGCTGCAAAAAGTGCTTTATGAGGTTGCCAAAGTCACGGAAGGCGATTCCGTACAAGGCATTCAAAACGGCATGACACTGCTGCGCACCTTGGCCAACAAGGGAGCCGGCCTGTTCGTGGACAACCCCGAAATCCAAAAAGAGCTGCTGGCACTTGAAAAAGAAATGCCCGCCTACCTGGCGCACGAATTCCTGACCGATTACTGGCACCCCCAGCATTCAGCCGACCTGCACCGTATTATCAGCCAGACCGGGGTTCGCTTCATTGGCAGCGCGGATGGCTTTGAGAATATGGATACCCTGTCTGTTCCCGGCAATCTCCTGCCAATCCTGAAAAACCTGCCCGGCCAGGCGCTACGGGAAACCGTCAAGGATATGGCTCGCAACCAGCACCAGCGGATGGATGTTTTTCAATCAAGTTCTCAAACACTGGATATTGAAAATCACCTCGACCTGATGGACAAAACCGTTTTCAGGGCACTTCCAAAAATGCCGGTACCGGGCTCACTTGAATTCAAAACACCCGTTGGCACCATTCCCGGCCCCGCTGAGCTGTTTTCACCCCTGCTGACGATGTTAAAAAAAGGCCCGCAATCTTTTCATGCATTACGCCAGCTTGCGCCTTTCCAGACAGAGCCGGGCCTGCTACTACAGGCACTTGCCATGTTAACGCGGGCCGATTATGCCCACCCCGTCCGCCCTGAGCAATTGCCAACGCCTGCCGTGGCAAACCTGCAAGCCTGGCTGGACAAGCAGCAACTGCCTTTGCGGCTATTGCCCGAATGCGGCACGGCAATCATGACGCAGACCAGCCAGCATTAGCCGTCTTGGCAAATTCATCAGCACATCAAGCGGCAAGACTTATAATTGTTTTTGACCGGTACAAGTTGCCGGATTATTGAACATTTACACTGTCTTGCTTAAAGGAGACTCATGTCTGCCCCTTGCGCGCTTTTTATTCTGGGTCATGCCGGTACCGGCAAATCTGTACTGACCACCCGTTTTATCCGGCAACAGCTGCAACAACAACACACCTGGTGTGTACTGGACAAAGATACCGTTGGCGAATACTGGACCGGCCCTTTTCTGGAAGCCTGCGGCCAGGATCCCAACGACAGGGACAGCCCTTTTTTCAAGGAAAAAATACGTGACCTGCAATACAAAAGCACCTTGCTGATTGGTCAGGAACAGTTACAACTGGGCCTGAATGTGGTGTTTCCCGGCCCCTGGAGTCGTGAATTGGCAAGCGGTGCATTATTTTCCGCCAATGCATTGGGTCTGCCCGAAAACACACGTTTATGTCATGTATGGCTAGACCTGCCACACCCGGTTCGCAAAGCGCGTATTATTCAGCGCGCAGATCCCCGTGACCAGTGGAAACTTGAGCACTGGGATGATTATATTGACAGCCTGAAAAAGCCGGCTGCCGTTGAACAGGGAAAAATTCCCGTACTGGATGCCAGCACATCGCCAGAAACATTGCTGAAGGCCTTGCAAGACGCGCTGGCAATGACTGCCACGCTCGCCTCCCATCCTTGATCATGGTTAATAAAACACCAGTCGGAATGAGAAAATTTAAGATCCCCAGCATTTCCGCCCTTTCCGCCTTTGAGGCAGCCGCACGTCATGAAAACTTTTCATTGGCGGCCAAAGAACTGTCCTTAACAGAAAGCGCTATCTCACGGCAAATTGCAACACTAGAGTCCACGCTGGGAGTGCGGCTGTTTGTGCGCAACAAGCAAAGGGTTCTCCTGACCCGTGCAGGCTCTCTGTATGCAACCCAGATCCGCCAGCCAATGGAAGATCTTGATCGCCACACACTTAACCTGATTGCCTTTGGCGCTCGAGGTGGCCACCTTGAACTGGCAGTTTTACCAACCTTTGCCTCACATTGGTTAATTCCACGGCTTCCTGAATTTCGCAAACGCCATCCTGATATCTTTATCAACATGGGTATCCGCACCGAAATTTTCAATTTTGGCCAAACCCACTTCGAGGCCGCCATCCACTATGGCAAGCCTACCTGGCCAGGCACCTCGGCAGACTATCTGTTTGATGAAGAAGTTATCCCCGTATGCGCTCCAAAATTGCTGACGGCACCTGTCAAAGAGGCAAAAGACCTGCTGCAATACCCGCTTCTGCACTCCACCACCCGTCCGGACGGGTGGCACCACTGGTTCAAGTCACATGGCATTGATACGCCCAAGTCCAGGGAAGGCGTACGCTATGAGCTGCATACCATGCTGATAAGCGGAGCCGCGGCAGAAATGGGTATTGCCCTTATCCCCCGTTTTTTTATCGAAGACAGACTCGAACAATCGGGTCTGATGATTCCCTTCAAATCCAACGACCAGGAAGCCGGCGCCTATTACCTGGTGTATCCCACGGAACTCAGTCACGGCAAGCCGCTGGAGCTATTCAGGACGTGGCTGCAGGATCAGGCCGCCAGCTATGCCGCCAACAAAAATGAATCCTCTATTACGCGTTGATGGATTCGGCTTCCAGCGCTTGGAATAGACGTTCGATGGATTGCTTGCTGGCCTGCTCGTACAGTTTCATTTCATCCAGCACCGATCCACCAAGATCTTTCTCAAACTGGGCTCTGGAAGCATGAGCGACATAATGCCTCTGCTCGGTACCGCCAAGATTTGACTGAAAAATACCGGCGGCGCTTACGGGCAGGAAGTCCTCATACACAATGGGTTCTGCCACAATTGCACCTGCCGCCAACCAGGCATCCAAATCGTTCCTGTCACCCGTCTCCGCCTGTTTTCTGAACTGGTTTTCATCGGTGATTTCATAGCGAAAAAAGGCCAATTGCTCTTTGCGCAACGATTCAAGATCATCTGGAAATGATTGAAAAGCCTCGACCAGGCGCTCGCTATAGGCTGAACCTGCACTGCCCTCATTATTGTGGCTGCGAGCCTGTTCCAGCAAGCGATCGTACAAAGCGCGGCCTTTAGGCGTCAGGGCAACACCACGCTGCTCAATTTCACCAAAACGGGCGGTATGTGTGCCGCTTTGTGAGTCGTCTGCAAACAGGATCTTTTCCTGAAGTGCCTTGAAGCTGGTTTGACGTAGCAAAATTGGATGCTGACGCTTTGGTGGTCCTTCAATGACCGCTTTGGGATCAAGCCCCCGCTGACGCATCTGCGCCTGAACAGCGTCAATATCCAACGTTCTTGGTGTCAAATGGTTGATGTGTGGCCCTTTGAAACACACCACATCCGCAATCAGACGATGGGCATCATGCAGTTGCTGGTACATTTCCTTTGAAACGGTCGCTTCCTGATGCCAGCGGAAGATTTCCTTGACCTCGGCCACAAAACGCCAGGCCTCTTCATCCGAGAATCCCTTGCCCGTCTCATGGAGCTCAAGCAGCTGCATTAATTCATCTGAAAAAATCTGTCTTTGGGCAAGAATCTCTGTCGCTGTTCTACGCAGCACCTCGTCCTCAATCAGCTCCAGTCGCAACAAAGATGTAAATACGCGAAATGGATTTATTTTCAGAGCCGTTTCATCAATAGGTCGAAAAGCCGTTGCATGCACCGGAACACCGGCAACTGAAAGGTCATAATAGCCGACAGGATACATTCCCATAACATGAAAAACACGTCGCATCACATGCAACTCTTCCGGTTTACCCAGGCGAATGGCGCCATGACGTTCCACATCAAGCCTGAGTAACTCATTGGCACCGGCAAGGTTTTCCCGCAATTGAACGTTTTTCTCCAAAACATCCGTATTAACTTCACTCACAATGTCCAGCAGTGTTCCATACAAAGGCACCTCTTCACGGTACATTTCAGACATGGCATGGGAAAAACGGGATCGGATTTCATC
>Ga0265293_10004754_pt1 | contig 23589 bp, 23 predicted proteins | sample Munlanlewell138R_FD_192505 | JGI IMG/M metagenome (GOLD analysis project Ga0265293, IMG submission 192505) | Leachate microbial communities from a municipal landfill in Southern Ontario, Canada - Leachate well 138R | ecosystem: Engineered > Solid waste > Landfill > Unclassified | place: Canada... | reverse complement strand
GAACATATTATGGAATTAAGTTGTATAATTCAATAAGTGGAATTATGTGCGAGAGTAAGTTCCGTAAAAGTTTTATTATACTGGAATTTACTTTTGCAATTTACCTGAAAATCAACATACTATAAAACAGATAGAAAAAATCTTGGAAAAATGATATAATTTTAAAGAAAGAGGAAAGAGGTTTATATGTTTTTACATATAGGTGATGATTTAGTTTTGTGGGAAAAAGATATTGTTGGAATATTTGACTTTGAAACAGCAAGTTTGTCCAATGATACTAAGGAATATTTAAGATCTCGAGAAAGAAATAAAGAGATTAATGCAAATTTAAACCAAATACCCAAATCTTTTGTTGTAGTAAATAAAAAGAAGAGTAAAAAGAAAAAGGTTTACTACACCATAATTTCAACTAGAACCTTAAATAAAAGAATAGAAAATAAATTAATTGTGGAGTAATAGATGGATATTAAGAAAAATCAAGAAAAACGGGAACACATTGACTACAATGAAGAGCAAATACAAGTCTTAGAAGGCTTAGAAGCTGTAAGAAAAAGACCAGGGATGTATATTGGAACAACTTCAATAAAAGGTTTACATCACCTAGTTTATGAAATAGTTTCTAATAGTGTTGACGAAGCATTGGCTGGAAGATGTGACAAAATCGAAGTTTTCATAGATAAAGGCAATATTATTACTGTTATAGACAATGGAGTAGGTATTCCAGTTGGTCCACATCCTAAACTGGGCATACCAACAGTTGAAGTAGTTCATACTGTTTTGCATGCAGGTGGAAAGTTTGATTCAGGTGTCTATAGTATGTCTGGAGGATTGCATGGTGTAGGAGCTTCTGTAGTTAATGCCTTAAGTGAATTTATGGAAGTAGAAGTAAAAAGAGATGGAAAAATCTTTAAACAAAGATATGAAAGAGGAATTACCAAAAGTCCTTTGGAAATAATTGGCGAAACTACAGAAACAGGTACTAAAACTGTTTTTAAGCCAGATAAAGATATTTTTGACACAATTGAATTCCAATATGATGCTCTTTTAACAAGATATAGGGAAATGGCCTTTCTAAATAAGGGAGTTATGATAATTCTTACCGACAGAAGAGAAGAAGAAGAGGTAAGAAATGAGCTCTGTTATGAAGGAGGTATTGTTTCATTTGTAAAGTTTTTAGATAATAACAAAACTCCTATACACAAAAACACAATATATATAGAAAACATGAAAGAAGAAGTAATTGTAGAAGTAGCCTTACAATACAATGAATCTTTTAGTGAAACTCTTTATTCCTATGCTAATAACATTGCAACCATAGAAGGTGGTATGCATGTAACTGGATTTAGATCAGCTTTAACCAAGGTTATTAATGATTATGCCCGCAAAATAGGGGCATTAAAGGAAAATAACAAGAATTTAAGCGGAGATGATGTAAGAGAAGGCTTAACTGTGGTTATATCTGTGAAATTGAATAATCCTCAATTTGAAGGACAAACTAAGTCTAAATTAGGTAATAGTTTAGTTAGAACTGTAACTGAACAAACTGTTAATGAAGATTTAGCTGCATATTTTGAAGAAAATCCTCAAGAAGCAAAGGCAATTGTAGATAAATGTCTACTTGCATCAAGAGCTAGAGAAGCAGCTAGAAGTGCAAGAGATTTAGCTAGAAGAAAAACAGCCTTGGAAGGAAACTCTTTACCAGGTAAATTAGCAGATTGTTCAGAAACTGATCCTGCAAAATGTGAAATATTCATTGTTGAAGGTGATAGTGCTGGTGGAAGTGCTAAACAAGGTAGAGAAAGAAGATATCAGGCTATTTTACCCTTATGGGGAAAGATGCTTAATGTAGAAAAGGCAAGAATAGATAAAATATACAACAATTTAAAATTACAACCTTTAATTACAGCTCTAGGCACAGGAATTGGTGAAGATTTTGATATTGAAAAACTGAGATATCATAAAGTTATTATTATGGCAGACGCCGATGTAGACGGAGCCCATATTGGAATGCTATTAATTACTTTCATATATAGATATATGAGAGAAATTATTGAAAATGGCTATTTATATCTGGCTAGACCTCCTTTATACAAAATAACCAAGGGAAAAGAGTCTATTTATGCCTATAACGAAGTGGAAATGGAAAAAATCCTCTTAGAAAAAGAATGGGATAGAAAAGATTGTACCTTACAAAGATACAAGGGTTTGGGAGAAATGAGCTCTAATCAGCTTTGGGATACCACAATGAACCCTGAAACTAGAACAATTATTCAAATAAAGGCGGATAACCCCTTTATTGCAGATACTGTGGTATCTGATTTAATGGGTGATGATGTACAACCTAGAAAAGATTTCATTGAAAGACATGCAAAGGATGTACAACTAAATCGATTGGATATATAATTGTTTCACGTGAAACATAATGAAATAAGGGTGTTAAGGATATTATATGGGTAAAGTAATAGCAGTAGCAAACCAAAAAGGTGGTGTAGGTAAAACTACAACTTCAGTAAATTTAAGTGCGAGTTTAGCTTTTAAAGGGAAAAAAACACTCATAATAGACAATGATCCTCAAGGAAATGCTACAAGTGGTCTGGGAATTGATAAGTGGAATGTAAAAAAATCAATATATGATTCATTAATTAATGAAATACCAATGGAAGAGATTATTCTTCCTACCATGATGGATAATCTATTTATTTGTCCATCAAATATTCAATTAGCTGGAGCTGAAATTGAATTAGTAAGTCAAATGATGAGAGAAAATAGGCTAAAAACAGCAATTGATGAAATAAAAGATGAATTTGACTACATTATTATAGATTGCCCGCCTTCTTTGGGGCTTTTAACCTTAAACTCACTTACAGCTGCAGATACCATCTTAGTACCTATACAATGTGAATATTATGCCTTAGAGGGCTTGAAACAGTTGATGAAAACTGTTTCTTTAGTACAAAAACACCTCAACAAAGATTTAAGAGTAGAAGGTGTTGTAATGACCATGTATGATTCTAGAACAAATCTATCCTTTCAGGTGGTTGAAAGCGTAAGAGAACATTTTTCAGATAGGGTATATAGAACCATTATTCCAAGAAATGTTAGACTAAGTGAAGCCCCAAGCCATGGTCTACCCATTATTCTTTATGATAAAGACTCAAAAGGGGCAATTAGTTATCTAGATTTAGCAGAAGAAGTTATTCAAACCGGAGGAAACAATGAGTAAATTTGGTTTAGGAAAAGGATTGGGTGCATTATTGGATGTATCCGAAGAGTCTTCCAATACTTATATGGAATTAGATATAGACAAGATTCAAAGAGATCCCAGACAGCCTAGAAAAGAATTTTCTAAGGAAGAATTAGATGAACTAGCCCAATCCATAAAAGAAAAAGGAATAATTCAACCTATTCTTGTTAGAAAAACAGGTGATGTTTACACAATAGTGGCAGGAGAAAGAAGGTTTAGAGCTGCAAAGCAGGAAAAGCTTAAAACTGTTCCTGTTATTGTTAGAGAGTTTACAGAAAAAGAAATATTAGAAATTGCTCTAATTGAAAACATACAAAGAAAAGATCTAAATCCTGTTGAGCAAGCAGAAGGATATAAAAGATTAACAACTGAATTTGGTGCTACACAAGAAGAAATAGCTCAAAGCTTAGGAAAAAGCAGACCAGTTATAACAAACAAGCTTAGGCTATTGTCTTTAAGTGAAATAATCTTAAGCTATTTGAGAAGAGGAAAGCTAACTGAGGGTCATGCAAGACTTATTCTTTCAGTTGAAGAGGACCTTAGGGAAGATATAGCAAAAGAAGCAGTTGAAAAGAAGATGAGTGTTAGGGATTTGGAGAAGCATATTAAAAAGGTTTCAAAAAACCCAAGCAAAAAGGAACTAATTGAAAACGAAGAAGAGTTTAAAAAAGTAGAGAACAGATTACAAAAGAAGTTTGCAACTAAAGTTACAATATCAAGAAGTTATAAGAAAGGGAAAATCAGTATAGAATATTATTCGCTGGAAGGATTGAATAGATTATTAGATATCCTAGGCAAATAATGTTTCACGTGAAACGTTATGGACGATATATTAATTATTATTTTAATAAGCATTGGATCTTCAATACTTGTTACCAGTATGTTTTTCTTAATATACCTACTAACAAGTAAAAGAAGAAGATTACTAAGAAAAGAAATCGAGTGTTCAGACATTATAAACAATGAGGATTTAGTAACTCATCTAAATACTTTGTTTGAAAGAACCGAAAAAAATGAGAATGAAATAAATGACCTAGAAAGCAAATTGTTTGAGCTTATTGGAGAAAACTTAAAAAATCTAAAAAATATAGGTCTTGTTAGGTATAAATATACTGATGATGTAGGAGGAAACTTAAGCTTTTCCTTGGCCATTATGGATGATAAGAAAAACGGTTTAGTTTTTACCAATATCTCTTTAATGGATAGTAATACCCTTTATCTTAGAAAGATAACTAATGGGGTTTCTGATGTAAATCTTATGTTAGAAGAAAAGCAAGCAATTGAGCAAGCTTACCAGGGAGCAAATTTACAAATAATGTAAATTGCTTAATGTTGACACATATATTTAACTTTGGTATATTCATTAAGCATATTATTTGCATGTACTTTTAAAAAGTAATATGGAGAGATGGTCGAGCTGGTTTAAGGCACCGGTCTTGAAAACCGGCGTAGGGGTGACTCTACCTAGGGTTCGAATCCCTATCTCTCCGCCATTTGGAGAAGTACCCAAGAGGCTCAAGGGGGCGGTTTGCTAAACCGTTAGTAGGGGTAACTCTAGCATGGGTTCGAATCCCATCTTCTCCGCCATAAAGCCGTTATATACAACGGCTTTACTTTTTTTTAAAAAACATAGCAAGGAAGAGGTTAGGCACGGCTAACTCAAAGCTTTTTAAATAAACTTTCACTTATGCCAAACACTTAAGCAAAAACCTTGACAATATGCCGAGAAAATAGATATAATCTATTGCGCTATGCACACTAATAAAGCATAAGCCTGGAGATGATTAAATTTTATTTATATAGGAGAGTTTTATGAAAAGGACATATCAACCTAAGAAAAAACAAAGAAGTAAGGTTCACGGATTTAGAAAAAGAATGAGCACTGCTGCAGGCAGAAGAGTTATCAAAAATAGAAGAGCAAAAGGTAGAAAAAAACTTTCTGCATAAGTTTCTTTTATAAACAATCACGAAAGGTTGTAAATGGAAACGCTGAAAAAAAACTATGAATTTTCGCGTGTATATAAAAGGGGTAAGTACTTTAGGGACAAAAATCTAACACTTAACGTTTTTGCCACAAATAATCAATATACAAGATATGGCATTTCTATAAGTAAGAAGATATTTAAAAGTAGTGTAAAAAGAAATTTATATCGTCGAAGAATTAAAGAAGTCTTAAGAATACACTTTGATGATATAAAGGTAGGATATGATATAGTGTTTGTTGTTAAAGGAAATGAATATATACCCGAATTTTGTGAAATAGAAAAAGGAATCATTAATTTGCTTAATAAGGCAAATTTGATTGTTTATAATGAAGAAAATATTAATTAAAGCTATTAAATTTTACAGGAAAAATATTTCTCCAACAAAACCTCCTTCTTGCAGGTTTATTCCTACATGTTCCCAATATGCTATAGATGCTATAGAAATGCGGGGAGCCTTTATAGGGTCATTGTTGGCTATATTAAGAATTTTACGATGTAACCCCTTATTTAAAGGAGGGTATGATCCTGTTAAGGAAATAAGAGGAGAAATAAAAAATGTTTGATTTTATCTACAATCTTTTTGGTAAGTTCTTTGAAATTCTTTATTCTGGCATTTGTGGACAAAATTTTGGTATTACAATTATAGTTTATACTTTAATCTTGAAACTTCTATTGATGCCCTTATCCATAAAAGGACAAAGATCTACCATGAGGATGAGCGAGCTTAATCCTAAAGTGGAAGCTATAAAAAGAAGATACAAAAACGATCAACAAAAGCAAAATGAAGAAATACAAAAACTATATAAAGAAGAAAATGTAGGATGTGCCTCTGGGTGTCTTCCTACTCTTGTTCAATTTCCTCTATTAATTGCTATGTATAGGGTTTTATCTCAACCTTTGACCTATATAAAAGGAGTACCAAAAGATGTTGTTTCTCAGATAATTGAGCGTTTAGGCTATGCAGCTACCACCTTACAAACTACTATAAACAATGATTTAATTACAGATCCATCGAAGTTTGATCTGGTAAAAGATTTAATTACCAGAGATAAACTTATAGATATGAATTTTTTAGGCATGAATTTAGGCTTGGTTCCAAATATTAATCCCAATATATTATTTGGAGCAGAAACAATGGGAACCTACCTTCCCATAATCTTTCTTCCCTTAATATCTGTTGGCTTGGTTATTTTATCCCAGCGCTTAACAGAAAAAGCTATGGAAAAAAGAACGCCTAAAAAGAAAAAGGCTAGTACACAAAACGAAGCTCCGGACATGTCATCACAAATGAACAAATCCATGAAATTTATTATGCCAGTTATGTCTTTATGGATTGGATTTACCCTACCAGTAAGTATGTCCTTGTATTGGATTTTCTCCTACATTGTACAAATAATCCAACACTTCGTTATTGAAAATATTAGGAAAAACTATGATGCAAAAAAAGAGGCAGAAGCTTCTGACAAATCGAAAGATCCCGAAAAGCAAATAGTTGAAGGAAGTTTTGAAGTCAAGGAAAGTGAGGATAAAAAGGAATAATGGGAAATGTAAGTATAGAAAAAACAGGAAAAACAGTTGATGAAGCCGTACAAGCTGCTCTTTTGGAATTAGGCTTGGAACTTGGCGATGTTGATATAGAGATTTTAGAAGGAGAAAACAAGGGACTTTTAGGCCTTGGAAGAAAGGAAGCTAGAGTTAGAGTTCACTTTGCAACAGAGGATGATCCTAGTGAAACAATAAAACTTTTTTTACAAGATATTTTGTCTCAAATGGGTTTATCTCCTGAGGTTGAAGTTACAGAAGAAAACCGTTATTACAACGCTAATATTGAATGTAATGACTCTAGCCTAATTATTGGCAGAAGAGGAGAAGTCTTAAAATCCTTACAATATCTAACCTCTCAAGTAGTAAGTAGGGCATATAACACTAGAATAAGAGTGTTTTTAGATACAGAAAACTATAGACAAAAACACAGAAAGCAATTAGAAGAACTAGCAAAAAAGACAGCTGAAAAGGTTGTAACTGCTAAAAGAGATTTTATGTTGGACCCCATGTCATCCTATGACAGAAGAATTATACATACCGTTTTACAAAATGAAAATAATGTTTCTACCTATAGCGTAGGGGATGAGCCCAATAGAAAGGTAGTAATTTCTTTCGAAAAAGACGGAAGAATGTAAAAACAAGAGTAATGGAAAAGACCATATCTGCAATTTCTACACCGGTTGGAACCGGTGGAATATCGGTTATAAGAATTAGCGGAAGCCAAGCGTTTTTTGTTGCAGAGGGGATGTTTAAATCTAAAACACCTTTTTCCCAAATAAAAAGCCATACCGTTACATATGGAGCAGTTGTTGATAAAGAGGACCAGATTCTTGATAGGGTCCTTCTTTTGAAAATGCAGGCTCCTAATTCCTATACAAAAGAAGATGTTGTAGAAATACATTGCCATGGGGGAATGTATATAACATCAAAGATTTTAGACCTAACCTTCCAAAATGGAGCAATTCCAGCCTTGCCAGGAGAATTTACCAAAAGAGCTTTTATAAATGGCCAAATGGATCTTATGGAAGCAGAGGCGGTTATTGACCTTATAAATGCTGAGGCTGAGATTTCATATAAAGATGCCTTTTCTCAATTAAAAGGAGAAAAAAGTAGGAAAATTAAAGAAATAAGAAAAGAGCTAATTGACCTTTTGTCACATATTATGGTGACCATGGATTACCCAGAGTATGACATTGAAAAGGCCACTGTAAATGAGAGTAAAAAAAGAGCAGGAGAAATTAAAGAAAAACTAGAAGAGCTAATTGATAACTTTGACAATAAAAGAATAATAAGAGAAGGCTTAAATGTGGCGGTTACTGGTGATGTAAATGTGGGAAAATCCACCTTCATAAACCTAGCTTGTGGCCATAACCGAGTAATTGTTACAGATATCGCTGGAACAACTAGAGATGTTGTGGAAGTAAAGATAGATATAAAGGGTTTATGTGTAAACTTAAAGGATACTGCAGGTATTAGAAGAACCGATGACCTAATAGAAAAGATAGGCATTGAAAAATCAATAGAAGCTATTGAAGAAGCAGATGCCATAATCTATATTGCAGACATTAATCAGCCCTTTAATAAAGATTTATTCAAATATATAAAAGATAAAAGTAAAGTAATTGGGGTTCTAAACAAAACAGATTTACTAGACTCAAAAGATAAAGAAAGCTATATTAAAGAAAAAGAAAATGAGCTGGCTGAGTATTTGGGAGATAGAATAATTTCTTGCTCTTTGGATAAAAAAGAAGGAATTGATCAAATATTCGATAAAGTTTTAGAAATGATTGATATTGATAATATAAGGCAAAATACTTCTGTAATAACAAATTCAAGACATAAATATCATGTTGTAGAAGCAATAAACTATCTGGATAGTCTTGATGAGGGAGATTTTTTAGATATGCTCAGTGTAGACTTAACCTTAGCAGCGGAAGAACTAGGAAAGGTTACAGGAGAAACAGCAAGCACAGATATAATAGACGGAATATTCCAAAACTTTTGTTTAGGGAAATAAGATATGAATAATTTTGATGTAATTGTAGTAGGAGCAGGTCATGCTGGCTGTGAGGCAGCTTTAGCCTCTGCCAGAATGGGAATGAAAACAGCACTGTTTACCTTAAATTTAGATAGTGTGGCAAATTTCCCCTGCAATCCTAGTATTGGTGGAACAGCAAAAGGCCACCTTGTAAGAGAAATAGATGCCCTGGGGGGTGAAATGGGAAAGTGTACCGACGCTACCCTCATACAAAGTAAAATGTTAAATAGGTCTTCTGGACCAGCAGTCTACTCTTTAAGGGCCCAAATTGATAGAAGTGCATATATAAAAAGAATGAAAGAGACCTTAGAAAAAGAGGATAATCTCTATATCAGACAATACGAGGTTGTGGATATATTAGTAGAGGATTCCAAGGTCCTTGGAGTTATTACAAATACAAAAGCTAGTTTTTACTCAAAAGCAGTAATTGTTGCTACTGGAACCTTTTTAAATGCAAAAATTATAATAGGCGACCTATCCTATGATGGGGGACCAGATGGATTATTTCCTTCAATACAGCTTACTGAAAACCTAGAAAAAAAAGGTTTATCCCTAAGAAGATTTAAAACAGGAACTCCAGCAAGAATCTATAAAAAGAGTGTAGATTTTACCAAGATGGAAATACAAGAGGGAGATCCAGAAATTGTACCCTTCTCTTTTGAAACTGAAAAAATAGAAATAGACCAAGTACCTTGCTATCTAACCTACACCAATGCAAGTACTCATAAGATTATTGAAGAGAATTTACACAGATCCCCCTTATACAGTGGACAGATTAGTGGAACTGGTGTTAGATACTGCCCTTCCATTGAAGACAAGATTGTAAAGTTTGCAGATAAAGAAAGGCATCAAATATTTATTGAACCTATGGGCTTAAATACAGAAGAAATGTATGTACAAGGTTTATCCACCTCCTTGCCTGAGGATGTTCAAGATGCAATGTATAAGTCTGTTCTAGGCCTAGAAAATGTAGTGTTTATGAGAAGTGCTTATGCTATTGAGTATGATTGTTTTGATCCTTTACAACTTATTCCAACCCTAGAGTTCAAAGCCTTTGAAGGTTTGTATTCAGCTGGTCAAAGTAATGGTAGTAGCGGCTATGAAGAAGCTGCAGCTCAAGGACTTATGGCTGGAATCAATGCTACTTTGAAGATAAAAGGACTTGAACCCTTAATTTTAGATAGAAGCCAAGCATATATTGGAGTTTTAATAGATGATTTAGTTACTAAAGGAACCAATGAACCCTACAGAATGATGACCAGCAGAGCAGAGTATAGACTTCTTTTAAGACAAGACAATGCAGACCAGCGCTTAACAGAAAAAGGTTTTCAAGTAGGTCTAATAAGTAAAGAGCGGTATAAAAGATTTTTAAAGAAAGTAGAAAATATTGACCTAGAGGTGGAAAGACTTAAAAATACTAATATGTCACCAAAAGTCGTAAATCCCTTTTTAGAAAAAAGAGGACTTTCTACTTTGGTATCAGGTATAAAATTAGCAGCTCTTTTAAAAAGAGAAAAAGTTACTTATGCTGACTTGGCTGAGGTAGATGAAAAGATAAAAAACAATTTGTCAAAAGAAGAAAAAGAACAAGTTGAGATAATTATTAAATATGAAGGCTATATTGAAAAGCAATTAAAGCAGGCTGAGCAGTTTAAAAGAAACGAAAAAATCAAATTGTCTAAAGATTTTGATTATAAAAAGATAAAAGGCCTAAGAAATGAAGCTAAGCAAAAGCTAGACACTATAAAACCTCTTACACTGGGCATGGCAGGCAGAATTTCAGGAGTTTCACCTGCTGACATACAAGTACTATATGTATATTTAGAACAGCAAAAAAGACAAAACAAGGGGCAATCCCAATGAATGAAAAACTAAAAGAAGTCTTTAAAATCTTTGATATAGAATATTCACAAAAGATAGAAAAAGATTTTGAAAAACTTTATGAGCTTCTAATAGAATGGAATAAAAAATTTAACTTAACAGCTATTAAAGAAAAAGAAGAAGTGTATACAAAGCACTTCATAGACAGCCTTATGCTCTTTAACAGAATAAAGGATAAAAAATCTCTTTTAGACATAGGAAGTGGAGCTGGCTTTCCGGGCTTGCCTTTAAAAATTGCAGGTTATGAAAATGCCCTTTATCTTTTAGAATCAAACAAGAAAAAAGTAAGCTTCATGGATATGGCTATAGAAGAGCTAGAATTAAAAAACACCTATACCCTAAACACTAGAGCTGAGATAGCTGGAAGAGATCTGAAATACAGGGAAAAATTTGAAGTAGTAACAGCAAGAGCTGTTGCCCCTTTGAACATTCTTTTAGAATATAGTGCTTCTTTTTTGAAGGTTGGTTCAATCTTTATTGCTATGAAAACAGATGAACAAGAGATAGAAGGTGCAAGAAAAGCTATGAAGGAATTATCTTTTGAGATTGATGAAATAGAAAGCTTGATATTGCCAAACACTGACATTCAAAGATGTAATATTTATTTTAGAAAAACAAAAATAACTTCGGAAAAATATCCAAGAGCTGATGGAATACCTAAAAAAAAGCCCCTATAGACATAAAAAAAGTTGTTTGTTCATAATTGTTTAATTTATTGGTCACAAAATATTCATAAATAGAAAATATAATGAAGACAGAATTTTTCATAAAGCACTCTTCTCAGAGAATTTAAAGAAAGACATTACGTCTTTCTTTTTATATTAAAAGAATTAAAAAAAGCTTTCAGTAAAAAGACTGGGATGTTTAGCATCCTAATAAACCGCTTAGGTTGTCTTAACAACCTATAGAACCATTCCAATTTATACTTACAAAAAAACTCTGGTGCTCTTTTGGCGTAACCAGAAATTATATCTATAGTACCCCCAGCTCCAATTGCTAAACTTTTGGGAAACATATCTCTATTTTCATAAATAAAGAGTTCTTGTTTTGGAGCGCCTAGACCTATAATTATCAAATCTGGATTTTTTAAATTAAGGTCTGCAAAAATATCTTCATAATCACTAGAAGAAAAAAAGCCATTCCTATAGCCACATATTTTAACTTGTGGATATTTTATTTGAATTTCTTCAACAGCTTTTTCCACAGATTCTTGACTTGCACCAAGAAGATATAAACTAAAAGTTTTTTGTGAATTTAAAATGTTTTGAACCAGCTCACAACCAGCCACTTTTTCTTTAAGAGGAGTCTTCAAGATTTTAGAAGCTAATACCACTCCTTCGCCATCTGGAATATTTAAAAAAGAAGAATTTAGGGCTTCCATAAGTTGAGAATTTTTTAGGGCGCTCATACAAATTTCAGCATTAGGTGTAAAGAGATACTTAAAAGAATCCTTGTTTTCTATAGCTAACAAAGCCTTGTCTAAAGCCTCATTCATATTTAAATTATCTATTCTTATTCCTAATATATCCATTTTCTTAACCTTAAATCAGTATAAGAAAAAAAAGCTTTAAAAGCAAGTAAATAAAAGGGTAGAAACCTTGAATTATGAATGTGTAGAGATTAAAATTAAACCTGTATGAAAAAAGGAGCAAAAATAAAAAAATCTATACTTGTTTTAGTACTCTTACTTTTTCTTGTACAACTTGTAGCTTGTACAGAAGACTTTGATTTTGATGTTAACAAGACATATTCACTAAAAGATTATGAGCAAGTTGGAGAAAAAGTCACTTTAAAAAAGAAAGAGTATGGTGGAATAAGCTTATCTCAAAGTGCTTTTTTGGAAATCAGTAAAAGTAGTGTATACAAACAAGAAAAACAAAGTGCTCTTAACTTAGAAGATAATACAAAATTGCAAATGATCAATTGCCAAGTCTTATCAAAAGGAATGGCTTTAGAGGCTAAAGGTAAAGAAACAGAGGTAAGTTTAATATCAAGTGATCTTTCTTCTTATGGTGAATATGTTGCGGTATTGTCCCAAAAAGCAATTTTAACCTCTTCAGGAACTTCTTTTTCTAATCTTGAACCTAAGGGTAAAGGACTTTTAATAACAGAAGATGCATCTGCTCTATTAAACAATGTGAGCATTAATGCACAAGATGCAGCCATTGAATCAAATGCAACAGTTAGTTTGTTTGACTCAGAAGTAAATGCTGGAGCTCTCAGATTTTTCGAAGGAGCCTCCGCCCTTATATACAACAGTAGACTTTTTACCCAATATGGAATTCAGTTGACAAGAAAAAATTCTGAAAGTTCAAGCCCAATAAATTTAGATTTAGATAAGATTAAAATAGAAGCTGAAAAATGTGCACCTGTAAATGTGGTGGATGCAGAGTTTAAGATAAAAATTATTGATAGCAAAATAGTAAAAGAAAAGAATGATATTGTTTTTCTAAAAAATTCTCAAGGTATATTAACCTTTTCAAAAACTACTGCTAAAGGAGATATAAACCTTGATGAGTTTTCTAGCATGACCCTTATAATTAAAGATAGTTCAGATTTCAAGGGTTCAATAAATTCAAAAAATCAAGAAATTAATACAAGTGTACAAATAGAAAATGGATCTACCTGGTCTTTAACAGCAGATAGCTATATTAAAAGCTTGGTAATGGTTGAGGAAAATCTTTCTTCAATAAAATCTAATGGTTTCAATATTTATTATGATTGTGAATGCACTAAGAACTTTTGGTTAGAAGATAACTATATTGACTTACCAGGTGGTGGTAAACTTATTCCTCTGAATTAGAAATAAGGCTAAAGGCATTATCCATTAGTTGAGGATAAATTCGCTTAAGTTTTTTTCTTGCTTTTTCAAACCCGCTATAAGCAATTTTATAATTATAGATATGGGCATCACTACCTATAAAGTTAACATAACCTTTTTTTATAGAATATTTTGCTCTAGCTGAGAAAATTGGAGTGAATAAGGAATAGGCATTTATTTGCCCATAAACATCAAACTTCATAAGTTGGTCAATTTGTTTTTTAGGATATCTTTCTATATGGGCAATTATTAACTTGTAGCCTTTAGATAAAAGCAAATTTATTTCATTGAATAAAAGATTGTTCCATGTAAAAAAAGGCATTTCTATAAGTAAGAAATTTGTATTATTTAAAGTTAGGGCTTTAAGATTCCTTCTTGTGCTTAATCCAGGGTTAAGTTGTATTTCTGCCCCCTTAAAAAGAGTTATCCCTTCTTCTTTTGCCATACTTTGAGCTTCTTCAAATACAGCATCTCTTTTTTTGCAAAAGGTTCCCACTGAATGCTTAGAGGGATAAAAATGAGAAGTAGCAAGAATATGAGTTATTCCTGCTTTAGAAGCTTGAGATAAGAGTTTTTTAGTATCTTGTATATTTAAAGAACCATGGTCTACACCTGGTAAAACGTGGGAATGTAAATCAAGTATCTCTCTTTTTTGTTTCTGAGGTGTATTCATATGCGTGGCCATAACTGCCGTAACGCCCCCTTCTACTCTTGGTTTCCATATTATAGTTATTAAATACAAATCCCAAAATTTCCAAATCAATGTTTCTAAATAGGTCAACAGCCTCTTTTACATCATTGGTCCTAGAATAATTTTGTTTTACTGCAATTACCGTTCCCGTTACCTTGTTTGCCAAGGTAATAGCATCGGTTACTATTAAAACAGGAGGTGTATCAATAAAGATATAATCGAATTTCTCTCTTAGTTCACCTAATAAAAGTGACATTCTTTCTGATGTTAAAAGTTCAGAAGGATTTGGAGGAATGGTTCCGCTAGGTAGAATATAAAGATTCTTATAGCTGGTGTTTAAAATTGTACTTTCTTTAGTTATTCCACCTAACAAATCACTAAGTCCTGGAGAGGATCTGATTTTGAAAAATTTATTTATTGTTGGCTTTCTCATATCAGCATCTATAATCAGGGTTTTAAAGCCTGATTCTGCAAAAGCCAATGCTACATTTGCACAAACTGTAGATTTACCCTCACCCATAAAGGCACTGGTTATGGATATTATGGGTTTTTCTTCCTTTGCTACGGTAAAGATAAGGTTGGTTCTTACTGCCTTTATGGCCTCTGTTACCACAAAAGAGCTATCGCTGTATAAAATATGCTCTCTGTTTTTTAAATCAACCATATTTCACCTCTTTATTTCCATTATTTGCTTGATGAAGTCTAAAATCAGGGATATAACCAATTATAGGGGCTTTTACTGCCCTTAAAAGATTTTCATCGTTTCTCACCTTGGTATTAAACATTTCATATAAAATTACAAAAGCAAAGGCTAACATTAGACCTAATAGGGCTCCTATTGCTGTATTTTTTGTAATGCTGGGTGAAGATGGTTTTGGTGGTACTGTTGCATAGTCTAAAATCTCTACAGCGCCGGCCTTCATAACCCTAAGAATTTCACTTGGCCCAACCTCTGCAAAGGCATTTGCTAAATTCATAGCCATAACAGGATCTTCGTTAATAATGGTTATTTTCATAACCTCTGTGTTGTCAACAGATTTACCCTGAAACATTTTTCTAACCTGAGATATTGAATAAGGAGCATCTGCTTTTTCAATAACCTTACCTATTACCCCATCACTTTGCATTATTACAGAATAGGTTGCAATTAATTTTTGGGCAGTTGTAATATCACTTGTAGAAATAGAAGTACCACTCTTATTCGAATCATTAAAAACATAAAGAGTAGCGGATGCTTCATATTTTGGTGTAATTAGAAAATAGGTTAGGGTTGCTGATAAACTTGCTGCCAATAAGAAAATACATATAATGAGCCACAGATGTCTTCTAAAATATGTAAAAATCTGCTTAATATCTAGTTCTTCCATGATGCCTCCATAAAGTTTATGCGTCCATAAATTATATATTACAAGAATCTTTTTTGCAAACAGGCATATTGCAAAAATATTAAGAGAAAGATAATTGTAAAATCAAAAGGACTAGGTCTTTAGTTTACCAAAAAAGGAAGATAAAGGGAAATGAAAAGTAAATAGTTTTTAATCAAGCTTCAAAAACATATTCTTGAAAAGAAAGCACTTCTAATATATAATTTGACTTGCCTTAATAAAAAGAAAATGAGTGTATGATGAAGAAAAAAAGTAAAAAAAGTTCTGAAAAGGAACTAAAATTTAATCAACTAATTAAAAGCATTTTTACCCCCATTCATGACCTAAGGAAACAAAGCTACTTTGAAATTGCAACATCTGCATTTTTATATTTGTTTCTTTCGTCTTTTGCCTTAATTATTAGCAAAAATGCCTATGCTGATATTACAGCGACCAAACTTTATACATTAATAGCTATGTTTGGGTTATGGCTTATTTTATTAATTGTAGGCTTTGTGGATAAGATAAAGGAAAAGCAAGTTAATCTAGCTTACTTCAAAGGAGCAGTAAGGAATGTATCAGTAACCGATATTGCCCTTATTTCCTATACCCTTATAGCTTTTATATCCGCAATTTTTTCAGAATACAGGTATTCTGCTTTTATGGGTGTTAAAGCTAGAAATGAAGGCTTTTTAATACAGCTTTTATACATATCTACCTTTTTTATACTATCAAGAACCTATGTTAACAAATGGGAGTTAAAGATTTTTGCAGCTGCATCAATACCGGTCTCCTTGCTAGGTATAATGCAAATAAATGGCTACTATGTTGGCGCTATCACCTATGACATAACAAGATATGGCCGTAGCTTTATATCTACCATAGGAAACATTGACGTTGTTTCCACCTATTTGGTTGTACCAATAATCCTATTTACAGTTATGTATTGTCAAAGCAAAGAGAAGTTTTGGAGATTTCTTTATATGGCTGCAGCAGGCTTTGCCTTTTATTTAGTAATCCTTATGAAGGTAAGAAGTGGATTTGTAGGTATGATTGGTTCAGTAGGGCTAATGTTTCCCTTTATAGCTAAGGATAGAATTTCTGCATCTAGAATTTTTCAAATGTTTTCTTTATTAGCCTTTTTAGTATATTTAGAAGGGCAAATTGCAGGAATTGGTACTAGGGATTTTGTCTTTTTCAAAGATTTTTGGAGTGACCTCTTTTTCTTAGGGGCCATGGGCTTTCTAGTTATAAGTTTAACCATACTCTTTGTAGGTAAGTATGTAAAAGTAGAAAAGAAATTTATTTGGCCTGTTTTTTACTATGCCCTGGCTATTGTTGCAGGCCTTGGTGTTGTTAAATATGCCATGTCCATGGAAACAAGGCCTCCAAGAAGGTCTGTTATGACCATCTTGTATGAAATGGGTCAAATCCTAAAAGGCAATATAAGTGATGACTTTGGATCAAGTAGAATATATGCATGGAAAGTAGGCTATAGGTTCTTTAAGGAAAAACCTATTTTAGGTCATGGACCAGATACTATCCGAGACTTGTGGATGATAGAAGAATATAAGGTTAGTATGGAACGTAGCAATGTAATCTTTGACAAGTTGCACAATGATTACCTTCAAGTTTTGGTTACTACTGGGATTTTAGGGCTTGTTTCCTATTTAACCTTTCAAGTATCCCTCTTTTTCAGATCTTTTAAGAAATTTGACCAGCCTCTTGTAGTAGCCCTAGCTACTACTGGACTATGTTTTTGTGGCCAAGCAGTTTTTAATATAGGGGTACCCATCGTATCTCCATACGGTTGGATTATTTTTGGAATGTTAGCTGCTCTCTTAGTGGATCATAAAGAGAGGAAAATAGAGGAGTAGATAAGTTTTGAAAAACAAAATAAAAAAGGGAGATTTAGTTATACGCAAGATTTTTCTTTTAGTTGCAGACGCTTTTGTCATCAACCTATCTACTTTTATTGCTATTTTTGTAAGATTCGAATTAAATTTATCAAAAATTGATATTGTTTATTTAGAAAGAGCGCAAAGTTTTTTATGGATTGATACTCTTGTTACCTTGTTAATTTTCTCACTCTTTGGTTTGTATAAAGGTCTTTGGAAATATGCATCTATTAAAGAGCTTTTTAATATTGTTTTAGCCTGTTCTTTATCTACTGTTATAAAAGTAATCCTAACTTCTTGGATGAATTTGCAGCAACCTAGAAGCGTAATAATGTATTCATGGCTAGTTTTAGTCACTTTAGTTTTTGGTATTCGTTTTAGTTATAGGTTTTTAAGATATTTATTAAATGAAACCATCTTTGAAAAAGGTATTAAGAAGATAATGATTATTGGAGCCGGAGATGCTGGCAATATGATTATTAGAGAAATTAAGGGAAATCTTTCCTTAAATTCTAAGGTTGTTTGCATTATAGATGATAAAAGAGAATTACATGGATTATATATTTCTGGAATTAAAATAGTTGGAGGTAGGGACCAAATAATTTCTTCTGCAGAAAAATACAAGATAGATGAAATAGTTATAGCCATACCTTCTGCTAGTGGACAAGAGAAAAAAGAGATTTACAATATTTGCAAAGAAACTAGATGCCTCTTAAAAACTATACCAGGCATGTATCAGATTATTACAGACCAGGTTAGGTTTTCAGACTTAAAGGATGTAGAGATTGAAGATCTTTTAGGAAGAGCCACAGTGGATATAAATGTACAAGAAGTAATGTCTTATGTGAAAAACAAGAGAATTTTAATAACAGGGGCAAGTGGTTCAATTGGAACCGAGTTATGTAGGCAAGTTGCAAAACATAAACCTAATTGTTTGCTTCTTTTAGATATAAATGAAAATGACATGTATGAAATGCAATTAGAAATAGAAAAAAGGCATCCAGAAATTCTAGTTAAGACAATGGTTACCGATATTCGGGAAAAAAAGAGATTAGATTTTCTTTTTAAAACATATAGCCCTGATTATGTTTTTCATGCTGCTGCCCATAAGCACGTTCCTTTAATGGAGTTAAGTCCTTTTGAAGCAATTAAAAACAATGTCTTTGGTACCTTAAATTTGGTAGAGGTGGCAGACAAATACAATACAAAGAAATTTATAATGATTTCTACTGATAAGGCTGTAAAGCCAACCAGTGTTATGGGAGCCAGTAAAAGAATATGCGAAATGATAATCCAGTCTTTTGACAAGAAATCTTCTACAGAGTTTGTGGCTGTTCGCTTTGGAAATGTATTAGATTCAAATGGCTCAGTAATCCCAATTTTTAGAAAACAAATAAAAGAAGGTGGACCAGTAACTGTAACGGATAAAGAAATTACTAGGTATTTTATGACAATACCAGAGGCTGTTTCTTTAGTCTTACAAGCTGGCTTTTATGCCACAGGGGGCGAAATATTTGTTTTAGACATGGGAGAGCCAGTAAAAATATATGATATGGCCATTAATATGATAAAACTTTCTGGCAAAGTTCCACATGAGGAAATAAAAATAGAAATAACAGGACTAAGGCCTGGAGAAAAACTTTATGAAGAGCTTTTAATGGATGAAGAAGGAATAGAAAAAACACCTAACAACCTAATATTTATAGGTCGTTGTGTAGATTTTGATGAAAAAGTTTTTTATCAAACCTTAGAAGAGTTTAGAAATCTATCTGAAGATGATACTTCAAAAATCAAGGAATTATTACAAAGGGTAATACCTTCGTATGCTGAAGATACAGAGCAAGAAAATTAAATAAACTTTAGGAGGAAGAATATGAGAAAAGATGAAAGTATCCAAAAACTAGTGGATAGTTATGGAGACTGGTTTAATGAGGAAAAAGATTTTTCAAGAGCAGATATGAGTGATAAATATGCACCCTACCCACTTATGTTTTCTCCCATAAAAATCAACAAACTGACCCTTAAAAATAGGCTTGTAATGGCTCCTATGGGCAATATAAACATGGCTGAAGAGACGGGACGACCTAATGAAAAAATGATTGCTTACTTCACAGAAAGAGCAAAAGGTGGGGTAGGGCTTTTGACCACCGGCTTAATTCCTGTTAGTTATGGAATTGACCATTCCTTAATTGAACTAGACAAACTTACCTACTTTCCTAGAATAGACAGATCTAGAACCGTCTATATGGGTTGGAGAAATTTAGCACACTCTGTTCACTCTTATGGGGCTAGGATTTTTGTGCAATTGACACCAGGCTTAGGTAGAGTGGGAAATCCACAATGCCTTACCAACCAGTTTAAGTTTCCAGTTTCCGCTTCGGTTAATCCAAACTGGTATATGCACCAAATTCCTTGTATGCCTTTGACAGATTCAGCTTGTAAAAAGATTATAAAAAATATTGGTCAAGCAGCTGCTGATGCTAAAGCTTTTGGTCTTGATGGAGTTTATCTCCATGGACATGAAGGCTATTTATTAGAACAAATGACCAATCCTGCCTTCAATAGAAGAAAACTAGGAAGGTATTCTGATTGGCAAAAATTTGGTTTGGACATGATAGAAGAGATTAGAAAAAGAACCGGAGATGCTTACCCTATTATGTACAGAATTGATCTTTCTTTAGCCTTAAATGAAACATATGGTGATACCATGAATATTCCAGCCCTTAAAAAATTCAAAAATGGCAGGACTGTGGATATGACCTTGGATTATATGAAAAACCTGGTAGCTAAGGGAGTAGATATATTTGACGTTGATTTAGGCTGTTATGACAACTGGTGGTTACCACATCCTCCAGAAGGAATGCCTCCAGCTTGCTTTGCCCCAGTTTCAAAAATTGTTAAAGACTACTTTGAGAAAAACAATATATTATCTAATGCTGGCATAAAAGTACCTGTAGTAGCAGTAGGTAAATTAGGTTATCCAGATGTAGCTGAAAAGGTGCTAATGGATGAAAAAGCAGATATGGTAATGCTAGGAAGGCCTTTGTTAGCTGATCCTGATTGGGTAAACAAAACTAGAACAGGAAGGGTAAAAGAAATTATTCCTTGTATAGGTTGTCAAGAAGGCTGCATTAATGAGTTTGTAGAAGGTGGACATCCTCAATGTGCAGTTAATCCTAGAACTGCTTTTGAGCATATCTATCCTAAAAATCCAGCACCAGCTGTGATTAAAAAGAAGGTTGCAGTTATTGGCTCTGGCCCTGGTGGAATTATGGCAGGGGTTACTGCTGCAAAAAGAGGTCACAGTGTAACAGTCTTTGAACAAGATAGTGTAATTGGAGGTCGTCTAAATGCAGGGGGGCAACCTAAAATTAAATTTGATATTAAAAACTATCATGAGTATCTTAAAGGGCTTGTGGAAAGAACCGAGAAGAACTTTGATTTCAAGGTACTGTTAAATACAAGGGCAGAAACAGCAAAACTTAAGAAAGAAAAATTTGACACTGTTATTTATGCATGTGGAACAAAGGATATTGATTTAAAGTTGCCAGGACATGAAAAAGTAAAGAGGGTACAAGCAGCAGAAATTTTAGAAAATCCTAATCTAGCCAAAGACATTAAAAAGGTTGTGGTAATAGGAGGAGGGGTTGTAGGTTGTGAAGCTGCATTTTTCTTAAGCAAGGAGCATAATAAGGAGGTTACCATTGTTGAAATGACCCCCTATATTATGAACCATACTTGTACAGCAAACAGGACATACTTAATCCACTACTTAAAAGAAGCTGGAGTTAATATTATGAACTGTACCAAGCTTATGAGTTATGAGTTGGGAGGGGTTAAGGTTTTGAAAAATGTATCTAAAACTGTTCCCAATCCCTATATTACATGGAGCCCCATTTTGCCAGAGAATATAATAAATCCTTTAGCTAAGAAAATTAAGGTTGAAGAAGAAGAGCAATTTATTGATGCTGAAATGGTTGTAATGGCTGTAGGTGGAGTCAGTAACGATGACCTTTTCTATGAAATACAAAAAGAATTAAAAGAAGCACAAGTCTTTAATATAGGTGATTCTTTTAAAGGAGGTAAGGTTTTCGAAGCCACCAAGGCTGGTTATGCAGTGGGATTATCCATCTAAAGGAGAAGGACATGAATTACAGAATGCAACTTACAAAAGAAGAAATAGACATATTAAATGGCTCTCAAGGTGAGGTTATGGCAAAGATTATGAAGTCTTTGGTCATGTATGGTGATGTTTTTAATGCAAGCCGTATGGTAAAGATAAATGCTCCAGCCCACTTTGTTACAAGTTTTGGTATATCTTTAATGACAGCGGTCTTTGACATAATGGATGAGATTAATCAATCTGGCATTGAAACAAAAGAAAAGTTTACAGTAGATCCAAGACCCATAGACTATGAAAATGTAAAATGTAATCTTCTAGAAAAGATAGTTTTTGGAATAATGTATGGAAAGCAAGAAGATTATGAAGAGCAACTTAAAAAGGTTGGTCTTAAAGATGACAAAGCTTTTTCTTGCACCTGCTATATGGAAGAGGTGGGAAATATTCCTAAAAAAGGAGATATCTTGTCCTGGGCAGAGTCATCTGCAGTTGTTTATGCCAACTCAGTTATAGGAGCTCGATGCAATAGAAATTCAGCTCTAATGGAGATGTTTGGAGCTATTTTAGGGATTGTACCAGAATTTGATTTGTTAACAGACCAAGGTAGAAAAGCCTCTTGGGTTGTAGAAGTAAAGACCAGTAAAAAGCCAGAAGCACAAGTCTTAGGAAGTGCTATAGGTATGAAAGTTATGAGTGATGTTCCATATATTAAAGGTTTAGACAAGTTTTTAGGAGATAAGCTTGATAAAAAAACTAAGGACTATCTAAAAGATATGGGAGCAGCTACAGCATCAAATGGAGCTGTTGGCCTTTATCATGTGGATAATTTAACTCCAGAAGCTCTTGAAGAAAAAGAATCTTTAATTAAAGATAAGGCCAAAGTATATGTAATAGATGACCAAGAAATAGAAAGGGTAAAAGAAAACTATCCCATAATGTGGAGCAAGTTGGATAAAAAGCCCTCAAAATGCTTTGTTGGTTGTCCGCATCTATCTTATCAGCAATTGTTAGACTGGACTGACAGGCTTGAAGCTCTTCTAAAGAAAGAGGATAAAAAGAAAATTTCCATAGATACCGTCTTTACAGCTGCACCTGATGTGGTAGAGCGGTTTAAAAGTAATGACCAATACTATAGCAAGTTAAAAAGCTTTGGTGTGAATATTTCTTCCATATGTCCTTTGATGTATATGAATAATCCCATAAGTAGCAAAAGAGCAGTTATAACAAATTCAAATAAACTAAGAACCTATACCACAGCTAGGTACTTTACAGATGAAGAAATTGCAAGAATTATGGTAAGGGGGAAGGTAAATGACTAAAAGAGAGTTTAAGGGTAGAAATGTTGTTGCTGGAAAGATGAAAGGAGAGGCTCTTGTTTCTAAAGAGGGTGTTAACACCTTAGCAACCTTCCAAAAAAGTATTCTAGCAAAGAAAAAGATTGTCCAAGGCAGTGACCAAAACAATCCAGATACCTTCAAAAAGGAAATAACAGGAAAAGTTCTCTGTCTTCCAAGGACCATTGGTTCAACAACAGGAGGTATGGTTTTACAAAGTGCAGCTGCTATGGGACTAGCTCCATCAGCCATGTTGTTTAGTGAAAGCATAGACTCTATTGCTGCAGCAGGAGTTATATTAGCTGATGTATGGACACCTAACAAGATTGTAACCATAGATAACTTAGGTGAAGACTTCTTAAACTATGTTAAGGACCATATGACCATTAGTATTAATGAAGATGGGACTGTTATAGTAGAGGGTTAGTAGTTAAAAACTAAATAATAGATCTAAAACATTTAGCTAGGAAAAACAAATAGTTAGAAGCAAAGAAAAAGGACTTATATGTGATATATAGTCCTTTTTTTGATATCTTTTAAGAAGTTTAGAACTTCTCTAAGAGAATAAGTAAGAGACTGTGAAATAGTTTGTGTATGAATACCCTCCAAGCTAAGGTAAAATAAAAAACATATAGCATGGAGGGTTTTCTTATGGCAAGAAAAAGACC
>Ga0265293_10004753_pt1 | contig 23594 bp, 19 predicted proteins | sample Munlanlewell138R_FD_192505 | JGI IMG/M metagenome (GOLD analysis project Ga0265293, IMG submission 192505) | Leachate microbial communities from a municipal landfill in Southern Ontario, Canada - Leachate well 138R | ecosystem: Engineered > Solid waste > Landfill > Unclassified | place: Canada... | reverse complement strand
TATGGTCGAAGAAAAGAATAGTAAGTATTATGCCGGAAGTTTCCGTAACGGTAAAATGGTGTATGGACGTTTGGCACCGGGAGAAGAAAATACAGGATTACTTGTGAATAAAGTAAGAGAAAAAGCCACGCAAATAGCCAAAGTTCAACAGATTGAAACTATTCTACTCGATGGCCCTCCGGGTATAGGTTGTCCGGTAATGTCAACAATAACAGGGGTTGACAAGTTATTGTTAGTAACGGAACCATCGCTTTCAGGTATACATGATATGGAAAGAATGTTGGCTGTGGCTAAACATTTTAATATCGAAACCAAGATTATTATTAATAAATATGATTTACATATCGAATTAAGTGAACAAATCGAACAAAAGGCGAAATCATGGGATGCTACGGTTATAGCTAAGATTCCTTATGAGCCTCTTTTTGTGAAGGCTATGATACAACAACAAAGCATCGTTGAGTATGCTCCCGATTCACCTTCAGCACGCATTATTGCGTCGATCTATGATACTGTTTTGTTACATTAATATATTAATAGCAATGAAGTTAACAGTTTTATGTGATAATATGGCAGGTGGAAAGTTTCAGGCCGAGCATGGGATTTCTTATCTTATCGAATATGAAAATGAAAGTGTTTTATTTGACACAGGACACTCTGATGTATATCTTAAAAATGCAGCCGCTATTGGCATCAATCTGCAAGAACAAGTGAATGCGATAGTGTTGAGTCACGGTCATTGGGATCATGGAAACGGATTACAGTATATTTATAATAAAACCTTAATCACCCATCCCTCCGCTTGCATCAAACGATATCGCAAAACCGACAACTCCTATATAGGTTTATCTTTATCTAAAACAAACATACGTCAACACTTTCAATGTATTGAAACTAAAACCCCGTATTATTTACATAAACAAATAATTTATTTAGGAGAAATACCTCGTGTATTTGCTTTTGAATCGAAATTAACATCTTTTATGGATGAAAAGGGAGCCGACGATTTTGTTCCCGACGATTCGTCTTTGGTAATTATAAAAGATGATGCTTTGATCATTGTTGTGGGTTGTGCCCATGCAGGCATTTGTAATATTGTTGATTATGCAATGAAAATTACTGGAATAGATGCCATAGAAATGATAATTGGCGGATTTCATTTAAAGAAAAAAGATAAACAAACACTTCAAACCATAGAATATTTAAAGCATATAAACGTTAAAAAACTTTATCCTTCACATTGCACCGAATTACCAGCCTTGTCGTTATTCTATGATAAGTTTAACATAAAGCAAGTGAAAACAGGACAAATAATGGAGATATAGCATCATATATTTGAAATTAAAATCAATAAAATCATAAATTTAAATAAAAGAGAATGAAGACAAATGACAAAGGTTTTAACACCAAACTCATTCATGCAGGAGCTTATGAAGATGAATTCGGAAGTGCTACCGTGCCCATTTACCAAACATCGACCTTTAAGTTTAAAAATGCCCAACACGGAGCCGATTGCTTCTCGGGTAAAACAAAGGGTTATATATACACACGTATAGGGAATCCCACCATTCGTGCATTTGAACAAAACATTGCCGAATTGGAAAACGGTTTCGACGGCATAGCCACAGCATCGGGTATGGGCGCTGTTAGCAGTGTGTATATGGCATTATTGGGTGCCGGCAGTCATATCGTTAGTTCAGATGCCGTTTACGGTCCGGCCAGAGGTATCTTGGAACAAGATTTCTCCCGCTTTAATGTAGAAGCAAGTTTTGTAAATACATCTAATACAGATAATATTATCAAAGCAATCAAACCCAATACTAAAGTATTATACATCGAAACCCCGGCCAATCCTACTATGGAAATTACCGACATAGCTGCTTGTGCCGCTATTGCTAAAAAACATGGATTGATTTTGGTAGTCGATAATACCTTTTGCTCTCCCTATTTACAAAAACCTTTGGATTTGGGTGCCGATGTAGTATTGCATTCCATTACCAAATTCATCAACGGGCATGCCGATATCGTGGGAGGTGTGATAGTGGCAAAAGACGAGAAAATATATAAACAAATACGTCATTCCATGGTTTATATGGGTTGCAATATGGACCCCACACAAGCATACATGGTTTTACGTGGCGTTAAAACCTTGGCCATACGTATTGAAAGAGCCCAGGAAAATGCCATGAAAGTAGCCGAGTTTTTGGCTTCACATCCTAAAATCTCATGGATTAAATATCCCGGATTGAAAACACATCCTCAATACGAACTTGCCAAAAGGCAAATGAAAGGATTTGGTTCCATGATGAGTTTCGGATTAAAAGGAGGCTTCGAAGCAGGCGAAAAACTGATGAACAACGTACATCTTGCCTTGTTGGCCGTATCCCTTGGAGGAGTGGAAACTTTGATTCAACATCCGGCATCCATGACACATGCCGCCATCAGCAAAGAAAATAAGCTCGCTGCCGGCATTACCGATGACTTGGTACGTTTTTCCGTAGGCATTGAAGATGTAGAAGATATTATCGAAGATTTAAAGAATGGGTTGGATAAAATTTAAAAAGCGGACAATATGTTTGATATAGATAAAATAAAACTACCGGCAAAACATATCATTGCCGTGGCATCCGGTAAGGGAGGCGTAGGAAAATCAACGGTTTCGGTAAATATGGCCATTGCTTTGGCACGTCAAGGATTTAAAGTGGGTTTGGTCGATGCCGACATCTACGGACCCTCTGTTCCCAGAATGATGGGTTTGGAAGCTTTAACACCGGAAGTTGAAATGATAGGAGAGAAAGAAAGCATGAAACCGCTTGTAAAATACGGTGTACAAGTTATTTCTTTAGGGTTTTTTATGGAAAAAGGTCAAAGTGTGATTTGGCGTGGACCCTTGGCCGCCAATGCTATACTTCAACTATTTGAAAACACCAGCTGGGATGCCCTCGATTATATGATTGTAGATTTTCCTCCCGGAACCGGCGACATACAGTTAACCATACTGCAACGCTTATCGTTAACAGGAGCTATTATCGTAACCACACCCCAGGAAATTGCCCTCAACGATGCACGCCGTGCCGTTTCCATGTTTATGAAAGAAGGCATTCAAATTCCAGTCTTGGGAGTCGTAGAAAACATGGCTTGGTTCACACCCAAAGCCCATCCCGACGAAAAGTATTTTATCTTCGGACAAGGAGGAGGTGCTTTGCTGGCTAAGGAATTTAATACTAAATTATTATGTCAAATACCCTTGGTTGCCGGCGTAGGCGAAGCCGCCGAAAAAGGAATGAGCATTTTCAATATCGAAGACCAAATCATGGTGAAAGACTTCCTTACAATGATTGATGACTTAATAGAACAGCTGGATTAACATCATAGCCATTTTAATGACTCAAATGCAAATACCTGATTATGTTTTCATATTCTATGAATAACGTACATCAAAAAAAATTAACTTGGGTTCGTATACAAAGCAAGGCACGTTGATTGAAGACCTTGCTTTGTTTACTTTGATTTAATGAGCATTACTTATGAATAAAATGGGCATTATTCTAAAATAAAATGCGCATTTCTTTAAAGTAAAAATGGGCATTTTACCAATGACAATATGCGCATTATTTCTCGATAATATGCGCATTATTTTTTAATTTCATGCGCATTTTGTTATTTGAACTATATTTGTTTTATAAGACAAACTGCTTTTCAATTTAAACAGCCTTTATTAGTGAAATAAACAACATGATTTAGGTATAAATGATAGATGGTTTTGGTTAATGTAGGAGGAGTATATTCTCTTTTTATAATTATTCCATTGCCTTGGCTTTGAGTGGCGTGAATCCTTCGCCGAGGGTGTCGGTGGCATCTAAGACGGAAAGGAAGGCTTTGGCATCGATTTCGTGTACGAAATGAATAAGCTGTGGCAGTTGCTTGCGTGAAATGGTAGTGTAAATGATTCTTTTTTCGGTACGGTTATACATACCTTCGCCGTGTAGAAAGGTGCCTCCTCGATTTAAATTTTTCAAAATACAAGTTTTAATTTCTTCGTATTTATCGGAAATGATGATAACCGTTTTACTGGATGTAAATCCGGCAATGACTTTATCGACCACTAATCCGGTTACGTAAATGATAAGCCAGGAATATAAAGGAATTGTCCAATCGTCGAAAGCGATGAGCGCTCCCAACACAATGATGGAATCAACTACAATGAGAATTGTACCTAAGGGGATGTGTTTTAGATATTTCCCTACAATAGTTGCAATGATGTCGGTGCCACCCGATGTGGCCCTTGTTTTGAAAATAAGTCCTAATCCTAAACCGATAAAAACACCTCCGCATAGAGCGATGATGAAATTTGCAGCCGGGTCGGGAATGGTGGGATTGTTCGCCAATGCAATCAAAGGATTGTAACCATAAATTTTTTCGAGCAAGGTAATAAAGCCTGATAAGGATACGATGCCTACTACGGTTTTCATGCCGAATTTAGGTCCCAACCATACTGTGCCTATGATTAGTAAGGGAATATCGAGTGCGATGCCCGATAAACCGATAGGAAAACCAAACACATGGTGCAGTATGATAGCAATACCATATACGCCTCCGGGAGCAAGTTTTAAAGGAGAAACAAAGACTACAAAGCCAACAGCCATGATAAACGTGCCAAGCAAAATCATGCTGTAATCCTTTGCCATTTGCTTTGGACTAAGCTTTTCGCCGGAGAAAAACTTGAATTTCATATTAGTTAATTTTAATTGCTACTATATCTATGATAGAAAAAAAGAGATACTTAGAAGCATCTCTTTTTATGGTTGATCAAACATATGTTTATGCTTCGCCCTGACTTTTTCCTAATTGAATGGGAATGCCTTTCATGGGATCGAAGTCGTTAATTTTACCATGAAATGATTCGAATCGTTTGATATTGTCTTCTAAAGCGAGCAACAAACGTTTGGCGTGTTGCGGTGTAAGGATAATCCGTGATTTAACCTTACCTTTGGGAACACCCGGCATAAGCGATACGAAGTCGACGATAAATTCAGAATTAGAATGAGTAATGATGGCTAAATTTGAATATATACCTTCTGCAACCTCGTCACTTAGTGCGATATCGATTTTTTGTTCTTTATTCTGTTCCATATTAGTTAGTTGATTTTGATGCCATTAAACTTTGATATTCTTCCATTGATCCAACAATGATGTTTTCATATTCTTTCAAACCGGTGCCGCTGGGGATAAGATGGCCTACTATGACATTTTCTTTCAGCCCTTCCAATTCATCGGATTTGGCATGTATGGAAGCTTCGGTTAAGATTTTAGTGGTTTCTTGGAAAGAAGCTGCCGAAATCCAACTGAATGTTTGCAGGGATGCTCGTGTAATACCTTGTAGTATCTGACGGCTGGTTGCCGGTTGAGCATCTCTGACTTCCATTTGACGTTTATCTTGACGTTTTAAATATGAATTTTCATCGCGTAGTTCACGAACGGAAACAATCTGACCGTTTTGATATTTCGTTGATTCACCGTTATCAGTGATGATTTTTTTATCCCAAATATTGTCGTTTTCTTCGTGGAATTCTTGTTTATTTACTAATTCTCCTTCAAGGAAACGCGTATCGCCCGGATCGATGATTTCAACTTTACGCATCATTTGACGTACAATCACTTCAAAATGCTTATCATTGATTTTAACTCCTTGTAAACGATACACTTCTTGTATTTCATTGACAAGATATTCTTGTACTTGCATAGGGCCTCGTATGGCTAAGATATCGGAAGGAGTAAGTGCACCTTCGGATAAGGGGTTGCCTGCATGTACGAAGTCGTTTTCTTGCGCTAATATTTGCTTGGAAGTAGGGATAAGGTATTTCTTTTCTTCTCCGGTTTTAGATGTGATGATTACTTCTCTTTGACCGCGTTTTAGTTTCTTACTAAATGATACAATGCCATCAATTTCAGATACAACAGCAGGGTCGGAGGGGTTTCTTGCTTCGAATAATTCCGTAACACGAGGTAATCCTCCGGTGATATCGCCCGATTTACCGAATGTACGCGGTATTTTAACAAGCACATTACCGGCTTTAATCATATCTTTATCATTTACTTCTATACGAGCTCCAACCGGTAAGTCGTATTCTTTGATTACTTCATCAAATTCATTGAGGATTTTAATGGAAGGATTTTTAGTTTTCTGACGACTTTCGATGATGATTTTAGAAGTCATACCGGTTTGATCGTCGGTTTCGGTACGGTAGGTTAAGGATTCGATAATATTATCGAAGGAGATCTTACCTGAAACTTCGGAAATGATGAGTGCATTGAAAGCTTCCCAATCAGCAATACGTTCTCCTTTAGCAACTTCATCGCCTGAATTTTTGTAAAGGAAAGCCCCGTAAGGAATGTGATTTGTTGTAAGTATGATACGCGTCGATTTATCCAAAATACGCATTTCTGCCGACCGGCCAACAACTCTTTTGCATGCTATACCGTCTTTTTCAATGTTAATAGAACGTAATTCGTCGATTTCAATGATACCGTTGTATTTTGCTTGTATGCTGTTTTGGATACTTAAGTTTCCGGCCGCACCACCCACGTGGAAGGTACGTAATGTCAACTGCGTACCCGGTTCGCCAATGGATTGAGCCGCAATAACACCGACGGCTTCCCCGCGTTGCACCATTTTAGAGGTAGCTAAGTTACGTCCGTAGCATTTAGCACATACTCCGTGTTTGGATTCGCAGGTTAGTACCGAACGAATTTCCATTTCTTCAATCCCTGAGTCTTCAATTTGATGACTGATTTCTTCTGTCAATTCATCTCCGGCTTTCACAATGAGTTCTCCGGTTTTAGGATGATAAATATCGTGGAGGGTAGTACGTCCTAATATTCTATCGTATAAAGATTCAACCACATTGTCATTCTTTTTAAGAGAGCCTACCAACAGCCCTCTGAGGGTGCCGCAATCTTCTTCTGAGATAATTACATCGTGAGCCACATCCACCAAACGTCGTGTCAGGTAGCCGGCATCGGCCGTTTTAAGAGCCGTATCGGCAAGCCCTTTACGTGCACCGTGTGTAGAGATAAAGTATTCCAATACCGACAAGCCTTCTTTAAAGTTGGATAGAATGGGATTTTCAATGATTTCGCCACCAACAGCACCTGCTTTGGTGGGTTTTGCCATTAAACCACGCATGCCCGATAACTGGCGAATTTGTTCTTGTGAACCACGAGCCCCTGAGTCGAGCATCATGTAGACGGGATTAAAGCCGTTTCGATTATTTGCCAATTTTTCAAGTAAAACTCGACTTAATCGTGCATTGGTATGTGTCCAAATATCGATGATTTGATTATAGCGTTCATTGCCGGTGATGAGTCCGCCGTGATAGTTCATCATAACTTCATCTACTTGTTTATTGGCTTCGTCTATCAATTTTGCTTTTTCTTCCGGGATGATTACATCGCCTAAGTTGAAGGACAAGCCGCCTTTAAATGCCATTTGGAAACCCATATCTTTGATATCGTCTAAGAATTTGGCAGTTTTGGCTGTACCGGTTCTTTTAAGGATGTTTCCGATAATATCGCGCAATGATTTCTTAGTCAATAGTTCATTTATATAAGGAAATCCTTTGGGTACTACTTGATTAAATAATATTCGACCTACTGTAGTTTCAATCATTTCGAATTTACCATCACCATTGAGGTCGACTTTACATTTAATGCAAGCATTGAGATGAACTTTATTTTCATTATATGCCATGATAACCTCTTCGGGGGCATAAAATATTTTATTTTCACCTTTAACACTTTGGATTTCGTTTGAACGTAATTCTTTAGTAATATAATATAATCCCAACACCATATCTTGCGAAGGTACGGTAATAGGTGCACCATTGGCTGAATTCAAGATGTTATGAGAAGCAAGCATAAGTAATTGTGCTTCCAATATAGCTGCATTGCCTAGAGGTACGTGTACTGCCATTTGGTCGCCGTCGAAGTCAGCATTAAAAGCGGTACAAGCTAAAGGATGTAAACGAATGGCTTTTCCTTCCACTAATTTTGGTTGAAAAGCCTGAATACCTAATCGGTGCAGGGTAGGAGCACGGTTCAACAGCACGGGATGTCCTTTTAGAATGTTTTCTAAAATATCCCATACGACGGCATCTTTTCTATCGACAATTTTCTTAGCTGATTTGACGGTTTTAACGATACCTCTTTCAAGCATTTTGCGAATAATGAAAGGCTTAAATAGTTCCGAAGCCATGTCTTTTGGTAATCCGCATTCGTTTAATCGAAGTTCAGGACCTACTACAATTACGGAACGACCCGAATAGTCGACACGTTTTCCTAATAAGTTTTGACGGAAACGACCTTGTTTTCCTTTTAAACTATCGGATAATGATTTCAAGGCTCTAGTATCGGATTTATAGGAATTCGTTTTACGTGAGTTGTCGAAGAGTGAGTCGACAGCTTCTTGGAGCATACGTTTTTCGTTACGCATAATCACATCCGGAGCTTTGATATCCATGAGTCGTTTCAGACGATTGTTACGGATAATGACTCTACGATATAGTTCATTTAAATCCGAAGTAGCAAAACGTCCACCATCCAAAGGTACTAAAGGACGAAGTTCGGGTGGCATCACGGGAATGACTTTTAATATCATCCATTCGGGACGATTTTCAATACGTTTACGACTATCTCTGAAGGCTTCGAAAACGTGTAGACGTTTTAAGATGTCTTGTTTTCTTTGTTGGGATGTTTCGTTATTGGCACGGTGGCGTAGTTCATAAGATTCTTTATCGATATCAATTTGAAGAATGATATCTTGAATGGCTTCGGCTCCCATTTTAGCGATAAACTTATTGGGGTCAGAGTCTTCCAAAAGGTTGTTTTCTTTGGGAAGTTTTTCAAGCACTTCGAAATATTCTTCTTCGGATAATAAATCTAATTTCTTTATTCCTAGCTCTTCGGCTAACCCACTTTGAATGACCACAAATTTTTCAAAATAAATAACCGCTTCCAGTGCTTTGGAGGGCATACCTACAAACGCCCCTAATTTATTGGGCAGTGATTTAAAAAACCAAATATGTGCAATGGGTATCACGAGTTGAATATGACCCATACGTTCTCTTCTGACTTTACGTTCGGTTACTTCAACACCGCAATGGTCGCAAACGATACCTTTATAACGAATACGTTTATATTTACCGCAATGGCATTCCCAATCTTTCACGGGGCCGAATATGCGTTCACAAAACAAACCGTCGCGCTCAGCTTTATATGTACGATAGTTAATGGTTTCAGGCTTTGTTACTTCTCCTTTCGATTGTTCGAAAATCGATTCGGGAGAGGCTAAGCTAATGGTGATTTTTGCGAAATCTTTTCTTAAATTATTGTCTTTTCTGAAAGCCATGAGTTATATTTTTGTATATAAATTCAATATTAAATTAAACATAAAATCGGTGTATTATTCAAAGCTTACGTTTAAGCATAAACTTCTTAGTTCATTCACCAATACATTAAATGATTCGGGCAGGTTAGGAACCGGCATATTTTCGCCTTTTACGATGGCTTCGTATGCTTTGGCTCTACCTACTACGTCGTCGGATTTCACCGTTAAGATTTCCTGGAGTATGTTGGCTGCACCGAAAGCTTCGAGTGCCCATACTTCCATTTCACCAAAACGTTGTCCGCCAAATTGCGCTTTACCGCCCAAAGGTTGTTGGGTGATTAAAGAATAAGGTCCGATGGAACGTGCGTGCATTTTATCATCTACTAAATGATGCAACTTAAACATATAAATATATCCAACAGTAACGGGTTGTTCAAAACGTTCGCCGGTTCCGCCGTCGTATAAGTAAACACTGCCATTTTCGGGAAGATTGGCTTTTTTAAGGTATTGGTTTACCTCTTCGGTTGTAGCACCATCGAAGATAGGAGAACTAAATGTTACATCCAATTTTTTACCGGCCCATCCTAAAATGGTTTCGTAAATCTGACCTATATTCATACGGGAAGGAACTCCTAATGGGTTAAGAACAATGTCGACCGGTGTTCCGTCTTCCATAAAGGGCATGTCTTCTTCGCGTACGATGCGTGCAACGATACCTTTATTACCGTGTCGTCCGGCCATTTTATCCCCAATTTTGAGTTTACGTTTGTTGGCAATATATACTTTCGCCATTTGTATGATACCGGCAGGAAGTTCATCGCCTATGGTTATGGCAAACTTTTTACGCGTGTATTGAGAAGTCAATACCCTGAGTTTCTCATTGTAGTTATGTACTACTTGAGCTACTTGTGCATTGACTTTATTATCGGAAGTCCAATTGGAAAGTATAACCGTATTAAAATCAACGGTAGATAATGCTTTTTGTGAAAATTTGGGTCCTTTGGGAATGAAGATATTTTTAGCGTTGTCCATCACCCCATGGGATAATTTTCCGTCTAATATTTTATAAAGTTTAGTAATTAATTTTTCTTTAAGGGCGTCACTTTCCTTTTGGAATTGGGCTTCAATATCTTTAATAGAATCTTTTTCTTTGATTTTTCCTTTTCGGGTTTTAACCATACGAGAAAAAAGACGATTGTCTAACACTATACCTTCCATGCTGGGAGGTGCTTTTAAGGAAGCATCTTTCACATCACCGGCTTTATCACCGAAGATAGCACGTAATAATTTTTCTTCCGGTGTGGGATAAGATTCTCCTTTTGGAGTGATTTTCCCGATTAATATATCTCCTTCTTTCACATGAGCTCCAATACGTATAATACCGTTTTCATCAAGGTCTTTGGTTACTTCGGTACTTACGTTAGGGATATCGTTGGTTAATTCTTCAATACCACGTTTGGTATCACGTACTTCGAGGGTAAATTCTTCGATGTGAATGGATGTAAAGATATCTTGTTTAACTACTTTTTCGGAAATTACAATAGCATCTTCAAAGTTGTAGCCTTTCCAGGGCATAAAGGCAACCATTAGGTTTTTGCCCAAAGCCAATTCGCCGTTTTTAGTACCATATCCTTCTGTTAGTACTTGACCTTTAACAACTTTTTGTCCTTTCTTTACAATAGGTTGAAGGTTGATGGTTGTACTTTGATTGGTTCGTTGGAACTTAGTTAGCCAATAAGTTTTTACATTCGAATCGAAGCTTACCAATTCTTCTTTTGTCGATTGATTGTATTTGATGCGAATTTGTGATGCATCTACGTATTCTATTTCACCATCTGCTTCAGCATATACTTGAGAACGAGAGCATCGAGCAACAATTTCTTCTATACCTGTGCCAACGATAGGAGTTTCTGATTTCAACAAGGGAACGGCTTGGCGCATCATGTTTGATCCCATCAAAGCACGGTTAGCATCGTCATGTTCCAAGAATGGAATTAAGGAGGCTGCTATAGAGGCTATTTGGTTAGGAGCAATATCAATGGCGTTTATTTCGGTTGGATCAACGATAGGATAATCGGCCGTTTTTCGAGCTTTGATTTTCTGATTGGTAAATTCACCCGTTGTTTTGTCGAAAGGTTCAGTAGCTTGTGCTATGGTTAATTCTTCTTCTTCTTCAGCGGTAAGATATTCCATAGGTTGGTTTAGTAATATTTTCCCGTTTTCAACCTTACGATAGGGAGTTTCAATAAAACCTAAACGGTTTATTTTGGCATAAACACAGAGTGAAGAAATAAGTCCGATGTTTGGACCTTCCGGTGTTTCGATAGTACATAAACGACCATAGTGTGTAAAGTGGACGTCGCGAACTTCAAACCCTGCTCTTTCCCTGGATAAACCACCTTGTCCTAAGGCCGAAATTCTACGTTTATGTGTAATTTCCGCTAAAGGATTGGTTTGATCCATGAATTGTGAAAGGGCATTTGTGCCAAAGAAGGAATTGATGACTGATGATAATGTCTTTGCATTTATCAAGTCAGCAGGAGTAAAGAGTTCGTTATCGCGAACATTCATACGATCGCGTATGGTTCTAGCCATACGATTTAGCCCTACACTGAATTGATTTGACAATTGTTCGCCAACAGTTCTTACCCGACGATTGCTCAAGTGGTCAATATCATCAACTTCTTCTTTTGCATTGATCAATTCAATTAAATGCTTGATAATGCATATGATATCTTCTTTTGTTAAGATGCGAATATCGGGGGAGGTGTTTAGGTTTAATTTTTTATTAATACGATACCTACCCATTTCTCCCAAATCATATCTTTTTTCAGAAAAGAATAACTTATCTAAGGTTGAGCGAGCTGTTTCTTCGTCGGGAGGAGCTGCACTCCTCAATTGAAAATAAATATACTCAATAGCTTGTTTTTCTGAATTGGCAGGGTCTTTTTGTAAGGTGTTAAATATGATGGAATAATCGGAAGAGGATTCTTCTTCTTTATGCAATAAAACAGATTTAATACCATTGTTTACGATAATATGTATATGTTTTTCTTCCAGTATAGTTTCTCTTTCGATCAGGATTTCTGTACGTGGTATAGTAACCACTTCGCCTGTCTCTTCATCGACAAAATCCTCATTCCAGGACCTAACAACTCTGGCGGCTAATTTTTGACCGATTAATTTTTTTAAGTTTGTTTTGGTAGCTTTTTCTTCTTTAGCCATATTAAAAATGGTTAGGATATCTTTATCGGTTTCATATCCTATGGCACGAAGTAAAGTAGTTACTGGCAGTTTTTTCTTACGGTCGATGTAAGCATACATCACGTTCGAAATATCGGTAGTAAATTCTATCCAGGACCCTCTAAAAGGAATGATACGAGCTGAATACAATTTAGTCCCATTTGTATGGTATGATTTTCCGAAAAATACTCCCGGTGAACGATGCAATTGCGAAACAACTACTCTTTCAGCTCCGTTAATGATAAAGGTTCCTTTTTCAGTCATATAGGGGACTAAGCCCAAATATACTTCTTGTATGATAGTTTCGAAATCTTCATGATCCACATCCGTGCAATAAAGCTTTAATTTAGCTTTAAGTGGAACACTGTAGGTTAAGCCTCTTTCAATACATTCAGTAACCGAATAACGGGGAGCATCGATAAAATAATCTAAAAATTCAAGGACAAAACTATTTTGTGTATCGGTAATAGGAAAGTTTTCTTCGAAAACTTTATACAATCCTTCTTTACATCTTAATTCAGGGTTTGTATTAACTTGAAAAAAATCTTTGAAAGATTGCAATTGAATATCCAAAAAGTCAGGATATTCAGTGTGAGCCGTGGAGGCAAAGCTTATTCGTTTAGTATTATTAACCAATGTTTTAGTTTTTTAATGTTTACGATAAGAAAATTTAAAGAACGTTTTAATTTTAAAATACATATAAGATTCCGATAGGTATAGGAATCTTATATGTATGAAACAGTATGATGTATTATTTGATTTCTACTTCAGCACCAGCTTCTTCTAAGGATTTTTTCAATCCTTCAGCTTCGTCTTTAGAGATCCCTTCTTTTAAAGGTTTTGGAGCAGCATCTACTAATTCTTTAGCTTCTTTAAGTCCAAGACTTGTTAATTCTTTCACCAATTTAACTACGGCTAATTTTTGCGCACCGGCGGCTTTTAAGATTACATCGAAAGATGTTTTTTCTTCTACTTGTTCGGCGGCAACTGCCGGACCAGCTACTGTTACAGCTGCTGCTGCTGCGGGTTCAATGCCGTATTCGTCTTTTAATATTTGTGCTAGTTCATTAACTTCTTTAACTGTTAAGTTAACTAATTGTTCTGCAAAAGCTTTTAAATCTGCCATTTTTAATTATTTTTAATTGTTTTTTACTTATTTAATTTATTATTTTTCAGAAAGAGTTTTCACTATACCGGCTAATTTACCACCTCCGGATTGTAATGCCGAAATAACATTACGTGCCGGGGATTGTAATAAGGAAACAATATCACCGATAAGCTCTTCTCTTGATTTAAGATGATACAAGGTTTCAAGTTGATCATCTCCTAAATATACAGCTTGTTCAATAAAAGCTGCTTTTAATTTAACAGGAATTGGAGATTTACTCCGGAAATCTTTTATAATGCGAGCAGGCACATTGCCTGTTTCAGATAACAAGATAGCTGAATTTCCGTGTAAAGCTGAATACATTTCCGAATAATCCGTATCTAATTGTTCCATAGCTTTTTTTAAAAGGGTGTTTTTAACCACTTTTAGTTTTACGCCACGTCGGAAGCAAATTCTACGTAAATCGTTACTTTGTGCAACGCTTAATCCGGTCATATCAGCTACATAAATGTTGTTATAATTTGATAGTAAACAAGCTATCTCATTAATGATTTCTGTCTTTTTTTCTTTAAGCATAATTGATAAATTTAGAATGTAACTGATTTAACATCTACTTGTACACCGGGACTCATGGTACTAGATAAATAAATGCTTTTAATGTAGGTGCCTTTAGCGGAGGTTGGTTTTAATTTAATAATGGTTTGCAAGAGTTCTTTTGCATTGTCGAAAATCTTATCATTAGTAAAAGATTTTTTAGCAATTGAACTATGAATAATACCATATTTATCTACTTTAAAGTCGATTTTACCAGCCTTTACTTCTTGAACGGCTTTAGCTACGTCCATAGTAACGGTGCCTGTTTTAGGGTTCGGCATTAAGCCTCTAGGGCCTAATATTTTTCCTAAAGCACCTATTTTAGGCATTACATTAGGTTGGGTAATAATCACATCAACATCGGTCCAACCTTCTTTTATTTTTTGGATGTATTCATCTAAACCAACATAATCGGCTCCCGCATTTTTGGCTTCATCTTCTTTTTCAGGAGCAACAAGTGCAAGCACTCGTATTACTTTTCCTGTTCCATGCGGTAAAGTAACGACACCTCTTACCATTTGATTGGCTTTTCTGGGGTCAACGCCTAAGCGGACATCTATATCCATGGAAGCATCAAATTTAGTGTAAGTGATATCTTTTACAACTTGAATTGCATCAGCTAAAACATACACTTTCGTTAGATCGTGTTTGGCTAAAGCTTCTTTGCGTTTCTTTGATATTTTTGCCATTTTTTGATTTTTTGTAATGTTAAAGATTAATTTTCAAAGGGATTTACACCGCCCTTAATAGTAACTCCCATACTTCGTGCAGTTCCGGTAACCATTCGCATGGCTGATTCAACGGTGAAACAATTTAAGTCGTTCATCTTTGATTCGGCAATGCTTCGTACTTGGTCCCAATTGATGGAGGCAACTTTACTACGATTAGGTTCCGGTGAACCTTTCGATAGTTTAGCCTGCTCCATAATTTGAATAGCAACTGGAGAGGTTTTGATGATAAAATCAAACGATTTATCTTTATAAACAGTAATAATTACCGGAACAACTTTACCTGCTTGGTCTTGTGTACGGGCATTAAACTGTTTACAAAACTCCATGATATTCACACCTTTTGAACCTAAGGCAGGTCCTACGGGTGGGGATGGATTGGCGGCTCCTCCTTTAATCTGTAATTTAATGAGTCCTGCTATTTCTTTTGCCATTTTTTTTTAATTAAATGTTAATATTTTAGTTTCTCTTTCAATATTAAGATTCTTTTGTAACTTGATTAAATCCTAATTCCAGCGGAGTTTTTCGACCGAAAATTTTCACCGTAACTTTCAGCTTCTTTTTTTCATTGTTGATTTCTTCAATCACTCCACTAAAGCTATTGAAAGGCCCATCGATAACGGTTATTGATTCTCCTACTATGAACGAAGAAACCATTTCTTCTTCCATTTCTGCCAGTTCATCCACTTTCCCTAATAAGCGCATTACTTCCGCAGGACGTAATGGTTCGGGATCGTTATTACCTAAAAAACCTAACACACTCGGGGTGTGACGCAGCAAATGCTTTACTTCTCCTTGTGTAATATCGGCTTCTACAAAGATATATCCGGGATAGAAATTCTTTTCTTTCGTTATTTTTTTTCCGTTCCGGATTTGATAAACTTTTTCGATAGGAACCAATATTTGCGATACAAATTCCTGTAGTCCACGACTTAAAACCTCACTTTCAATGTGTTGTTTTATTTTTTTCTCATGTCCAGTAATGGTTCGTAAAACATACCATTGCTTATTTGATTCGCTCATACTTTTAGTTCAAAAAACGTTATCAATAGATTTATTAAATTAGAACAACCCTTCTTTCAAAAAACATTGCTGTATTTTGGGAAGCAAGATGGATTGTTGTAGTTTTCATATTTATGCTCCGTATAAAAATCCTAACAATCCTTTCCATATAAATTCTCCGAAGCGGATGTGTTGAATGCCAAAGATAAAGTCCATGACAAAAACAATCAATGCTATTATCAAAGAAGCAACAGATACTACGATGGCACTGTTTTGCAATTCATCCCACGATGGCCACGAGACTTTTTGAGTCAGCTCCAGATAGGAATCTTTGAAGTAATTAACAATTTTTTTCATTATCTTTTAATTGTTATATTTTTATACAATTTTATACCTTGCAGGAGCAGTAAGATTCGAACTCACATCAACGGTTTTGGAGACCGCTATTCTACCCTTGAACTATGCTCCTAAACGGGAATTACTTAAAAATAAGCAATTCCCAATTAAAATTAAATTAATTATGAAAAACAAAAAAAATCTAATCTAAAATTTCAGTTACTTGACCGGCACCAACTGTACGTCCACCTTCGCGGATCGCAAAACGTAAGTTCATATTGATAGCAATTTCAGAAATCAAATTAACTTCAATCGTTAAGTTGTCACCAGGCATAACCATTTCAACGCCTTCAGGTAGTGTTATTTCTCCTGTAACGTCTGTGGTTCTGAAATAGAATTGTGGACGATATTTGTTATGGAAAGGAGTATGACGACCACCTTCTTCTTTTTTCAAAATATAAACTTCTGCTTTGAAGTGTTTATGAGGTTTAATAGAACCCGGTTTTGCGATTACCATACCACGACGAATTTCATCTTTATCAATACCTCGTAATAATAAACCGGCATTATCACCAGCTTCACCTTCATCCAATATTTTACGGAACATTTCCACACCGGTGACTACTGATTTTAATTTTTCAGCTCCCATACCAATGATATCAACAGCTTCACCTGTTTTGATAATACCTGTTTCAATACGTCCCGTTGCAACGGTTCCACGTCCTGTAATGGAAAATACATCTTCGATAGGCATTAAAAACGGTTTGTCTTTATCTCTTTCCGGAAGTGGAATCCATGTATCACAAGCTTCCATAAGTTTCATAATGGTTTCAACCCATTTTGGTTCACCGTTTAATCCACCTAAGGCAGAACCTCTGATAACAGGAGTATTGTCACCATCGAATTTATAGAATGTTAATAAATCGCGGATTTCCATCTCAACGAGTTCTAACAATTCTTCGTCATCAACCATATCCACTTTATTCATGAAAACAACTAATTTTTTCACACCGACTTGACCGGCTAAAAGAATATGTTCTCTTGTTTGTGGCATAGGACCGTCAGTTGCTGCAACAACGAGAATAGCACCGTCCATCTGAGCAGCACCTGTAACCATGTTTTTAATATAGTCAGCATGACCCGGACAGTCAACGTGTGCATAGTGACGTGTTGCTGTTTGGTATTCAACGTGTGATGTATTAATAGTAATCCCACGTTCTTTTTCTTCAGGAGCATTATCGATTGAATCGAAACTTCTGAATTCTGACAATCCTGCTTCGGCCAATACTTTTGTAATAGCTGCTGTCAATGTTGTTTTACCGTGGTCTATGTGACCGATTGTTCCAATATTTACGTGTGCTTTGGAACGTTCAAATTTTTCTTTTGCCATTTTTAAAATGATTTTTTAGGGTATTTTATATTCAAAATTAATTATATCTGAGAATTTAAATTAGAGCCATTGACGAGAGTTGAACTCGTGACCCCTTCCTTACCAAGGAAGTGCTCTACCACTGAGCTACAACGGCATTTCTCGAGCGGAAGACGGGGCTCGAACCCGCCACCTAAAGCTTGGAAGGCTTTCGCTCTACCAAATGAGCTACTTCCGCTTGTATCTTGCACAATAAGCATAATTTTTTTCTGTTTTTGTGGGGGGAGGAGGATTCGAACCTCCGAAGGCTTCGCCAACAGATTTACAGTCTGCCCCATTTGACCGCTCTGGTATCCCCCCAGATTATTAGTTTACTTCAAAGAACTTGAGCCACTAGAGGGATTCGAACCCCCGACCCGCTGATTACAAATCAGCTGCTCTGGCCAACTGAGCTACAGTGGCTTTAACCATTGTAATCAGATTGATTTAAAATGGACTGCAAATGTATAACTTTTTTAAATAGGATTTTATTTTTTTTCTATTTTTTTTAAACATAGTCTAATCGATTGAAATCTAATTTGTTTTTTTATCTTTCCCTTTGTTTTAAAAGCCCTTGGTTTATTGAATGATGGTTTTTGTGGTTTTTTTTTGGAAACTTTTTATGTTTTTGCCGACAAAATCACCTTGTTTTTCACCTGTTTTTTTTGTTAAATGAAGGGCTTTTAAAAGCAAAAAATAGAACTTATATTAGCAGATTATTTACTTTATGTTATTATACGTCAATGACGAATGTTATTAAGTAAGATTTTCTGTTTCTTGCTATAGCTACAAATGAATTTAAAAGATGGAACGGATATTTCCCGAACCGGTTATTCTACTTGTTACGATAGGGTGCCCTTTATATCTGATGTTTCCACTTCCACTGATATACGCATTTAAAACGCTATCAGCGTGTACGATGCAATTGCCGCTGCCCGATATCTCAACATCGCTAAGCTTCGTTTTGAAATATTCGGCGTTTACATTCCCTGAACCACTGATTCTGATGTCTTGGAATGGACAATATCCTTGAAGGTCAATATTGCCTGAGCCATTGATATGGCTGTTAATGTAATTACTGAGATGTAAATTTGCATCGATGTTTCCTGAACCATTGATTTCTAAATATACCGTTTCGCATGAATCGAATGGCTGATCTATGGTTAAATTGCCCGATCCGTTGAGATTATATCCTGTAAAATAAGGGATGCGAATATATATATTGGTAGGCCCATACCATGGGGTTAGTCTTTTGCGATAATCGATGGTTAGTTTATGATTATCTACATCCAAGATAAGGTTGTTTAATACCATTTCAGTGGCTTCAATTTCAACAGACTGAGTATAAGATGGAGTGATATATACATTCGCAAAGGTATTGTTGGTGATATAATCGAATTCAGGTAAGTTAAAACGCTGAACCGTAATATCGTTTCTTATACAGTTTGTGAATAACAACAACAGCAAAGCAGTAAGTACTGCTGATTTCATAAAAATATCATTAAACTTTCTCATGTCGTCTCATTATGTTTTTAATAGGTTCAATTTTATATTTTTTTACGCTGCAAAAATATACTTTTTTTATATAGTGTGTCATAAAAAAATGTATTTTTGCATATCTTTTTTTTAATATTTGAAAGTAAAGATTATCTTTTATTTAAAAGGATTATGAGATATTTTATACTGTGTACAGTTATATTGTTTTTGGGAAAAGCCGAAGCATTTTGTCATTATGGAAAACCGCCCGGAACAGTTTTGCTAGATAAAAAAACGCAAACATATATAGATGTATCCGAAATAACAATTGTATCTTGGCTTGAATATTTATATTGGTTAAAAAAAGAAAAAGGAGAGTTGTCGGAAGAATATATTTCGGCTTTACCCGATTCAGCCACGTGTGAAAAGCTTTATGGAGCCGTTCGTTATTTTCAACATCCCAAGTATAGAAATTATCCCATGGTAGGAGTTACCTATCAGCAAGTCATAGCCTATTGCCAATGGCGATCCGACAGAGTGAATGAAGCTCAAAATAAATATAAAGTTGTATATTCTTTGCCCGATGAATATGATTATCAATTAGCACTTAAAAAACAAAAAATTAAGGGAAAGGCATCGAATGTAGTAGCGACTATTCATCCGATAAATCCTAAAAAAAGAAAATTAAGCGGTATTGGATATAATGCAAATGAATTAACAGCCAATCCTACCGTAATCATCATCGGCATGGAAGGAGATCAGTTAATGTTCGACGATTACAGAGGAGTTCATTATCTGTTAGGATTTCGTTGCAAAGCGGTCATTAAAAAATAATACATGAAAAATTTACTAATTGTAATACTGTCTGTTTGTTTGATTATAGGTTTTTATGCTTGTAATTCATGTAAAAAGAAAAAAACAGATTTTTCTCCTAAAGTAGATAAAAAAGAAATCAAGAAAATAAAAAAACACTTAGATGTTCATATATTACGCTACGAACAAGCTTTATTTAAGCTTGATCAAGACAATATGGGGAGTGAATTGGAAAAACTGAAAAATGAGTATGCCTTTTTCTTGGGCGATAATCCCGCAACACCGCAAAACATAAGTCAACTCAAGGGATATATTAATAATAATGTACATCAACATTTGTTTAAAGAGGTCAACAAACAATATTCCGGTCTGTCGAAGATGGAAGAAGAGTTTGAATCGGCTTTTTCGATTATTAAATACCATTTCCCGGAAGCTCAATTTCCTAAGATATATACAGCCATATTGGGATTATATTACGAACGTCCCATTATTTATGAAGATACGGTATTGGTTATAGCCTTAGATATGTATTTGGGAGCAAATTACTCTTATTATAAACGGCTCGGTCCTGCTGTGCCTAAATACATTGTTCGACGTTTTGCTAAGGAATATATTGTAACGGATTGCATGAAAAACTTGGCATTTGATTACATTAAGTTAAAAAAAATGAACAATACACTCTTAGATGAAATGTTGACCATGGGAAAGTGTTGGATGTTTGCCGAACTGGCTTTGCCTGACGTGCCCGATACCATTATTTCAACCTATCCTGCTGAGAAACTACAATGGGCTCAACAAAACGAGTTCAATGTATGGACCTATTTGATTGATAAAAATTATTTGTATTCCAAAGATAATTTACTGGCAAGAAAACTTGTTTACGAAGCCCCTTTTACAAGTTATTTTGGCAATGCCTCACCCGGACAAATCGGCGCCTGGTTAGGGTGGCAAATTTGCAGGGCTTGGATAACGAATAATCCCGATAAACCCATAAGCGAATTGATGTACGAAACAGATGCCCAAAAAATACTACAAGAATCAAAATATAGACCTTCAAAAAACATATAAAAATCAAACCAATAAATTTGAATCATACAAAAATACATAAACGATGTTATTGTTTTTAAGTTTTCTCAAAATAAATATAATAGATATTATTGATGTATTCCTGGTAGGAATATTGTTTTATCAATTATATCGCATGTTAAAAGGGACGGCAGCGCTCAATATTTTTTTGGGATTAATCATTTTTTACCTTTTATGGAAAATAGTCGTGCTTTTTCGCATGGAATTATTATCGGAGATTTTCGGTCAATTTGTAAGCGTAGGAGTGATAGCTCTAATTGTTGTTTTCCAGCCGGAAATCCGAAAATTTTTATTGTTTATCGGTAGTAAGAATCCCTTAAAGAAAGCAAATATTACCATCTGGAAAGAGCGGGTGAAAGAAGCCGAATATCCTCAAATCAATACCATCGTAAAAGCATGTGTAAAGATGTCGTCGACTTTAACCGGAGCCTTGATCATTATTACCAAGGAAAATAATTTAGAAGAATATATTCAAACCGGCGAATTGATAAACGCCAAAACATCGCGTGAATTGATAGAAACTATCTTTTTCAAAAACACTCCTTTACACGACGGAGCTTTGATTATTACCAATAAAACGATGGTTGCGGCACGTTGCATTTTGCCCGTATCGCGCCGAAGCAATATTCCTACCAACTTGGGGCTAAGGCACAGAGCCGCTTTGGGGATAACCGAAAATACCGATTGTGTGGCTTTGATAGTGTCGGAACAAACCGGTTCCATTTCCTATTGCATTGACGGTAATATAAAAAAGAATGTAAGTCCCGAAGAATTGAAACAATTTCTCGAAAAACAATTTTATACATCAGAAGTAAATAATAAATAATAAAATATAAAATAGTATGGAAAAATTTAAAAATTATATCAACGGTCAATGGGTTGATGCGGTTTCAGGTAAAGTATTTCAAAATATAAATCCAGCCAATCAGGAAGATATTATCGGTGAGTTTGCTTTATCGGCGCAAGCAGATGTTGACAATGCTGTTGAAGCTGCAAAAGCTGCTTACGAACAATGGCGATTGGTGCCGGCTCCCAAAAGAGGTGACTTACTCCGCAAAGCAGGCGATATTTTCAATCGACGTAAAAAAGAATTGGCATGTATCATGACCCGTGAAATGGGAAAACCTACTTTTGAAACAGAAGGAGATGTACAGGAAGCAATCGATACGGCCTATTATGCCGCCTCGGAAACCCGACGCTTGTTTGGTCATACGGTTCCCAGCGAAATGGACAATAAAATGAACCTTTCGTTTCGTGTACCCATAGGAGTAGTAGGAGTGATAACGGCCTGGAATTTCCCTATTGCCGTTCCATCATGGAAAATATTGCCGGCGATAGCGGCAGGCAATACGATAGTTTTTAAACCTTCCAAAGATGCACCACATTCCGGCGTTATCTTTGCCGAAATTATGCAAGAAGCCGGATTCCCTAAAGGAGTATTCAATGTACTATTAGGAACAGGTAGCATGGGCGATATGATTGTAAAACACCCCGATGTGAAAGTAATTGGATTTACAGGTTCGACCGAAATAGGTTGCAAAATTGCAGAAATCTGTGGACGATTAAACAAAAGAGTGTCCTTGGAAATGGGAGGTAAAAATGCACAAATCGTCATGGACGATGCTAACCTCGAATTGGCTCTCGAAGGTGCTTTATGGGGAGCCTTCGGTACCACCGGTCAAAGATGTACCGCCACTTCACGTCTTATTGTCCACAAAGATGTTTACGAGACCTTCCTCAATATGTTAAAACAACGTACTGAAAAATTAAAAATTGGCGATGGTTTAGTAGCAGGAACCGATATGGGTCCCGTCATTCACATGAAATCGCTTGAAAATTGCGAACGTATTGTGAAAGTAGCCCTAAGCGAAGGCGGTCGATTGATAAGTGGTGGAAAAAGATGTACCGCGAGCGATCTACAAAAAGGATGTTTCTTTGAACCTACCATTATTGCCGATGTGGACCAAACCCATACAATTTTTAATGAAGAAGTGTTTGGCCCCGTATTATGTGTGGCTAAGGCCGATTCCTTTGAACATGCTTTGCAATTACAAAATCATTGTGAATACGGATTGTCAGGTTCAATATACACCAAAGATGTAAACAAAGCCTGGGTTGCCGCCCGCGAAATACAAACCGGTATTTGTTATATTAATGCTCCCACTATTGGCGCCGAAGCCCACATGCCTTTCGGCGGAGTGAAAGGTACCGGTAATGGTCATCGTGAAGGCGGTTGGACCGCATTCGATATCTTTACCGAATGGAAAACCGTTTATTTCGATTATTCCGACAAACTCCAAAGGGCGCAGATCGACAATTATTAGTCAATCGACTCTGTAAGTTGAATAAAGTCGTCAGTTTTTCAGAGAGTTGACTTGCTACTTGTGACAAATTTTAACCGCAGAGAACGCAAAG
>Ga0265293_10004751_pt1 | contig 23598 bp, 22 predicted proteins | sample Munlanlewell138R_FD_192505 | JGI IMG/M metagenome (GOLD analysis project Ga0265293, IMG submission 192505) | Leachate microbial communities from a municipal landfill in Southern Ontario, Canada - Leachate well 138R | ecosystem: Engineered > Solid waste > Landfill > Unclassified | place: Canada... | reverse complement strand
ACTACCGCAACGAGTTATCCGATTCTTATTTACGAAAATAATAGTCTGATTTTGGAAAACTGCAAAATCATAGGCGTTCATGTCGATGTACCGGCAATTTATTCCCTTGCTGCCCAAAATAATGTCTACCTGATGAATGTATGGGGTAATAGAGAATTAGATTCTAATATAACTGATGTTTTATCAGGATTTACTTATAATATAAATGTGCCAAGCCCAAACCCTTAGGGTTGGTTGAATCTATTAGTGCTGAATTTTCAGCCGGTACGTCTGAAGCACAAGGCTCTTTGACAACTACTTTTACTGCTGACGACATAAGAGGAACTTCTTATGAGTGGGATTATGGAGATGGCTCCTCAGGAACTACTACCGGATATACCACCTCACATACTTTTTCTGTAGCAAGTTCCTATACGGTAACCTTAACTGCATTTTTAGGAGTAGAATCCGATACTGACACTGTAAGTGTACGTGTATGGCCTAATTCCGACTACAATAAGGTCATAGTATGTACCGATGATGGTGGAGATTCTGGACAAACTACTACCATAGAATCTATTTCTACTGGAGCAACAGCAATATACAGGCAAGAATCTCTATCAACTTCCATTGTCTATGCAAAGCAAAATGGGTACGGAGTAATTTGCAGACCAACAACGGGATTAGATGATAGTAGAATCAATAGTGAGGGAGCAGATGCAGCAGAGTGGAATATAGTAGTAGTACATGCTCATCATTCTAATACTCACGAATACTCAGCAGCACCCTCTTTCATAGGAGATATATGGGCAGTAAGAGATAATGATGGTAGTTATGGTCCCGGTGTAGAATTTACTATACCTACGGTAACTACTGAATCAGATGCGACAGGAACCTTAGCAGGCTATGTGTCAAAGTTTATGAGTGCTTATGCACCAACGATTAGTGAATTGAGAACGATTTTTAGAAACACCGCAAGTAATAGTGGTGTACATTTTGATGCAGATGGATATGGAGCTGTTGATTATTCGGCAGTTGAGGCAGAATTGGAGGGTTAACGCTTAAATGGAGAGGGAGGTAAGTGTTGGGAACAATAAGCTCAATTTTGCAATCTCTCTTAATGATTTTTATGGTTCTCTTATTTATGATTTTGTGTGAAAGATTTTTAAGAAAGTAAAGGTATTCGAAAGTGGCTCCAAAAGGTAATGGATGGGATGAATGGAAACAGGTTGTATTGACTACATTAGATAGGACGGAAGTAAATATTAAAGATCTCTCAAATACTATAAAAGAATTAGACGCTAAGGTGGACGCCCTGTGTCTTAATTATGCATCATTTAAGTCAAAAATGGAAGTAAAATCCGGTATATGGGGAGTAATGGGTGGCGCCCTCTCTGCTATACTAATGGCTATAATCTATTTTATAACCAAAAAATAAATGTTTAAAGTTAATCTCACTCTTACCTTTTCCAAGTTAGGTGCTTTCTGTATCTTGATATGTGGTACAATAGTATCTTTATGTATAGATAGTGCGGAAGTTATGGTTATGACTATAATTACTGCTGGTGGATTATTGGGATTTAAAAACTACAATGAGCGCAAGTCTTTAGAGATTAATTCCAACAATTCCTCTAATAATTCTTCTAATAATTCCTTTATTTTGTAAGATTTCTCTTGACTTTTATCTAAAAAAGTGTTATATTATATACATGCGGTTTTCCTCAAAAGGAGTTACTCATGTTTAAAAAGGTCTTAATTCTTATTCCCCTAATTCTCCTGATTGTAGGAACCCTATTTTATAACATAAAAGTCAATTCCCTAAATTCAGAGATTTTAGAATGGCAAAACGAAGCTGCCAGATTAGATACTATATCTACCTACTATAAGTCCGTTAGTGAGAAGTTATCTCTGCAAGTAGATGAGATTTGGTCAGAGAACAAAAAACTCAATAGATTACTTGAAAAGAAAGATGAAACCATAACCTCCCAAGTTGTTATTATAGGAGTATTGAGAGATTCATTACTTAATGTGTCTACGACAGATACTATCATAATAGTAGAAGGTCATACGGATACCTTATCCGCTAAATCTTTCAATGCAATCAAACATCCCTTCTCTTTATCCGGCTATTTCTATATAGTACCTCCTTACACTATTTCTTTCAATAATATTTCTGCCTCAATAGACTTAGAGGTAAATATAGTAGAAGGCAGGAATAAGACCTATAAGACTTATGTAGATACTCATAATCCTAATTTTATTATCAAAGATATAACAACTAAAGTAGTTCCCTATTCTCCTACCTTTTGGGAGAGAGTAGACCTAGAATTGGGAGCTATGTGCAATAGTGATTTTATTAGCATACACAGCACTTTGTTCTATTCTAAGTATGGAGTGTCAATCGGTGCTTCCAATAAAGGATTTCTATTTGGAGCATCATATAGAGTATTTTGAAAGGAATGTCAATGAATTTAACTAGATTAATGTTTGCATTAAAGAACTATGAAGGAACCGGGCCCATTAAAAATGGTAGATACTTCTATTATACTTGTCCTGCGGGTAAACTTACTATAGGTATAGGAAGAAACTTACAAGATAGAGGTTTAAGTGGGGAAGAGGTTAAATTTCTACTTGAAAACGATATTAAAGATTCGATAGAAGACTGCAATCGCTTATTTACTAACTTTGAATCATTAGACGACGTTAGACAAGAAGTGTTAGTTAATATGATGTTTAATTTAGGATATGATAGGTTGTCTAAATTCAGAAATATGATAAAAGCCATTTCTATAAATGATTATATAGAAGCTGGTAAACAAATGAAAGATTCTTCATGGTATAATCAGGTAGGAAAACGCGCAAAAGATTTAGTAGTTGCGATGACTACTGGAAAGTTTGCTTAATAAGGAGAGAGAATGATTTGTCCACATTGTGGTTCAGAACAAGTAATAAAGAATGGATTAAACAAACTAAAAACGAAACAATGCTATAATTGCAAGCAATGTAATAAAGCATTTTCTGTTTTATTGGAAGGAGTTGTTCAAGAAAAGAAAAAATCAGAGAAGTTGCTTCCTCACACTAAAGTAAACATAAATAGACTTAAAAAGACAGATATTCTATGGTTATTCAATCATCGTTGTAAAAAGCACAATATGCCATATTTGGAGCACCCCGGCTGCTTTGCAGAAGAGAAACCTAAAGATGCTCCCTTTACAGAAAAGATAGGATTCCTCGATATTGAGTCATCTTCTCTTGTGGCTTCATTCGGTTACATTTTTTCTTATTGTATAAAAGAGTTGGATGGGACTATATATGAATCCTGTATTACTCCCAATGACATTAGAAATGGTACTTTTGACAAAAAGATTCTACAGAAGTGTGTAGAAGATATGCGTAAGTTTGATAGACTTGTTGTTTATTATGGTGGAGATTGTAGGCATGATGTTCCTTTTTTGAGAACTCGATGCGTCTATTGGGGTATAGATTTTCCCATTTTTAGAGAAATGGAACTATTAGATTTATACCCTGTTATAAAACGTAGATTTCGTTTTCATCGAAATAGGTTGGAAACTGCTTGTGATTTTTTTGGGATTCCGAGTAAGGAACATAAAATGAACTATGATGTATGGATTAGAGCTATGGCCGGTAATAAAGAGGCTCTAGATTATATCTTAGTTCATAATAGAGAAGATGTATTCTCTACTGAACTATTATACAAGAAAGTTATTGCATATAGCAATGTTCCTAAACAGAGCTTGTAGTCTCGTCTACCATGTGTAGAAGGAGTTAAGAAGGTGCTAAGTTTAGACTTAGCACCTTTAGTAGCGCTCTCTACCAAGTGTATGGGAATCTAAAAAGGCTTCAACCGCTGAACCGATATGAATCAGCGGTTTTTTATTTTACCTTCTTTAAGATTCTTAAACTAATTGCTTTTCTTTTTTACTAAAATATACTTATATTATATGTGCGCATTGCATTGTTGTAATGTATCTATAAATATCTCTTAGTGGCTTTCTCGTAACGAGGAAGATAGGTAAACAGAGCAAATGCTCACTAAAACACAACAGGTATAAAATATGTCCATTAAGTCTTTAGCTTCTGCTATTCCAAGATTTTGCTCTACTATAGATGTGGCTGCAAAATTTCCAAAACTCGTTACAGAGTCTATAAATATGGATGAGGCTGATTCTCCCGTATCTGCATACTCAACTATTATCGACCAATCCATTATAGATGCCACAAGTGAAATAATTACTGCTCTGTTACCTATCTATACATCTACTACTAATTTAGAAGCAACCGCTCCTTGGGTAGGTATTATTGTGTCTAATAAACAAAATGATACTCCATCTTCGAGATTACTCGCTTGTGCTGCTGGTACCGGTGCTACTACCGAAACCTTTACACTAACATTTGATTCATCTACTGGATATACTGTAACAGGTCAGTTGTCCGGCATAGTAGGTACAGGTAGTACTTCTGCTGATTTTACTTCTACTGGTGGGGATTTACTCATAGCCGCAGGAACTAATTCAGGACTATTTTCAGGTAGTTTTGCAAGTGGTGATAAAATCTTTATATCTGTTAATAAGTGGAATAGAACAATATCTAGCATCTGTACTTATAAGGCGTGTGCGGACGCATTAAGAAGCATCTTCTTTTCAAGTTCTATAAATGATGAGACTAATTTAGTAGAAAAGATGTCCAATCATGCTAAGAGAATACTAGATAGGTTACAGCGTCCTTATGATCCGGATGGATACTCCTTATCTACATTACCTTCTAGAGATTTTTCGGAGATTCAACTTGGTTCGTGGAATCCCTCCGACGATAATGCTATAGTGGATCAATTTGGTAGTTTTGATGCAGATTCCCTGCAAACCGATAGATCGGAAAATTATTCAAGAAGCTAAGGTACTTTAGATGGCTTTTATAACACTAAAACGTGGCGGTAGAGTATGGAGAGTAAATACTGATACTTGGGGCAGTGCCTTAAAGATTCAGTGGTCTGCTAAATTACCCCATTTTGTTAAGGGCGTTGTAAAAGAATCCCCAAACTTTAAAGTTGAAGAATTAGATGTAGATGTAATTGCTCAATATTCTACTACGAAATTTTCCGATACCTCTAATTTTAAAAAATTTATTATAGACGCATTTAATAGTACTGATATGGATGCCGCCTATGCTTCTTTGGAAGAGGCTACTGTTAAGGTGGGAGAGAGTGCTATTACTGAATTAAAAGATGCCTTTAAAGCAAACTTTGATAATGGTAAATCTAAGTGGAGTCCGATTTCTTCCCAAAGACTTGCTCGTAGAGCAGCTATGTCGGTTTTAGGAATGCCTAATCAATTACCCGATGATCCAACAGTACATTATTCAGAAGATGTATTTAAGAAAGCCATAGAATCCTTTACACTAAGGATTGATACAGATAGAACTAAGGGATTATTTAAGTTAGGATTCTCATCTATGAATGTTAGAGATATTCCTAATGCAGTTCATCCCGACTTTGTTGGGTATAAATCCAGGTATAAGGGACCTAATCAGATTCTTATGTCTATTATGGGATTAAATATATCTAATCAAAAAGGTACTTCTACTTCTGGTGGTCCAATGATTGTTCCTCTTTATAGAACTGGCACTGAATATGGTAATGTATGGAGTAGGACCGGTTATAGAAGGCAAGTTACTACAAAAAGCGGAGGAACCCAATGGAAGAATATAGATTTAGGATATACTCAAAAGGCTATGGCATATCTTAATAGTTCTTACCCACAAGTTCGTTATCCCTCTAAGACCACTCCCGAACCTGAGGGAGTTCCTGTTTTATTTGTAAACTCAATAACTACTCGTAAGTTTCATTTTCAGCAACCCTATTCTACCGATGAGCGGGTAGTGTTCTGGGCTAAATCTAAAGGTAGAGGAGGTAAGATAGTTTTTCCAGAGAATGTAGCAAATATACTTATTACAAAAGGCTTATTGTCTAAGTCTGTACACGAGGTATAAATATGACCATTGCCTCTACTACAATGAGTGTCCTTTTGTCTGCTGTTAAAACTACATTGTTAGAGTATCAAGCTACGACTCTTTCTAAAATAAATACGTTTCAGCGCGGCTGCCTCCCGCCTACCGCCGTCTTTCCAGCATTAGCAATTTTACCAGTAAGAGAGACATTCATTTATGGTCTTACCAATGGTAAATATGAAGTAGAACGTGAACTTGTGATTGAGGTTTATGACATAAAGTTAGATTCTCGAACAAGTAAAGATAATACCATAAATTTAGTAAAAACCGTGAAGGACATATTCGCAGATAATTTTGAGTTCTCAGATACTTGTTATCTATCTAATTGGGGATATGAATCCTATGGAGAAACAGTTTCAGTAAATAGGGGATTTCTATTTAATTCTTATGTATCCTTGATATGCAAAAGTAGAGAAGATTATGAATCTATGACTATCTATAATTCTGTAGAAAGTAACCCTTCCATTGTAACATTGCAAAATGCTATAGTAACTTTACTTAAAGCTAATAAGGCTTCTCAATATAGTACTGTAGAAACTATTGTAGATAGTCCTATTTCCCCTATACCGGTATTTCCCGCTATTCTTGTGGGGGCAGGTAGTAGGTCGAGGGCACAAAACTATCCTAGTGCCTGTGTTTCTGATGTATCGTTTGATATAGGAGTAATGTCTCAATTATTTCACAAAGAAACCTCCTTGAATCATAATCTATCTATAGTAGAAGGAGTAAAAAATGTTTTACAGTCTGATTATACTATAGGAGGTAGATGTGAATTTAGTAATATAAATTATATATCTTATGACCAAGAAAAGGTTCCCTCGGGCTTTATTTATAACACGGTATTAACCCTTGGTTGTAGGACGAGGGAATTTTGATAAGGAGAATATAATGTCTAAATATATTGAAGTAATGCTGCCAGATTTACCGTTAGATAGAGGTGTGGTTTCTTATTTTGATGAGAACCCAGAAGATTTGGATAAGTTAAATAATAAAGAATTTGTAGTTATTCCTATGTCTATATATAATGAGATAAGGGGTAGAGTTATAGTTATTCATCGAAACTTCTTTGATTCAGTGCCTAAAAGAAAAATAGTTAGAGTTTTAGAGGAAACCAAAGAAGAATTAAAAGAAGAAGAACCTAAACCTAAGAAAACTAGAACCAAAAAGGTGGAATCTGACTAGATATGTCCCAACGCTCCACACAGTCTGATAGATATGCAATAGACCTTCAGTACAACACATTTGATGTATTGGATGACGATGCTAATTCTTTTACCTGTGAGGATGAAGTTGCCGATGATGATGATAATGAGATTGCGGTTGTTAGAACTGTGTTAGATGAGGATAATAACTTGTTTAGTTGTATGTCTGGAATAGATACCCCAGTTGCCTGTTCTAATGGTATAGATACAGGAGTGTCTGGGTTATTTATGTTGAATCATCCAGACTTATATACTGAGCAGTTTCAGATAGATTTTCCTAAGACTATAAGAAGTGCATCAAGAAATGCTGGTATAGAATATGCTATTACGGGAAAATATCCTAATTTTTTTACTAATACCGTATTGACTACTAAACAGTCTTTCCCTTTTCTTAGATTATTCTTTCAGAGAGGTAGTTTACAGGATTCAGAGGATGCCACTATAAAGTGGTTTTATCCCTATTCCTATGATTCTAATGGATGCTCTTGTGAAGTATGGGGGACTATAGTAAGAGATTTATCTTCTGGAGAAACATTATCTCATAGAGTGTCTGGTGCCATTGTTAAAAGTCTTACAATATCTGTCAATGCCGCTGAATACATTTCTATCAGAAGTGAATTAATAGGCAGAGCATTAGAAACTAATCACGATTCTTCTGGTGATACTTTTACATTGACTACCGAATCTCCATTACTTTGGAGAAATGTAGCATCCAAGATAGGGGATTCTTATACTGCTTTACAGACTTGTGATTTAAAAGACTTTGCATTGTCTGTTAAAAATGATGCAAAGAGTAGGGTTTTTAACAGTTCTGCTATACAAAAGTTTAATCTAGGTAGAGTTACTGGTTTAGGTAGTATAACCATACCTTGGGAGAATACTTCCACAGGTTGGACTAATAACACTGCATTAGATGATATGTTTAGTGGAGAACTAACACGATTATCCCTATATTGGGGTAATCAATATGTATCGACTGCCTATACTATGTCTATTAATATGTTAGTTAGATATATGAAAGGTAAGATTTCAGAAGATAAGGAAATATCTAATGAAATGTCTTTTATTATAGTAGAAGATAATTCTTTTTCTTCCGATAATTCTTATATATCTTCTTGGAGTGTAGATAGTTCAAGTGCAGATACTATAAATTTCACATTTCCTTCTACTCAAACTTTAACAGGGAATGTATTTCCGGGAGATGTAGTATTAACTTTAGATGCTTCTGTTGGAGCAACTACAAGATGGGTAGTAGAGAATGTATTAGATTCAAATAGTGTACGATTAACAACTAATCATAGTGCTGGTGTGGGTGCGTCTGGCACCACAGTTACTATAATTAGACAACCTATCAATATAGGTCTAAACGACGATATTGATAGGTATATTACATAGAGAAAGGATGTATTATGGCTCGTGGAGTACCGAATGAACCGATTGCTTATGTTTTAGCTGCTGATAGGGGGTTGCCCTCAGAGGAACAGACTATTTTTCATATCAAGCCTAAAACAGGTAGGGATGCCAATAAAGTTACCAAGTTTTATATTGGGGCTTATATTGAGAAAGATGAAGGTGGCAGAGATTTAGATGAACGTGCCGCTAATGCTGCCGATGTATCTGCTTTCAAGTATCTTGTGAAAAAGATAGAAAACTATTGTTTTTCTGATGGATACTATGAAAAACATCCAACCGTCAAAGAAAAAGCGGTTAAGATTAACACGATTGATGGAGAAGACCTTTATTTTGTCCCTACTCTTGATACTGAGGATATGATTGCCGATGTATGTCAAGACCTTGATAGTGATTCTTTGAGAGAAATCATTGGAGTTGCTAATAATCTTAACAAGTTAAAAGAAGGCCAAAAAAAGTAATTGAGCTCCTCGTCTCCTTCTCTTTATGGAGAAGTGAGGAGCAGTCCCGTTTTTTAGAGTACGATTGTGGTCATTGTATTAAGACAGGTAAATACAAGAATCGTATTTGCTTTTTAAAACATAAGGAGATTGAACTAAACGTAGCCAATATCTCTGAATCTTCTGTTAGGGATAAATCAGAAGATATTGTTTGGGAACGTAAGAAATGTACTAAAGAGGATGTGATTAACCAGTTGGTTGCTGCTCATAAACTACTACCTAACAAGTTAGTGCATGATGTTATAAATTTTCCCATTATGAGTATGGGAGCTAATCGTAGAAAAGTATGCCCTATGGGCTTATTTGACTATGATTCTAACTTTTATGTAGAATTAGAAACAGCAGCTTCTAAGTATCATGTATTGCCTTATGAAGGAGCATATTTAGACCAGCCCGAAGATATAATTGAAGCCTTTACTGTGATACGGTCGGCAGAGGCACGTTATAATAACTATCAAGCAAGTCTTATTAAGCAAAAGACTTCCGAACCTGCTACTCGACCTAAGTCTAAAAGACGATAACTGGATGTGAAGACCTATTAATGAAGAAATCCTAAAACTTATTGCTACCTTAGATTCTAGTAACATAGTTTCAGAACTAAAGAGAATCAAAGATGCTTTTAAATCTACCATGGGTTCCTCTGCCTCAGATGTAGCCCGTTCCTCCTCATCTATGTCTGCCGGATTAATAGAAGTTGCTAGAACGGCAGAGAAGTTAGGAGTTAAGCTATCCTCTCTATCTATTAGTGATACGAAGGGGTTTGAAAAGATGACGGAAGAGGTACGGGAGTTGCAGGAGAGTTTTGTGGACCTTTATCATACTCTTATTAAAGGAGGAGAAAGGTCTAAGATGCTTTCCGGCTTTAGAAAAGACTTGAAGCTACTCAAGTCCGAGCTTACTTCTACATTAACGAGCTCTTTGAGTGGTGCCGGGGTTTCTTCTGCTGAAAAAAGTATGGGTGCGTCTATTGTTTCCGACTTAGATACTCAACTAAATTCTATTTATGCTAAATTCGTAAAGAGTACGAGGGGCGCGACTACCTCTGCTGAATTTGAGAAGTCTCTTGTAAAGATGATTTCTTCATTAGATACTGCCGTTTCCAAGTATGAAAAACTCTCTAATAGTGTTATAAAGCTTAGGGAACAAGAACAGAAAATAACCGAGCAAAGACGGTATCAAGCAATAGAATTGGAAGCTCTTAAATCTAAATATCCCAGCATGGTCTCTCTTGCGGGAGTTTTAATAGATAAGAACTCTCAATGGGTAGCGGGTATTAAGGGGGCTATACCTTTATTAACCCAAATTGAGAATACTCAGAATACGATTAATACTTATTATGATAGAGAGGTTAATAGAAAAAAAGAAACTATGGCTTTGCTGGAACAGCAGAAGAAGGATCCTGCATTAATTGCTCAGGGAACCAAAGAAATAGTGGACTTAGAGCGGGCAAGAAATAGGGAACTACAGCAAGTTGCTAAAAATGCTGAAGCAGTTGCTAAGATTATGTATGGTCTTGAATCCGGTATTCTTACAAAAAAGCAAGCAGTACAAAGAGTTAGGGCACTGAATACTGAGTTTAGACAAGGCTCTAAACAGGTTTCTATTTGGGGGCTTAAAATATCCGAAGCCAATAAAGCCATGATTCGTTTAGGAGGATCGACCGTAGGTATTATGCGATTCTTCTCTAGATGGAGAAATAGAATCTTAGTTGCCACCTTTGCTTTAGCTGGATTAATTAGAACCGTGCAGAGATGGATTAATGTTTCCTTAGAGGCTGATAAACAAACAGCATCTATGCAAGTTGTGGCTCAGAACTTAGGTGTAAGTGTTAATTCTGTAACAAGGGCCGCAGAAACATTGGCAAAAGATGGGATTTTATCAATAAACTCTGCTACTAAGTCTATTAAGAATCTATTAGGTATGGGTGCCGACCTACCTATTATAGTACAGTCTTTGGATGCTTTAAAAGATGCGGCTATTGCTAATGGTAAAGAGTTCTATTCTGTTGGAGAAATGTTTGAGACATTTACTCAAGGTTTAAAAGAGGGGCGCTCCCAGATTACTGATAACATTGGTGTTATGACTAATCTTAGTAACTTGACTAAGAAATATGCTAAAGAGATTAAAGGACTAGGTTATGCTAATGGTATTCTTGTAGCGTTTATGAAGGAGGCCCAAGTATTTGAGGGAGCAAGGATAAAACTAGTTAAAACTCTTTCTGGTCAAGTGTTGGTATTAAAGGCCTCTTTAATAGAAATGCAGAGGTCAATGGGCGAGGCCCTTCAACCTATTTTTGGTAAGATGGTATTATTTATTAGTGATGCTATAAAGAAGATTAAAGAGTTCTTAGCAACTAATAAATATTTGATTAGAGCCTATGCTGAGTATTTAGGTACTTTTATTACTTCTACAATTAATCTTTTTATTGAATTAGGAAAGTCCCGCGTCTTTAAAACCCTTTCAAAGATGATAATAAGTGTTACCATACCTATTATAGAATTTATAAAGTGGATGGGTTCTAGTACTTCGAGTTTATCTAAATTTACAAGGGGGCTTATAGCAGTAACCTTAGCATTTACTGCTCTTTATAAAATTAATAAAGTCTACAAAAAAAGTCTTGAAGAGGGTCTTATTCGTGCTGTTTTAGATTTAGGTAAGTCCTTTACTATTGCTGGAAATTCTGCAAAAACGATGGGGGCTCAGGCGGTAGGCGCAATTACAAAAACTAAAGCCGCATTGTTAGGATTAAAGAACGCTTTTAAAAGTTTTATACCTATAGCAGTAATATCAGCAGCAATGGCATTAATTGCCTATTTAACAAAGATTGTACGCCTTAAAAGAGAGATTAAGGCATTAGATGAGAAGAAAACTAGGATAGCGGGGGATATATGGACTGATACGGAAACTCAGGACACTGTTATTGCTAATCTTGATAAGATGTCTAAGTTAGGTAAAGATAGTTATGATAAACTATTAACGTACTACTCTAATTTGGAGAAAATTAGGAATATATCTAAACAGAGGGAGGCTGGGGGAATTTTATCACAAAAAGAATATGCTAAGATGTATCCTACGGAGCCTGTTTATGAACTCTCTAAAGCATATACTGAAGGTATAAGGGTAACTAAAGAGTTAAACAAAGAAAATAAGAATTTAAAAGAAATATTTAAGGATGAAATAGGAGTTTTTGAAGATTTAGGGTTGGCAATTAGTGGTGATGGTAAAAAACTATATAGTCAACTCTCTAATGGGCATAAAGCTTTTGAAATTACCATAGAAGATTTTATAGAATTAAATAAAGTTCAAAAAGAATATGAGACTAAGATAGGCCCTATTCCTCAAATACAAGAGGAAATGATTACTAAAACACAAGAATTAAATAGCAAAATTTCAGACTTTAAGGATGAACTTGATTCCCTATCTGCATATAAACTTGCTGGAGATATTTTAGGAACATTTAAATCATTTAAAAAGAATACAGAAGACGTAAAGGACTTATCAAAAGGATTAGGAGAACTAATTACTACGTATAATGAAAAAATAGATTTTAGAAAAGAATTAGCTCCTAAACTTCTAGCTTTAAACATGCTTCCTGAACAAGTTGAAGAAATAATAACTAAAGCATTAAGTAATGCGGAAAACGGATTAATTACTCTTAAAGAGTTGCATAAAACGACCTTAGCGGCCGAAGATGCTGCCTATAAACTAATGATTGGTCATATCTCTACTTATTTTGAAGAGTTTTCCAACACTATTAAGGCTATGCAGCCCAACATATCTGAGATTGTAGATACCTATAATACAGAATTAGAAAGTCTTAATGAGCAATTATCCGAACTTAGAGGTAGTGGGTACTCTAAAGCATTAGGAGTATCTCTTGCTAAAGAAGAGTTAAAGGCTAACAAAGAGATTCTTAAAGTTAAGAAAGATATAAATGTTGAAGTAGATAAGTACACTAAAGAGTTGGATGCCGCTAGAGGTGCTTTAAAAGATATAGAATTATCCAATGAAGATAGAGTCCTATACGAAGATAAGATATATAGATTGGGAAGAGCTTTAGTAAGGGCTAAAATGCAAGAATCGGATATTGAGAAACAAATAAATGATGTATTGAAGAAACGGAAAGAATTGTTGGTAGAGCAGAGATATACTGACGTAGTAGAGCAGGCAAGAACTAAATTAGATGCCTTGGCGGGTAGAACATCAGAGGAGCCAATAATTTCCAGATTTCTATTTGGTAGTAAGGAAGTTAGAGATTCCCTTATTGCTAAGGAACGAGCATCTATTTCTACCTTGTTATCGGGAATATCAGATACTATATCTAATGTTCTTGCTGAAGAACCTCCCGATTGGGAAAATAAAATACTTAAACTAAATAATCTTAGGGATGCTTTACTGGCAATTAAGCCCGAGTTTTCTCTCTTTGCACAAGAAATGATTAATATGGCTAAGACAATGGCTCAAGAGATTACCAACAGCTTTATACAATTTGGCGATGCTATGAGAGACATTAATAATGATGCTTATTCTTCTATTGTGGAGATAAAAAGACTAAAGAACATGGGACTTATCTCCGATGAAGAGTTTGCTCAAAGAGAGGCACAAATAAACGAGGAGTCCTCTTATAATAGAAAAGTAGCAACACACGAACAAACTCAAACAATTTTGGAAGGAATTAGAGATAGACTAACCGCGTATGCTCTTGAATGGGGTATAATGGCTATTGTTGAGCAGAATCCTAAGTATGCTTTGGGAGCAGCGGCTGCTGCTGCTGGTGCCGGAGTAGCTAATAAATATGCTGCCTATCATGCTAAACGTGCTGCTTATTGGGAGGGTATAGGTAGTGCAGAATCTCAGAAGTATTCTGATACCTCTTCGTCCACTTCTACTACTGGAAAAGGTAGTACAGCGGGTTCTACTATTCAGGGGCAACCTCAATATATTACAATTAGTCCTTCAGTAGCCTTTTATGGAGATTATTTGTTCTTAGGTGATACAGTGCAAGAGGTTGGAGATAAGTTGGGCAATGTAATAGTAGGTACGATTGAAGATGCCATTCAAACCGGGCAAATAACATTGAGTGATTTTGATTAATTAAGTAATTATGATTAAATCTTATAATCTTAAAATCTTTAAGAAAGGTGATTAAAACGTCGGCATCTAATAACAGATTTGAATTAGCGGTTGCAGTGCCCATAGTGAATAATTCTTTTAAGTTTCCTAATAGATTTTCATTTACTATGGATGCTATAACATCCACTACTTTATCTCTTAATGATTTAAAGACAGAATCTAACGACTCTATATTATATGCTTCTGAAGTAGTTGTAGCAGGAGATAGAATTACCTTACAGTCTTCTGCCGGTACATCCTATACTACTTTAATTTCATCTGTATCTCCTGCAAGTAATACTGTAGTAGTTGAAGATGATTTATCTTCTACATTTACTGTTGCTACTACAGGAGTTGGGTATGGTACGGCTTGTCCTGGAGGATGGTATCTTACCAATTTCTTAGCAGATAGTGGTTATGCTATATCTATTGATTTAGGAGATATGGACAATTTCTCTGCTACTATGTATATTCCAGAAAAACCTTCTCCGGGAGCAGATGATACCTTTTATCTAAAGCAAAGTATTCCTACAGATTACTTTGTATCTAATCTTAAATATAGATTAGGTGTATTATCTAAACTTACGGTTACGGGTTCCGCTACTTATACTTGTGGGGTAATTTTAGGAATGGAGGTAGAGGGGGCAACGCAGGCTTATAGTTCAAGTTACATTCATGGTACTTCCTCTACAGGAGTAACCTCTTTTGTATCTACTGCTACTACTGTTTATGCTACTATGGCTTCTCCTATTGCTTTTGGAGTATTTGTAAGGTTAGATTCGGATACTTCACAAGCAACTAAAGCAACAAAAGTATATGTAGATGATATATATTTGGAGCATATATATAATCCGGTTACTAAAAAAACTATATATGAGGAGTCTCCCTCAACAGCAAGCACCTATGCTTCATATTATGAAATATCAGATAATCATGATTCAGAATCTTTGACCATTACTAAATCAGACAATTATCAGGATATTACATTAAATGATGGTTCATTAGTAAGGTATGATTCCACTGGTTGGGGAGAAAGGAATGTTAAGTATGAGATAAGTTGTAGGTTTACTAATGTAAGTACTACTATATGGACATACTTATCAAGATTATTGGATATACAGAAAAATGGATATAAATTGAATTTACACCCTTATATAAATGAAGTGCCCGAAGTCCTAACAGGATTTCTGTATATCTCGGGTATATCTAAAGAACATTGGGATGTAAATTTAGTTAGTTTTGATTTTAGATTTGTTGAATCGTAAGAAACAATGAAAACAGCAAATTGTTTTAATTTGCATAACTTTTAAGGAACAGGTGATTAATTATGGGTAATCCCATTGCTGGATGGCAGGATGCATATTATATGATGTATGCCTCTTCTATTACTGAATCCCCCGACTTTAGTTCTGCTACGGCAAGTGGAGGAACTTATGGTCAGGGAAAACCCTTTGTGTATTTATCAAATCATCCTACTTTTGATATTAACAAAGGTATTATTTTTACTCGTAAGGCTACTGGAAGGTCTTATATTATGAAGGGAGGTAGTACTTACATGGAGCGTACTCCCGGTACTGTTGCTCCCGCCACTACCTATGAGATGGATACTGATGTTGATGCCATCTTTATCCCTCTTATTACTCTATTTCAACCAGCCTCTTCTGCTGCAACCAATGTGGCTGCCGGTTCTGTTCAGACTTGGACTCCTTATTCTAGTTCAACTGTTCAGCACTATGCCTCATTACTTAGGGTTACAGAGACCGGTCAATCCCACCAGATTGTAGGGGCTGTTTCTAAGAGTATGACTATTAGTGGAGAAGAAGGAGACTCTATTAAGCTATCAGTAGAATGGACTGGTGCTAATATGTCTACCGGAGCATCTTCGTCCGTTCCTTCTTGGAGTACAACCGCTACTTCTAACTTCTTATTGTTTCAGGATGCTACATTTAAGTTTGGTACCACATCACTTGATACTTCCGCCGCTACTGCGACCGATTTGTCTGGATTTGATGTTACTATTACTAATAATGTAGTTTCTAAGCATTATGATGATGAAGCAATGCAGCGCCATATCCTTGAGAATTTTGAGGTTTCTGGAACTATTAAAGTACCTTGGAGTTCTACTGTGGGAGGGCGGAATACATTTCTTAGTAAGTTGATTTCTGGTGATGACTTCTTAATGTATATCTATTGGGGTTCGAGTGGTGCTTCGAGTGCTGGAGACCTAGCCTTGTATATTAATGCTGAAGTTGATAGTGTTAATACTACAGGTGGAGAAGACGAGGCCATTAACGAGATAGCGTTTACAGGAGTTTATGATGGTACTAACTACCCCATTCAGATTCTTGTTAATTCTAATGTAAGCCGCACTTCTGGGTATTGGCCCACTTCGTAATTGTTTAAACTATAGGTGGGTGTGCTATAATGGTGCGCCCACCTATATCATTGAGGAAATTATGATAAATACAATAAACATTGAGGGTAAATTCTATGGATGGTTATATCCAAAAGAATATATAGATTTTCAAGACGTTCCAAAAGAAATGGATGATAGATTTTTGATCTTCAATGAAAATAATACCATAGGGACGGGCACTAAAACGAGGATGAGGGACAGTCTTTGGACTGATTCGGGATGTACTCTAACATATATGGGTGAAAATGGATTCTTTACATCTAATACCAATGGTTTTGCTGAAGATGGAAAGGATGGTATGGTAGTAAGAGAGGAGACTACCGGGGAAAGATATACCCTTATAACTACAAATCATCCCTCTGACTATTCTGGAAATTATTATAGGAAATGGAGAGGAGTGATTACATTTACTTATGAAGGATGGTATACCACAATTTATTTAGGAACTGATTGGAGTAGGAGTACTAAAACCTTTTCCTCTTCTTTTTGTACCGGGGCTATCGACCTCTCCCCCTCTGCTGGAGATATGCTTGTACTTGAGTGGAAGATTTCTGTTTCATAGTATAGTATTTATAAAATGCCTGCCTCTTTAACTTTTATATCTCCCACAAGTGCAGATACTTGGTATTGTGGTACTGAGTATGAGATTTCTTGGACAGACCCCGGTGGTGCAGTAGACTTATCTCTCTTCTGGGTATTGGCCTGCTTAATTAAAAAAGAAAGAGATGCACTAAGAATAAACTTAGTGCATCTCTTTAATTCTTGGAGGTAATTATGAAAAATGAATTAAACTTATATGGTGAAATTACAGTATATCAGTATACAAAAGACTGGATAGAAAAAAATGGGATTTTGACAAAAGAAGGTGTTTTGATAAATATAGATGATAAACACAAAATGAAAGAAACCCATAATACTATTGGTAGTGCCTTGAAAACCAGATTGCGGGATTGTATTACGTCTGACACAGGCTCTACTGTAGGATATATGGGAGAAAACGGGTTCTTTACTACTAATACTTATGGGAGTTCTGAGGATGGCCATGATGGAATTGTTTTGCTCGACGAGACCAATTTAGCTTACTATACTCTGATTACGATAGCCCATCCTATTGACCCAAGTGGAAGTTATTATAAGAAATTTAGGGGTCAGATAACCTTTACAGTTGCAAGTTATTATACAGCGCCTATATTGGGGATTGACTGGACATCTTCTGCTACTGGTGGCGCTACGGGTGCGTTTGCATATGAATTTGCTACTGGTACGGTAGCTCTTACTCCGGCTGTTGGTGATATTTTTGTTATAGATTGGAAAATTTCAATATCATAGTATAGTGTTTATAAAATGCCTGCCTCTTTATACGATACCACAGAAACTTTAACTCTTTCTGACATTGTTTCCTCAAGCACTACTACTGCATCCGCTACTACGGAAACTTTAACTCTTTCTGACATTGTTTCCTCAAGCACTACTACTGCATCCGCTACTACGGAAACTTTAACTCTTTCTGACATTGTTTCCTCAAGTGGTACTATCACTACTACGGAAACTTTAGCCTTATTAGATACCCAAGAGTATATATCCTTTTATTCTCCCACTTCTGGGGAAGCCTATTATAAAAGTAGTGCTAACACCATCTCTTTTTATCTACCCTATACTGGAAGTACTGCCACTATCTATTTATATAAAGGTACTATAGGTAGCGGTTCCTTACAGGAGACCATTGTATCTGGGTTGTCTTGTACAGCAAATACAATGACCTATGAGTACTCCCCATCTTCTGCATATACTAATGCTACGGATTATTACTTATATGCTACCTATAGTAGCTCTATAGGATATTCTTCTCATTTTAAGCTTTATAATTGTACTACTTCCTCTAAAACAGAAACAGTAACTTCAGAAGATGCTCTAAGTGGTGGCGCTCCCTATACTCTTGTTTCTAAGGAAGATTCTGTAGTAGCTAGTGATGCTTTTTGGAGTGCATTTATATCTAATGAGATTAAATCCACCACAAGAGAAGATAGAACCGCATTATCCTACAATATAAAGTTTTATATCAAAGACCAAAATAATGAATGGGTAGACTTTACAGATAGATTAGAAAAACAAAGTAAATATAAATTATCTAGTATTGGCTCCATAACTCATTCTACGGAGAGTAAGTCTGTAGGAGGAGTCTTTTTGTCCTCGTTATCGGATGTAACTATGGATAATTCGGATGGCTTTTGGGACACTCCCAATTCTTGGGAGGGTCTAAAGACTATTTATAATAATACTGCGGTATTTAGTAATAGTAAAAATGGTAAAGAAAAGGTACTTACTAAAAATAAATGTAGGGTGGTTGTAGAGAGTGTAATGAAAGATGGAAGTATTAGAGAAGATTGTGTAGGAGTATTTAGGATTAGTGGATTCTCAACAGATAGTACCTCCGGTCTTGCTACATTAGGAGTAGAGAGTCTTTCTCAAGCCCTTAAAGACGCAAAGGCAGATAAATGTAAGAACGGTAAATCATGGTATGAGACTAGGTCTATTATATTTCTTATAAGAAAGCTCTTAGAGTTAGAATATGGAGATAAGACTACGGGAGAACTCCCAGCCTCCTTCCATTTTCCAAACCAATTAACAATACCTACTTATGATGGAGAACGGGCATTATCCTCATTTGGTAGGCCCCCCGAGAAGGTGGTGACATAGTGGCTACTTTAGCAGGATGGCAAGATGCTTATTATATTGTTGGTACTACCTCTATAACAGAGAATCCCTCTTTCTCTGATTCTACCTGTATTGGTACTTATGGAGAAGGAGCGCCTCAGACTTTTACATCCAATCACCCTGAGTTCTCTACTGGGTTAGCAATATTAGAGGAAGACAAAGCAACAAGTTTTTCTTATTACATAAAAGGAGATACTATTCCTGTAGAAAGAACTACTGGAGTATTATTCCCCGATGAACCTTTAGAAGCCTCATTAGATAATTTAAGTGCATTTTTACCCCTTTTAACTCTATTGCAAACTCCTGAATCGGGATTTGTAAATGAAACTACAAAGACCTTTGTTCCCTATACTTCCAATTCTATTAATTGGTATACCTCTTTATTGAGAACTACAGAGGACGGATATAGTTATAAGATAATAGGAGCAATAGCCCATACTGTTACTATAAAAGGAGTAGAAGGAGAGGAAATAACCATATCTACAGATTGGGCTGGAGCGAATATTTCAACCGCATCCACCTCTTCCGTGGCTTCTTGGTCTACCTCTGCTTGTAGGAATCCACTATTATTTCAAGACTTAACCTTTGCCTACGAATCTACCGCTCAAACTGTAGATTTATCTGAGTTTGAAATTGTTATAACCAACAATGCCAAACATCCTACTTATAATAGTAGTTCAGTAGTAAGGCATTTGTTAGAAGACTTAGAAATAACTGGGACATTTAAAGTACCTTGGGAATCGGTTTATGGTGGTCAAAATGAGTTTATAACCAGATTGCTTTCTGGTGATAGTTTTATGGTGTATTTATGGTGGGGTAATTATAGCCCTTCACAAGAAGGGGACTTCTCTATTGCAATTAATATAGAGGCTGATACCGTCTCCTTATCTGGTCAAGAGGAAGACGAAGATACAAATGAAGTAACCTTTACCGGAGTATTCGATGGTACTAATGATGCTATAAAAATAATCTCATATTTTGGTGAGATTTATCCTACTTATACTTCACAAGCAACTACTTTTCATGTATTGGATGCTTCTGCATCTGAGCATGAATGTTCTACTCTTATTCTTGGTAGTAGTTATTATTATGTACCAAGAGCGGTTTTAGATGATGATGGTAATTCTTTTACTTGTGTGTAGGTAGTTTATGTCAGAAGAATGGGTTGAGTTAGGATTAACTTGTCGGGCTTTAGTGTGGAGTAACGATGCTACAGTGGGGCGAGGCATATTCATGGGATGTGATAATAAACTTTATCTATACAAAGTAGAGGAGGATTCTTATTATTATAAAGGTGCGTTAGATTCTGGGTATAATATAAAAAGATTATGGGTTAATGCCTCTGATTCTAATAATATCTATGGAGCTGCTTGGGGAGAACCAAATGAGAACGCACAAACTATAGTTAAGATTTTTAATTTTGACGGCACCTCCTTATCTGCAGAAATTACCATTAATAATGTGTTTACTGGGGAGTTTTTATATAGAGACGGGTATAACACAATGTCAGATTTACAAGTATTTGGTAATTGGGATGGTACATATATAGGAGGAGAGAATTTAAGTCTTCCCTTCTATCAATACATAGAAACAAACTCAATATATACTACATCACCTTATGCTGAAAGCGTTATTGCGACAGCAACTACAGTATCTTCTACCGGAACAACAATATATAGTACTGCTTATCCTATAGGAATGTTGGATGGTAGTTATGGTAGCGGGTATTATAATGGATATTCTCGTCTTATACACAGTCCGGCAGAGAAGGCTTTAAATTTGAGATTTTCCTATGGACAGCGTGGTTGTTTTGAACTAATTCCCCATTATAAAAGCAAGGGGGGTTTGTTTTATGCTATAATAGGGAATAGGGGCGCTATAGTCGATGGGATGGGAGCAATAAGTTATAAGATTTATGATATTGCAGGAGATACTTCTTATTCTATCTATACCTCTTCTGAGGAAACAATGAATGAGTATACAATAGGTGGTCTGCCCACATACCCCACTTGTTGCGCTCCCTTTGAAAATACGGATTCTGTTGTTTTTGGTGTAATGTGTTGGAATGAGAATACCTCGAATAGATCAACTTCTTATGTTTTACGATTAAGTAAGCTTGAGTATGGAACAGTACCCTCCGATCCATATTCCTCTCTTCTTACTATGTATAGTTCTACTGCTGATATAGTTATTCCTCTCTTTAGTGGAAATATAATAGATAGAAGATATAGGACTTTTATTGATTTAGTCGTTGCAGGAGATAAGGTTTATACTCTTTTTTTTAATAGAAATCTTTTACATAGTGCCTGTGCTTTTGGGGTTGGGTACCTCTCTACTTATCATTCTGCCCATTCCATTGGAAATTATTGGGAATTTCCAACTTGTCCAAGAAGAATTGTTAATACTCCTTCTAATGTATCTTATTTTACATCTGCTAATGGTTGTCTATATAGGTATGCTAGTTTAGCAAACTTAACTATTTGCGATAATGGTAATACTTATAATAGTACTGAAACTAATATATCCTCTAATCTTATTTGTATTCCTTATAATGAGATAAATGCTATTGATATAGAACGTACTAGAACAGAAGATATGATTTTTGGTATTTCTGCCCCCTACTTTCCTAATGAGACTCAAGAGAATCCTACAATAGGTAAGTACTACTTATGGAAGTATGATAATTATTTAGCAGATAGAATAGAGTTGGCAGACTTTACGGATATGTCTATATGGGATGCTATATCAAAACTTACTGAATGTGCAATAGACTATTCAATAGGATTCGATACAGATAATGAGGGTAGTTTCTTTCTTACGGATAAATCATCTGATACCTATACTATCACTTTAGATATATCTACAGATGAAGTAGATAAGAATCTAGTCTCAATAGAAAAAGATAGAGGATTAGATGAGGTATTTAACTATGCCGAAGCAACACCCTATGTAGTTACCCTATCCGATATATCTAAAGAATTATATGTTGCTCCAAGAAATACTACTGCTGAAGAAAGTAAAAGAGTTAATGAGGGTGATATATATGTTGACTCGACAACTCATCATAACACTTCTTTAAGACTCATTTGTACAAAAAAAGGCAATGTAGATGAATCTTATACAGAAATGGAGAATAATGCTCTTTTTAAGTGGCAATTATATGAAACACAAATAGAGGCAATGGTTATAGGAGATGTGGCAGCAGGTGCTACTTCTGTATTAGTAGCATCCACATTTAGGGGGGGACTATCTTCCACAAAGACCGATATTAATGGTAATACTATAGATTATATATTAGATGATGCCATTAACCTTGGAGATTATATAACTGTTGTAGACCCAGACACTCAGACGGAAGAAACCAGAAGAATAACTGCAATAGCCGATACTACCTTAACTATTGATTCTGCATTTTCATTTGATATTGCTTCCAGTACTATTGTAGTTATAACCCATCCTTTTGATTTAACAGATACCTCCGTAAGTTGGAGTGATGAGGGAGTAACCACTTTATCTGCCGATGCTACTAATGCTTCTACTATATATGTTACAAGTATAAGAGACTTATCAGAATATATGGTAGTAAGTTGTGAAGGAGATTCCCCAACTTTTGCAAGAATATCTGATATAGGGGATTATGATACCGATTCTTCGGGGTATAGTCTTACTTTAGTCGGTAATACTGTAACGGCAGATGCGGGCGCTATCGTGTATGCCTACTATGCTCCCTCAAAAGATTCTTCATCCGAATACTCATACTTTGATATAGGCTCTACAGGAATAAAGTTAAAGATTTCTCCCGAATCTACATCTTTAAATAATGAGTTCTGGGTAGGAGATAGAATAACTATTACTACTGAGGGCTTAATATCGGAAGCAAATGAGCAGAGTAAGCAGACTGCTTATAACTTAACTTCTATGAGTGAGAGGGGAAGAATAGAGTTTCCCTCTATAAATAATAGATTCATTAATAGAACTCTTGCAAAGCATATAGTACGAAAGATAGTAAATGATTATGGAGACCCACACTATATCATTACTATAAATAATACCCTTTATCCTACATTAAGATTTATAGGAGATGACAATAATCTAATTAGAGTTAGATTATACTCAAAGAGGATGTTTCCTAATTACTCAGAAGTAATTTTATACCCCCGCTCAATTCAACACAATTTAAAGCAGGGAACTACTACTATAGTGGGTAGAGATGTAACGGCTTATTAAGCCATATAGTTAC
>Ga0265293_10004750_pt1 | contig 23601 bp, 19 predicted proteins | sample Munlanlewell138R_FD_192505 | JGI IMG/M metagenome (GOLD analysis project Ga0265293, IMG submission 192505) | Leachate microbial communities from a municipal landfill in Southern Ontario, Canada - Leachate well 138R | ecosystem: Engineered > Solid waste > Landfill > Unclassified | place: Canada... | reverse complement strand
GCCTCTTCCGAAGAGGGGGTATCGTTTTTAATTTGAACAGTCACTTGTCCCTCCGCCCCTTTTGTTAACGGGCCTGAGCCAATTCTTTTTAATTCAAATGTTTCTACCTCAATGGGGTTAAGGGATATACCCTGATACATAGATTGATCCCTATAGACATCTGCCAGAGCACATAAAACTTGCTCCGTAAGCATCTCGATGTCCAAACCAAATTGGAAGTGTTGTCCGGATTGGTAAGCCAGCAATGCATCCACCATATTCTTCCCATTCTTAGTCCATTCCTCATGAAAAGGATCTATGCCATTAGCAACGAGGGCTTGTATCACTGTACAGGTTGAATAAGGATTTTCCTCTGTGACTTCTTCCCCTGTCTCCCAATCTTTATAGCCCGGCGAAAATCCTCCGCTATCTAACTGCTTGGATTGGATATAGGCCAGTCCTTTATTGACCGCTTCAGGAACACCCGGACTTTCATGGTATTCTCCTAAAGCCATGAGGGACATGGCTGTTGTATCTACATCAGGGAAAGCTCCAAAACTTCCGTCTTGGTTTTGATAAGTCAGCAGTGCGGTGATAGCCTGATCTTGGTTATAATCGGCTTCTGCCATGTCTAAAGCCAATATAGAGTAGGCTGTCGATGTAGGATAATCATCCCAGGAATCTATCAAAAATTTCCCCTCTGAATTCTGACTGTTGACTAAAATTTCTATATAATCGATTCCATCGGCATCGGCCGGGTCATATCCGGCAGCCAATAAGCCTATAATGTTAGAAGCGCAATTTGTAGCGCTTCCATTATCTCTCACTAAAAATCTTGTATGAATTTTTTTTATGTATTCCGAATCATCGGATGCCCAGTGAAGCCCCGAAGCTTGCCTAAAGTTATACTGACTATAGTCATCATAATAGTCTAATAAATCTTCCAGAACCTCTCCTAATACAGGTTCATTTCCTTCCAATCCCACATCCCCAAATACCATGCTTGTCCCAAGCAATAGGATAAGGGCTAACACCAAACTGACTATTTTCTTTTTTTTGTTCATTTTATCCTCCTATAATTGCCTTTAATCTCCTTATTTTGTATTACCAACTCATGACGAACTATTCGGCCAAGCTAGTCAACCAACATTAACTTTTTAATCACCTCGGCGCATTGACTTCGAATGACCTCCTTCTCGGCACTGAAACCTTCATAGAGCAAGTCCCTTTCCAGAGCAATTTTGACATAAGCCTCATACCAGTTTTTCCCTTCGTTCTTTTTAGCCAGAGCCTCTAATCCGTTAGCCCGAACTAGGATAGCGGCTATTTCTGCCCCGGTTATAGTCTTTTCAGGGGCAAAAATCTGGTCTGCCACACCTTGAATCAGCTCATTTTCATAAGCGATGTTGACGAATTTCTTTGCCCAATGATCTTTCATATCTAGAAACTTATCCATGGGGTCCATAGGGGGATTTTTATCTTCTAGTCCCATTCCAAGGATGAGCATTTTAGCAAATTCAGATCTCTTGACACGCTGATCCGGTTTAAATGTTTCATCATCGTATCCTTTTATAATGTCCCGGTCCATAAGATAGGTGATGGCATCAAGATGCTTTGTCTCCATGGTTAAATCCTGAAATTTGCTCATCCAATGGAGTTTTTTAAATATGGAATGCCTTGCATCGTATTCCCTCATAGCCAAAAGCCCCGAATAAGTTGCCATGTAGTTGCTATTTTTAATAGATTGAAGGTGTCTGTAGGTTCCATCCTCTAATCTGTAGTCCTTAAGCTTGTCTAGCAGTTGGCCAGAGACTTCTTTTCCATTAAAATTTTGAGCAATAATAACCCAAGCCAGGGCTTCACAGGTTTCTTCATAAGCCATGTTCTTTTCGATGAAATCAAAGGCTTTTATTATGCGTGAATCATGACTGTCAACTCCCAGTATCGAATAAGCGATGGTAGCCATGGCCGTCAAATCCAAGTCTGAATAATTATCACCTACAAAAACAGGAAAGCCGCCATCTTTATTTTGTTGGTCTGAAAGCCACTTCAAAGCCGTGGATTGATTATAGTCTTCCTCGCCTGCAACATAGAGAGCAATAACAGCCCAAATATGAGCATTGACTAAGTCCTCGCCCTTTTTATCTATTTCATCCGCAAACTTCCCGCTAGGAAGCTGTGCCTTCTTCAGACTATCCACCACAGAACCTATCGCTTTCCCTTGAGCAACAGCTCCACAGATGTAAGCCTCATAATCCGTTGTAAGTTTGGAGGTAATCATCTTTAAATCTTGCTTCCTAACATCCTCGCCCAGTGCGTAAAGGGTTAGTATCCCCCATTCATCCAGTCCATTATGGATTAAATAATCCCTTGCTTTTTTGTGATTCTCCGAGGCTGTATTCCCATAAACGCTTCCTAGTCCGGATGTAAAAAATAAACAGATGAGCATGAAAATACATAATCCTTTTTTCATGATTTCTTTAAGATGTTGACTATGAATTAACTTGTATTTTCTCACGGAATTCTCCTTTCTTCCTTTATGGAATAAACGATTAATTTATCTTTAAATCTTCTTAAAATGGTGATGAGTTCATGTCCGAAAAAATATAAAAAAAACAGGTTGAAAAGTCCATGAAGTAGGTCAAAATAAAATGAACTCATATAAACAAGCACAAAGCTACTCCAGGTTCTTGGATAAATAAAGGTTAAGAAATGCCATAGATTTAAAATATAGTCATATGCAAACCCCCAAAGAAAGCCATAAACCCCCAGAAAAATCTTAGAAGGCTTAAGCTTGATTTTGGACAAAGATCCGGAAAGCAAGCCCGCCATCCCCCAGGCGAACATTTGCCAAGGGGTCCAAGGTCCATGTCCTAGAAAACTGTTAGAAACCAAGACCGATAAGGCTCCTACCATGAATCCAAAAAGGGGACCAAAAACCCAGCCTGCTATAATCACCAAAGCTGTTGTCGGTTGCACATTGGGTATTCCTCCGAAGGGAATCCTCATAATCCCTGCTATTCCTGCTAAAGTTCCTATCAAGGATATTTCCTTAAGAGTCGTATTCTTTTTTTCATAAACGATGAACATAATCGCAATCACCAATAAAATCAATCCTATGGACAAAATCCCACTATTCATTTTACAAACTCTCTTTCATCCCAATGGCTAAGCTTAAGACGCAGCTTAATCAACCCTTCCTCATAGCTTTGAACCTCATCATCCACACCGGTAAAAAGCTTACGGATTTGTGTAGAATAATAATTGCCTGTTGAAAAGACTTCCTCCGGTGTTCCCTCTTGGACTATTTCTCCCTTAAACATAATCCTTATGTTGCCGGCGTACATGGCCAAAAACTCCACATCATGGGTAACGATGACAATAGTTTTTCCCTGTTCCTTGAAAAAGTTTAACAATTTCCCCATGCTACTCCGCAGAATATAATCGAGTCCCCTTGTGGGTTCATCAAGAAGTATAAGCTCCGGATCCATCACTAAAATAGAAGCCAATGCCACCCTTTGTTTTTCACCCCCACTTAAATCTCTTGGGTTACTGTCCTTAAGCTTATATAATTCCAGTTCTTTTAAAAGGTAATCGATGCGACCATCATCCTTCATACCATGATTTTTTAGAGTAAACTCCAATTCTTCATAGACAGTATCATTAAAGAGGTAATCATTGGGATTTTGAGACAGATAACCTACCAGGCAATGTTTCTCCATCTTCCCTTGGCTGGGCGGTAATAGCCCTGACATGACTTTCAATAAAGTTGTCTTTCCTGATCCTATCTCACCTAAAATGCCATATATTCTGCCTTTTTCTAGATGTAAATCAATATCTTTTAGCGCCTCCATACCCTCCTCATATCTAAAATACACTTTTTTCATCGTGAGTAAGGTCGTTTTTTTTACCCTTGGATGGGTATTGTCCTTGCTTTCTAAAGTTGTATGTTTCTTGCTTTTCTCAATGGGACCGTATAGCTTTCTTAAGACTTTTCTTCCATCACGAATCGTCTCAGGTATAGACCCCTGAAAGCCAGCCTCCTTAAAAAGTTTGCCTATCAAAGGGACAAACTCCTTAGGAACATTGATATTAAAGAAATCCTTCTTGTTTCCGTCAAATACCACTTGACCCTCTTTTATGTACCAAATCCGGTTAGCCATGCTAAAGCACCTATCTAACTGTTGTTCAGCCAGTATAATGGTATAGCCGAAGTCCTGATTCAATCTGCCTATCATGTTTAAAATATCATCTGCCGCAGATGGATCAAGCTGAGATGTAGGCTCATCCAATATCAAGAATCTGCTGTGCTTAGCAAGACTGGATGCCATGTTCACTTTTTGCCTTTCCCCACCTGATAGTTGATATGTTTTTTTATCCTTAAGCTCCCAGAGGTTCATAAAGCTAAGAGTTTCCATCACTGTTCTTTTGATATCCGCTTCAGATAATCCCTTATTTTCCAAAGGAAAAGCTATTTCCTTTTCTACACTTTCCATGATGATTTGTTTTTCAGGATCTTGAAAGACAATTCCAACTTCCTCTTCACATTGAATGTTTCCGCAAATAGTACCACCATAAAAATGAGGGATAATTCCATTAAAAACCTTGGCCAGAGTGGATTTTCCAGAACCAGATTCTCCTATCAATAAAATAAAATCTCCCTCATATACTTTAAGATTAATATTCTTTAAGGCAGGATATATACTATTGGGATAGCTATAGGTCATATCTTGTATTGTAGCAATTTCCATCTTTGACGCCTCCAAATAATAATGAGATTGGTTAATAGCAATAGACCTAGAAGGCCTATATATTTCAAGGATTCCAAGCTTATTCCTGTCATATGAGGATAGAACCTAAAATACTGAAGACCTTTATGCCGCGCCCATAGAGTCATCCCCACCAAAAGAAGCATGTAAGTCATCACTATTCCGTCTAACAGGGATAATTTTTTACCTTTATATCGGGTTGGTTGCTGTTTTCCATAACCTTTTGAATAAAGGGACTCCGCTCTTTCTATCGATCCTTCCAGGGAAGAGATGAGTATGACCTTCAATAAAGGATAGTAAGCTTTTATTCTCTTTAGGATGCTTTTGTTATGAAACTGCAAGCCTCGCATCATCATAACCTCTTTCACCCTTTGAACCTCCCCCACCAGTCTATGGGCCATATTGAGACTGAAAGAAAGGAGAAGCGTAAGTTTATAGGCATATCGAGAGAAGAAACTAAACATATCATCCTGATCGCTCAGTTCATAGGTTAGGAAAAATAATAAGTAGATTGCCATCAGTTTAATGGACATATGCATACCAAAGCATATCCCCTCCAGGGTAATAATGAGCCTACCCACAAGAGGTAATCGGATACCCCTATAAAGCACATGGCTCCCTCCACGGGAAACCAAAGGATTGATGATAATAATGGATAGGATTGTCCAGAACGCTGCTTTCATATTCTTCAACATCTTTTTATAACCTATCTCTCCACTTAAAAACAAACTGATATAGACTAGGTAAAGGATGGATAACAAAGGATTATCGTTTATCAACACTATACACATGAAGCCTAAGAAGAATAGGATGACAGCAAGAGGATGACATTTCATAATAAAAACTCCTTATCTACCTTGGAAATTTTATAATATCTTTCTCCGGGCTTATATAAACAGAAAAAGAACCTTCTATTTCTTGTGTATCACGGAACAAAATTTCTAAAGCTTTTTCAATATCTTCTGCATGATGACCTGCGATGACATAAAGCTTTGTCATATTCCCCATGTCTTTTATAAAAGAGGTAATGATGCTACCTTCTTCTGCCTCAAAGAAAAAATTTTCTGTTTTATCCATCAGCTTGATGTTGTTATCCATATTGAAAAAGACACCTGTTCTTTCTCCGCCCATGACCATCTTGTTAATGAACTCGTTATCCTGCAAATCCTTCCAAAGGCCAATAACCAAAGTATTGTTTTTGTCATTCACAATAGGTTGAATAGTATCAATGATCTCTACAGATTTCGCACCATGCTCATTAAAATATTGTGTAAGTTCCTCTTCCCATTCTGAAAAGCCGGACCCAAGCATGATCTGTAAATTATTTTCACTATCCCCATACCCGTCGACAAGATCTCTGGGGAAAGCACCTATCATACTGGAAGCATAACGCTTGCTCCAATCATGAAAATCCCATTGAACAATATCACCGGGTTTTAAGAAATAATCCGCAGAACCTATAGGGCTTAAATATCCGTTAATATAATAGAACCAATCCGTTTTCTCTTTACTATTTTTTTGATTAAAACCTGATTGAATATTTTGTATTGTATGGACAAAGCTTCCTCCGTAAGTAGTTTCTATATCTACATTTTCTATCAATAAATCCAAAGCACTCATGTCCTCATACTTTCTATCTACATCCATGATGATTTCTTGCCCAAAGTTTTGTGATAGAATAAGCCTTACTTCACCTTCTTGAAGCACTTCATCTTGCTTATTGCAACCGGTTAACATGATAACTATTAAGAAAATGACGATAATTCTGTTTTTCAATTAAATTCTCCTTTTGCTTTAAGATATTATTCTTCAAAAATAATGTTAAAAAACCCTTTATCCATAAGGAATAAAGGGCTAAAAAATTGCTTTTCAAAAAGCATCGAATAATTTTAACTCTTCCCTCCGAAGAATAATTGTTCCGATAGTAACAGGTCTCCTGGCTCAGATTCATCCTACTTTCTAACCTTCCCAAGCATTCAGTGGTATCACTAGATTTCGTCCTCTTTACAGTAGCGGGGGCTGCAATGGCTTCACACCATTTTCCCTTATTTCTATCAGCATTTTATTAAACTATATTTATTATACATGAAAAAAGATTATTTAGTAGTATTATTTGTCTTTCTAACAAAATATGCTATACTAAACTTACTAAACTGAGTTAATTTACATTATTTGAAATTTTTGTTAAAATAGAAGGTTATTTTTTCATGGGACAAAGTTTAAAGAAAAGATTATTATTTCAAACCATACCTGAGGACAGGCTTTCCAACTCAATTTTAAGCCATTCTCTTGTTATCTGCTTATATATAGCCTTGTACAACATTTTTACAAATGCATTCTACCGTTTTCCTCTTTGGGTAAACTACAAATGGTTTGCCTGTATTTTTCTGTCTATGATTGGATTGATTATCATTGAAAAGAAAAAATACAGGCTACTTAATATTTATAAAATCTTCATGGTGCTATTTGTTTTTGTAATCATCACTTATACTTGGTTTTCTAGAGGGGGTAACACTTCTCTTACACTTTCTTATTTTTTTCTCATCCTGTTAATCATAACGATGGTATTTGAAAATTCACTTCTCATCTATTTTTTCAGTGGTTTATCGGTAATTTTATTTAGCTCTTTAATCTATATTGAATATAAGTATCCTCATTACATCAATGTTACTATTTCTCCTATCTACTTGCAGGAAAATATCTTCCAAATGATTGTCCTTATCATAGCCTTGCTCAAGTTAATGCATGTCTATATTTCAAGCTATAAAGCTCAAAATAAAAAATTGGAGGAATATGCCTATATGGATCCTTTGTTGGATATTCATAGTCGCCGCCACATTATGAGTAATCTGCAATCTATTTCTTCTGAGTCGAAAGGAGAAAATAAGATGTATATCATGATGCTGGATATCGATAATCTAAAAAAAATCAATGATTCCTTTGGTCATGTTATGGGTGATTCTATCTTGGTTGAAATATCCAATAGGCTCAAGAGTATCATTGGTGAATGTGGCCATATTGGGCGTTATGGTGGCGATGAATTTCTTATCATTTTTAATAATTTAGATTTTAATAAAATAAATGAGATTATTGATAAAATACGAGAATTAGAGATTTATTTTATGAATAACAAATGCACCATTAGTGGTGGAGTAGTATGCCTTAGAGAAGAAGAAAACGCTATCAATGCAATATGTCGCGCCGATGCTCTTCTGCTTAGGGCAAAGCATTCTGGGAAAAATACTATATTCAAAGATTTAAATACTATTTAGTATTCTTCATAAATTCCAGATGTTCTATAAATAATAGATTAAATTCAGCTACATTTGCTAGGTCCACATAGGAACAGATTCCCTTTATCTTTTCAAAATCAGCTGACCTATTCAATAAATATTCAATGGTTCCTCCTAAACTGCTATTACCTAGGACTTCTATTTTCCCCATAAATTCCGCCGGTAACAGACCCATGTGGATGACATTGCTGATGTTCAGATGGCTGCCAAAGCCTCCTGCAAGGAAAACCCTTTCAATCTTATTTTTTTCCGTGCCATATTGATGGATTAGAACCTCTATTCCTGCTCGGATAGCAGATTTCGCCAGCTGTATTTCCTGTATATCTCTTTGAACAATTGCTATTTGACTTTTCTCATCCAAGACCAGCTTGCCATCTAAGGCATCCACCATGATACCTTCTTCGCTTAGCCAACCTTTCCTCAGCAGCTCACTTACAGCATCCATAATACCCGTACCGCAGATTCCTTTGAGTTCTTCATTGCCGATGGTAAAGGTCTTTACATTTTTACCATCTATCTCTACTTGGTAAATAGCACCCTTTACACTTCCTATTCCATGGGCAATATGACCTCCTTCAAAGGCCGGTCCTGCTGCAGTGGATGTACACAACATCCTTCGTCTATTGCCGATAACTAATTCCCCATTGGTGCCTATGTCGATGAGCATGGCTATCGCCTCTTTTTCGTGCATTCGACTATTATAAATACCGGACAAAATATCTGCACCGATATAAGCAGATAAGCTTGGCAATATTTCAATTTTGCAATTCTCTATAGCCTTTCTATGAGGAACAATATCAAAAAATTTATCGTAAGAAAACTCACATTTTTCAGTAGTAAGGGGTTTAAAAGGACTCATAGCTAAAGAAATCGGATTGAATCCCATAAGAAAATGAAGCATCGTCGTGTTGCCTGCTAGGACTATCCTCTCTAAAAGCTTCCCATCAACCGAGCACTTATCAAGTAATTTTTCCATGCATTGAAGGATATCCTCTTTAACTGCAATCTCTAGTTTGTCAATGCCCAGCTCTTGACTTTTATCAATCCTAGAAATAACATCCGCTCCATATCGAGCTTGGGAATTTAATGTTTTTTCTAACCCCATAACTTTTCTATTATGATAATCCAGTAAGGCCATGACGATGGTGGTTGTTCCAACATCAACAGCTATTCCATATCCTTTTGAACCTTCGATTACCCTTTTCCCCTCTAACTCTGTTTCTTCCTTTATTTCATATTGGGATTCAATAAAATAATCCAGACTTTCCATCTGTTCCAGGCTGATTATCATACCCTGTACAGGTGTAAGCTGGCAAGCAAGACGGACATTTTCTCTTACTTCCTTTTCTGTCAAATGACTTTTCTCAACTCCTGTAAGGGGTTGAACATTATTTTTTTCAACCATAACCTTACACTTCCCACAAGTACCATTGCCACCGCAAGCAGCGGTATAGCCATAGTAATAGTGTTCATTGATGATTTCCAAGAGGTTCTTATAACGATTTTGTTCATCTTCTCCAATATGGATTTTCATTGATTATCACCCGGATTCTCTGTACTATTCTACTGTTCTTCCATGCAAATATCAGCAAAACGGCAAGGGCATATGTTCTCTAAAAGCTTAGGATCGATTTCTATTTGAATTCCAACTTTCCCACCATTGCATATTATTCTTTTGTATTGTAATGCTGATTCATGAAATATTGTAACAAATCTTTTTTTCATGCCTATTGGCGAACATCCACCTTTAATATACCCTGTGGTTTTTTCAATGTCCTTAACAGGTATAAGTTCAATTTTCTTTTCTTCCACAACTTTTGCAGCTTTCTTAAGATCCAACTCTTTATCCACCGGCAAAACAAATACATAATGAGCATGGCTATTGGAGGTGGTCACAAGAGTTTTAAATACTAAGCTTGGGTCTTTTCCAATCATGTTGGCCACTGTTATACCGTCAATCATATTATCACTGTCATCATATTCATAACAGGTGTAGTTTACTTTTTCTTGATCTAAAGACCGCATTGCATTCGTCTTTTTTATTTTTTTTGTCATATGTACCGTCCTTCATTTTTAATACTTTTATTATAATGAATAGCAACAATGAACTCAATATATGTTTCAACACAGTGTTTTAGGGTAGAATAAATAATAGTATCTCTAGAAGATATTGCTAATTATTCGAAAGGAAGGTATGTAACATGGCTAACCTATTTAGCTCACTATCCATTAAAGATTTAACTCTGCGTAACAGGATTGTCATGGCTCCTATGTGCATGTATTGTGCTGATACTCATGGCTATCCTACAGACTTTCATACAACTCATTATGAAAGCAGGGCTATTGGTGGTGCGGGTCTGATTTTATTGGAGGCTACAGCCATAGCCCCTAATGGAAGAATCTCCCCTCATGATCTGGGAATCTGGGATGATTCACATATAGATGGTTTAGCAGCTATCGTCTCCAAGGCAAAAAAACATGGTGCAATGATGGGCATTCAACTAGGCCATGCAGGAAGAAAAAGTTCTTTGCTTGATTTGGACGTTATCGCACCCTCATCACTTCATTTCGATTCTTCCGACCCCGCCTATAAAACTCCACGTGAAATGACAAAAGAAGATATCCATGAAGTCCTATCTTCTTTTACATCCGCTGCGCGAAGGGCTCTGATGGCCGGTTTTGATACGATAGAAATACATGGTGCTCATGGCTACTTAATCAATGAGTTTCTTTCACCCCTTACCAATCATCGTAGCGATGAATATGGAGGGACTTTAGAAAACAGGAGTCGTTTGCTTTTAGAAATTATAAGAAGCATTCGGTCTGTTTGGCCTGACGAAAAACCAATACTCCTTAGGGTCTCAGCCTTTGAGTATAGTGAAAAAGGAAATACCCCTGAGGATGTAGCCCAAATTATTAATTGGGTTAAAGATGCAGGCATCGATATGGTTGATGTAAGCTCCGGTGGCGTTATTCTTTCTTCTGTTCCGGTTTATGAAGGCTATCAAATTAAAATGGCTGAAATCATCAAAGCACAAACACATCTTCCTACCATTGCAGGGGGTAAAATCATCCAGCCTGCCATGGCTAACGAAATTATTGCTAATGATAGATCCGATTTAGTTTTTCTTGGGCGCCAGTTCTTGATCAATCCTTATTGGCCATTGCAGGCCTCTAGGACCTTAGGCACTGAAATAGATTATTGGCCTATTCCATATGAACGAGGTAAATAGCTAGAATAGTGCTTCAACAAAGCTATCCGGGTCAAAGACCTGTAGATCTTCCATGCCCTCTCCAACGCCAATGAATTTAACTGGAATATCAAACTCATCTGCAATTGAAAATATGACACCGCCTTTAGCTGTCCCGTCTAATTTTGTTAACACAATTCCTGTGAGTTTTGTAATTTGGTCGAATTCTTTGGCTTGGCTTAGAGCATTTTGACCTGTTGTGGCATCTAATACCATCAATATTTCCTGAGATGTTATTTCGTATTCCCTCTCTAACACTTTATAAATTTTACCCAATTCATTCATGAGATTCTTTTTATTATGCAGCCTGCCGGCTGTGTCACAGATTAAAACATCAATTTTCTTAGCCTTTGCAGATTCAACGGCATCAAATATCACCGCTGCCGGATCGGATCCTTCTTGATGATGGATCACATTGATATCTAATCTTTTTCCCCAGACCTGTAATTGTTCAATAGCTGCCGCCCTGAAGGTATCTCCTGCGGCTATCAAAACACTTCTTCCCTCTTTTTTGTAACGATGGGCTAGCTTAGCAATGGTTGTCGTTTTACCTGCCCCATTGACTCCTACAACTAATAGGACTATCGGATAAGCTTGTGATAATCCTACATACTCTGTTTCTAGAAATTCCTTCATGATATCCTTTAGAACATCTTTAACCTGAGGGATTTCCTGAATTCTCCTGTTTTTGACTTCGCTTTTTAAATTTTCCATCAATTTCATTGCGGTATTCATGCTGATATCCGATGTAATCAATATCTCTTCTAATTCATCCCATAGGTCTTCGTCAATCTTGACATGAGTTGAAAATGCTTCATCAAACTTATCCATCATCCCTTTTTTTGTTTTGAGCAATCCTTCTTTAAGCTTCCCAAATAATGATTTTTTGTTCTCTGTTTTATTGTCTTCCATGGGTATCCCTTCCTGATTTTTGTTTGTTATTTCAATATTCTATGCAAGTTTTAAGGAAATTACTTTCGATATGCCCTGCTCAGCCATGGTCACTCCATACAAAACATCTGCAAATTCCATTGTAGCTTTTTGGTGAGTGACCAAGATAAATTGTATATCTTCAAAGGTTTTTAAATAATTTGCAAATCGTATAATATTGGCGTCATCCAAGGCTGCTTCTACTTCATCCATAATACAAAATGGTGTTGGCTTTACTTTTAATATGGCAAACATCAATGCAATAGCCGTTAATGTCTTTTCCCCACCGGACATGAGTGTAATGTTTTGCAATTTCTTCCCCGGTGGTTGAGCAATAATTTCTATTCCTGTTTCCAAGATATTCTCTTCATTATCCATTTTTAAATGAGCTATGCCGCCGCCGAATAAGTCTGTAAATACTTTTTGAAAGTTTTCGGCTACTCTTTTAAAGGTATTGGCAAAATTTGTTTTTATAGCCTTGTCCATATCTTCAATAACCTTGTCTAAGGATTTTATAGCACCCGAAAGATCTTCCTTTTGTTCTGTTAGAAACTCATAGCGTTCTTTTACACTATCATACTCCTCAATGGATTTTACATTGACTTCGCCAATCTCTTTCAATCTCTGCCTAATATTTTTAGCTTCAACATTCGTATATTTAATGGTTTCTTTTTTATATTCAATGGCCTCAATATAGGATACTTCAAATTCATTCCATAATTTATCTTTCAAGGTTTCAATTTGCATTTCTCCCTTTGCAATTTTAACCTCTATATCATGTTTTGTTTGTTGGTAGTCAAATACCTTTCGGTCTAACTCCGTCTTCATTTTAGAGGCTTCACCTATTTCTTTTAAGAGATTTTCTTTTTCCAAAACATTTTTTGCTTTCTCTTCTTCCAATAGTTCTTTGCCCTTTTCTTTTGCTTCCAGATTCACTTCCAGTTCTTTATTCTTCTCAATAATTTGATTTTTATTTTCATGGATTGCAAGGATGTTTTCTGTGTTTCTCCTTTTATCCTTCTCAATCTCATTCAGATAATCCTGGGTACGTTTTATCGCGTCTTTCAGATTTGCCCTGTCATTTTCAACAGTAGCAAACTTCAATTTCATGTCCGTCATATCTTCATGAAGTTGTTCGACCGCTATCCGCTCTCCCTCGTATTCATCTAATTTTTCATTTGTCTCTTTTTCTAAATTTATCAATTCATAGTCATATTTTTCTACATCTGCCTCTAAGATTTCTATCATGCCTTTGGCTCGAACTTCTTCTTTTTCAATGTCACTTACTTCTTTTTTCCATCTTTCCTCGGATTCTTTAAAGCTTCTGATATCTGTAACAATCCTAAGGATTTCCTTATCCAACTGGAAAAATTCATTTTGCTTTTCTTTGTGCTGTGCCTCTAAGGATTCCAGTGATTTATCGGATTTAACAATGTCTGACTGCTTGGCTTCCAGGGAATCTTTGCTTTTTTTATACTCTCCTTTTAAAGTACGTATACGTGTTTCCAAATCCTTAAGTTCACCTTTCCGAGTGAGTATACTGCTTTTATTCTCTCTGAAGCTTCCCCCGGTTATAGCTCCACTGGAGTTGATAATATCGCCATCTAAGGTGACGATACGATAGCCCTTATAGCTTCCTTTTCCGATATAAAGTGCATTGTCTAATGTATCAATGATAATAACCCTACCTAACAGATATTCAATAATCTCAGAATATTGGCTATCAGCCTCAACACAATCCACTGCATATCCGACAAAGCCACGTTCCTTTTTGATATCATTATTTCTTGCATTAATGTAGGAGGTGATATTTTTTATAGGTAAAAAAGTAGCCCTTCCTAAATTATTTTTCTTCATGTAGTCAATCGCTTTTTTGGCACTCTTGTTATCGTCACATACAATGTTTTGTAAACCTTGCCCCAATGCAGTTTCTATGGCCCTTTCATAGCCCTTTGGAACATCAATCAAATCGGCTACTGCCCCATGAATCGTTTCATCAATGATAGGACTTTTCATCAAGGATTTGACAGCCATGTTGAAGCCTTCATAAGAGTCTTCCATTTCTTTAAGAAGCTTATACTTGGTCTCTGCCTCGTTAAATTTTATTCTATTATCATTCACACTCAAGGCTAATTTCTTCTCATCAAGCTTGAGCAGCCTGATGCGATCCTTGACAAGCTCAATGGATTCTTCAAGCTCATTACTATATTCTTCGACCTTTTTTTTCTTGGTCAGTAATAGAGTCTGCTCATTTAAGACACCTTTATTGCTAGCCTTAATCTCCTGGTACTCAAGCAATATCTGTTCCTTTCTTTTGAAAAGACTGCTTTCAAGGTTTTCCATGCTCTTAATCTCAGCTCTTTTTTCTACAATAAGATTCTTAACCTCTATGATTTTGCTCTTCTTGTTTTCTATATCAAGGCTTTGGTCCTTAAGCTGGCTATTCTTTAGCTCAAATTGAGCAGTAATCGACTCCTGTTGTTCCTTAAGTGCCAAATATCTGTTCTCAATATCGCTTTCTTTATCCCGATAATTCTTGATATTCTTTTCCTGCTCGCTGACTTTTTCTTCTAAAACAAGAATATCTTCTTTTAACCGATTTTCATCTTTATCAAGGCCTATTATTTTTTCTTTATTGACCGTCTTTTGATTTTCAATGGCGTTTATTTCTTGGATCAAAAAAATAATCCTATCCTGTATTTCCATACTTTTATATTCAATCTTTTCTCTCATCTCCCCATAGAGATTGCTATGATCATCTAACTCATCTTTTTCTGAATGAATCATCTTAATCTCTTGTACTAGGGCTTCCAGCTCATTCTTAAAGGATTGAATATTTTCTTCAATACTGTCGATGCTTTTTATAGCCAAATTGATTTCTATTTTTTTTATTTTACTCTTTAATTCCAAATATTCCTTTGCTTTTTCGCTTTCAATCTTTAAGGGCTCTATTCGCCCCTCCAGTTCATTGATAATATCTTGGACTCGCAATAAATTCTGATGGGTGGCTTCTAATTTTTTCTCTGCTTCACCCTTCTTGGTCCTAAACTTAACAATACCGGCAACCTCTTCAAATATCTTTCTGCGGTCATCCGGTTTGCTATTGATAATATCCATGATTTGACCCTGGCCTATGTTCGAGTATCCGTCCACACCCATACCCGTATCCATTAACATTTCCCTTATATCTTTTAGACGGCAAGGATTACTATTGATAAGATATTCGCTGTCGCCGGACCTGTATAATCTTCTTGTTATGGCTACTTCAGAATAATCCACAGGCAATATATTGGTTGTATTGTCTATTGTCAGTGTCACTTCTGCCATGCCACGGGATTTTCTTGTATGGGTACCGGCAAATATAACATCTTCCATCTTACTGCCCCGCAAGGTCTTAGGACTTTGCTCACCTAAAACCCATTTTAAGGCATCGGAAATATTGCTTTTGCCGCTACCATTAGGGCCTACGATACAGGTAATGCCATCATGAAATTCGATATTGATATGTTCTGCAAAGGACTTAAATCCCTTGACTTCCATTTTCTTGAGATACAATCTATTCCATCCCCCAATTTTAACTATTGCTTCAGTAAAGCACTGATTTTATCAGTAAGCATGGATAAAGCCACTGTATTAAAACCACCTTCAGGTATAATGATATCCGCATTCTTCTTGCTGGGCTCTACAAATTCATCATGCATTAATTTGACTGTTGTCAGATATTGCTCTACAACAGACTCCATGGTTCGGCCTCTTTTTTTCACATCCCGGAGCAACCTCCTTATAAATCGAACGTCTGCATCTGTATCAACAAAGACTTTAATATCAAATTGTTCTAAGAGTTTTCTATTCTCAAATATCAGGATACCTTCAACGATGATGACCTTTGCACTTTTAACCTCAACAGTTTCCTTCTTTCGGTTATGTACAATAAAATCATAGTCCGGTCGATGAATAATAGCGCCTTCCTTAAGTTCTTTTAATTGCTCTATCATTAAATCCGTGTCAAAAGCATGGGGATGATCAAAGTTGATGACTGCCCGCTCTTCGATGGATAAATCATCATTGGATTTGTAATAATCATCATGACTTAATGTCACTATCTCATTGCCAAAAATCCCTTTTATATGTTTAATTAAAGTAGTTTTCCCGGAGCCTGTCCCACCTGCTATACCTATTACAATGGATTTACTCATTTTGCTTCCCTCCGATTATGCGCACTCGAGAGCAATTTTCATCATATCAATAAAGGTTTTTTCCCGCTCTTCAGATGTAGTGGCTTCTCCGGTAACGATACTATCGCTGACAGTGAGAATGGTTAAGGCATTTGCACCTAGCCGAGCCGCGTTCATGTACAAAGCAGCTGCTTCCATTTCTACTGCCAAAACACCCATCTTGGCCCATTTTTTCCATGCATCTTGGGAATCATCATAAAATACGTCACTGGATAAAACATTGCCTACCTTTACAGGAATATGATTTTGATCTGCTATTTGTTTCGCTTTCATGAGAAGCTCGAAGCTGGCAGTAGGTGCATAATCGCCAGGCAAATTAAAATGATGCACATACCGTGAATTGGTTGAGGCGCTCATGGCGAGGATAACATCTCTAACCTTTACATCCTCCTGGAAAGAACCACAGGAACCCACTCTGATTAAATTTTTTACACCATACTCCTTAATTAATTCATAAGAATAGATACCAATGGATGGCATTCCCATACCCGTACCTTGAACGGATATTCTTTTTCCCTTATACGTGCCGGTAAAGCCGTACATGCCCCTCACCGAGTTATAACAAACAGTATCCTGCAAGAAATTATCCGCTATAAACTTAGCTCGCATAGGATCCCCCGGCAGAAGTATGGTCTCAGCTATATCTCCTTTGCTTGCTCCCAAATGTGGTGTAGACATTTTTTATCCTCCTCCTAGATATATCTTCTTAATAGTTCATTTAATGTTCCTTCAAATTTTTCTTCACTATTTAAGTTGCTTAATATGTGCCCAATTTGCCTTTTCTGATTCAGACTTAAAGAAGAAACATCACTAATATTTCTTACTGTCGCCATTCTCCTGGCAAGTTGGTAAAATCTCCTATCTTCTTCTTTTAAATCGTGAAGCTCTTTTATTCTAGACAAGATGATATTCTTGTCGCCCATCATCTTCCCTTCCACATTTTCTAATAAATTGACGATGTGGTCGCTCTTAATGGTCGTTGTAATATTGTTTAATTCCTTTATCATGGATTCCAGCTCAATGACCTTTTCATAGTCAGTACATTGTGTGTAAATTCCGCTCTTCATATCATACCACATACCGGATTCTTCTTTAACAACAAAAGTCCTAATTCTTAGAAAATCAGGGTTAACGCTATTCACGACTTTAGCGGTTTCAATTGCACTTTCTTCCCAATGCTCTTTTCCTCCAACTCCGGGCATATAATAAATTGAAAGCTCCATTCCTGCTTCTTTCACTTTTTTCCCGCCTTCAATTTGCTGCTGCTGAGTTGTTCCTTTACTGATCATCTTTAAAATATTATCCGAGCCGGTTTCATAACCGGAATGAATCCTATCTAAACCGGATTTTCTCAATAATTTCAAATCTTCAAGAGATAGCCTTGCCAGGGTATCAGCCCGTGCATAACTTGTGATGCGACCTATCTCAGGAAACTTCTCATTAAGATATTGTAAGGCTTCTGCTAACTTTTCAGATTTGAGAACGATGGAATTGGCATCCTGTAAGAAGACTGATTTTTCAGCACTTTGTAGCCAATTGGCCATGGAGTAAATATGATATCTTTCCTCACTGTTTAAACCTGCTAGTTTTTTCTGAAGTTCAGCTTGGTTTAATTCCGTAAGAATTTTCTTATACCCATACATGACATCTATATCCGACTTTATTTCCTCTACACTTCTTGGTGAAAACTTTTCATCTTTGTATAAAGTACAAAACTTACATCTATTCCAAGGACAATTTCGGGTTACTCTTAAAAGCATACTATTCGCTTCGCTTGGTGGCCTTATTGGTCCTAATTCTACTTGACTCATATGACATCCTCCTATTCTATTCCTTTATCAATTTCCTAAATGCTTTAATGGCTGTATCTTTCAGTACTTCTTGCCCCTTCTCCGTAGGATGTAGGCCGTCTAAAAAATAATCTGTAACGGGCTCTTTGCTCAATGCTTCATGGTATGCTTCGTAAAAATCAATGGTCACCAAATTGTTTCTATTACAGTAGTTTAATATCCATTCTCTTAATAATAGCACCTGCTTGTTGGCCTTCTTATAATCTGTCCCATCAGCCCATTCCCTAGAAGCCATAAGCTCATCCATTTCCATGGTGATACCTATTAAAGGAATAATACCCTCTTTTCTTGCTGTATTAACCATCTTTTCAATATTTTCTGTAATAGTATCAAGGGGCATATCCAATACGATATCATTGGCTCCCCCAAATATAAGGACATGTGTGGGTTCATACTTCACAACATCTCTTAAAAATCTCCTCAACATCCCACCGGTAGTATCCCCATTCATGCCTTTGTTAATGATTTCTATCCCTTTTTCTTGTGCTAATTGCTTTACCCAAACCCGATCAGGTCTAATTCTATAGCCATAGGTTAAACTATCTCCTATAAAAACCATTCTCATTTGTTTTACTCCTCTCACGGTAGTCAAAATATCCTATAACTTTAGATATTTTATCATAATGTGCTTAAAAAGATTAAATATTTTATTTTAAATATTGACAAAATGTAGCCTAGGTGTATTATTAGTATTAGTACACGTGTAAATTTTATATACCATTAGAAAGGAGGATTACAATGTTTCAGATTGATTTACGAAATCGCATGCCGCTTTATGAACAAATTGTTGAGAATTATAAACAATTAATCATTAATAAGGTCCTTAAGACCGATGATAAAATGCCTTCTGTTCGTGACTTAGCTAAAGAACTGACTATCAATCCAAACACGATTCAAAAGGCTTATAGAGAATTAGAATACCAGGGCTATATCTATACTGTAAAGGGCATAGGGACATTTATTTCCGGGGATTTTCAAAACAGCTTTGATGTTGAAAAAGCTAATGTGCTCAAAGAAACTATAAAAGGCGCAGTATTAGAACTCTTATTTATAGGATTTCCGGAGAAGGACTTAAAAGATTACTGGAATGAAATATTGTCATCAAGGAAAGGGGGAGAAAACAATGATAGAGGTTAAGAATCTTTCAAAATCATTTAATGATAGCAAGGTATTGTCTGATCTGAATTTATTGGTTGAAAAGGGTTCCATTTATGGTCTTATTGGAGCTAATGGTGCAGGAAAAACCACACTTATCAAACATATTACAGGTGTATTTAAGCAGGATGCAGGCGAAGTCTTAATCAATAATGAGCCAGTTTTGGATAACGAAAAAATAAAGTCCAGGATTGGTTACATAGCTGACGATCTTTATTTTTTAAACGGCTATAGTTTAAAAGCTATGGCTAAATATTATGCTCAAATCTATCCTCATTGGAATCAAGAGCGCTATACTAAAATGCTGACTCTTTTCAATCTGGATGAAAAGAAAAATTTGAGTAAATTTTCAAAGGGTATGAGAAAGCAAGCTTCCTTTATACTTGCCATGTCCATCATGCCTATTGCACTTATTCTAGATGAACCCATCGATGGGCTGGATCCCTTAGTGAGAAAAAAAGTATGGAAATTAATTGTAGAGGATGTGGCGGACAGGGAAATGTCTGTACTTGTTTCATCTCATAACCTTAAGGAAATGGAAGGCATTTGCGACTCTATAGGTATATTAAATGAGGGTCATATGATTCTCCAAAGAAACCTTGATGAATTAAAATCAGATATTTGTAAAATTCAAATTGCTTTTGATGGAGAAGAGCCTTCTGATTTGCAGGAGAAATTAAATATACTTCACAAAGAAAAAAGAGGTAGCGTGAACCAGATGATTGTAAAAGGAAATGTTACTGATATAGCAAAGCTCCTTCAATCTTATCATCCCCTCTTATTAGATGTACTGCCATTATCCTTAGAAGAAATATTTATTTATGAATTAGGAGGTGAGGGATATGAAATACAAGGCATCATTTTTTAGTTTTCCACTCTTTAAAGAAAATTTGAAAAGGTTTTGGGCGGTCTCTGCACTCTATACTTTTATTTTAGCTTTGGGCGGATTTTTACCCCTTATTATGAGCAGTGAATATAAATCAAGTTGGGTTCATATTGTGCGTGTCTTTTTAAGCCATCAACACCCGGCGAATGTGGTATTCTTAGTGTCAGCTCCTGTTTTTGTTGTTTTTCTTTTATTTAAATATATGCAACAAAGCCATTCAACAGCTGTCATCCACGCACTTCCTTTTACTAGAAAACAATTGCTTTTTAGTAACTATGTCACAGGTTTATTGTTAATCATTGCCCCCATTATTATCAACTGTATTTTATTATTGGTTATTAAGGAACCCGTTTATTCCGGCAATCCGCAAATAGATATCTTTACCTCATCTGCCATCATGAACTGGGCCATAAGTAGCTTTGTTATCAGCCTCTTCGTTTTTTCTATTGCTATTTTAGCTTGTATGATAACAGGTTCTTCCCTCTTGCAGGTTGTTTTTGGTATTGGTTTTATATTCCTTACACCTGCTTTATTCAGTGTTATTACCGTTTATTTTAACCAATTCTTGTTTGGTTTTTCTATATCGGATACACTTGAAAAAATTATAGTCAGCACCTCACCTCTTGTCATCATGCTGACGCATCATGAAGTTTCAGACAAATTAATAGCTATTTATTTCATAGTTGCTATTCTTCTTTTGTTTGTTTCTTATGCATTTTACAAGGCAAGGCATCTGGAAACTGCGACGGACTCTATTTCCTTCAATTTTATTAAACCCATCTTTAAATATATGGTTGCTTTTTGTGGTATGACCGTATTAGGACTGTATTTCATGCAACTGGGTGGCAACCAGACATTGAACATGTACCTTGGCTTTTTCTTGGGCTCCTTCATCGCTTATCTTATAGCTGAAGTCATCCTCCAAAAAACTTTATGGGTTTTTAAAAACATCAAGGGCTACCTTATCTTTTTAATCATAGCTTTCCTTTTTATCCTGACAATCAACACGGATATTTTGGGATATGAAAAGCGTATGCCGAATCTAGCCCATGTGGAGTCTGTTTATGTGAATATGCATCAGCATGACAAAGAAGGCATTACAGATCCTGAAAACATGAAGCTTGCATATGATTATCATCAATCCATTATCGATAATAAAAATATTTTAGAAAAAGATTTATTATCTCCTCAGTCAACAAATAGGAAAAGTTATGTTAGCTTTACTTACAGATATGCCAATGGTAAGGAATTCAATCGTTCCTATAGAATCATGAATGATTTTGTAAAAAATAATCCTTATATGAAAAAGCTCTATGAAACAGAGGAGTATAAAAACAAATTCTATTCTGATATCTTCTCGATTGATAAAGAGGATTTAGCTTATTTGGATATTCGTTCCGAACATTTAGATAGACCTGGTACTTTAATCAAGGATTCCGATGAAATTAAAGAGCTCATAACCTTGTTCCAACAGGATTTATTATCCAAAACTCATGAGGAATTCAATAATTCTCTCATGCCGATGGGCACTATTAGGCTTAATTATCTCAGTGATAGTGACAATGAAAAATATTCAGAAAAACCTATCCATGCCTTGTCCTTTAGCTATGACTACAAAAAAACTATAGAGTGGCTTGAAAGCCATGGTTATTTAGAAGAATTCCTGGTAACCTCTGAGGATATACATTACATGACGGTAAGAAAGATTACACCTGAAAATCGTCCGATGTCATCCTATGTTGGGGATAGAGAAAGCTTGCCCTTATCAACAAGTGAATTGATGGTCATTACGGATAAAGCTCAAATTAACGAGCTTCTCCACACAGTTGAAGCTTACTCTTATTATCTTAATGATTTCTATGAGGTCTATATTGTATTTAAAGATAATCAAGGTTCCTATTATGGCTACTACTCTGAAAAGACTGTGCCCGATTTTATAGCTAATTATTTTAATAATCAATCCCTATGATTCGTAAAAATTAACAAGCAAAGATTTGAAGTGTTGAAGTGAGGGGAGGGTATGCCTGGTGGGTGGGAACAAAGCTGCAATCCAAGCAATATTAGCCGATGGAGTTCTAATTCTCGCGCAAGCTGGTGATGCGACCCTTCTCCCATTTCTTAATACATTAACTATAATTATGATCATTTTACCGTTTATGTATTTCTTTTACTTTCGTGGTTCTTCTTCAAATCGTGCTTTAAGCTTTTGGCTAAAAAATGAGCAAATTTTCAACTAGTGTGTTGATATTTTGGTATAAAATGTAATTAAAGTCCAAATATGTTCAAAATTTCAAGTAGTGTGTGGTTTCCTGAAAATAAACCACACACTACTTGAAATTTTGCTCACCAAACTCCGAATGACTTAAAATAAAAAAAGGAGCTGCTACAAACTAATTTCTTAGTTTGTAGCAGCCCCTTTTTTTATCGGATGGAAATAAGCCTTTGGAATATAAATTCTAATTCATTTCATAATAGGAACAAGGGCTTTCTATCTATGGGCCACAATATTCCGAAAATTGCCTTGTATACATAATACAAAACAGATATAATGGCAATATAAAATTCAAAAAAGGTGGTTAAATATGAAAAAGAAGATTCAGTTTTACCAAACCCGATTTATTAGCTCACTCAAGGATATGCTGGAAAGCAGTTGTAATCTTTACGGAAGCAAAACGGCTTGCCTAGTAAAAAAGGGAAAAGGTGAACCCTATACTGAGATTTCGTTTCGTGAACTGAAAAGAGATGTCGATGCCCTTGGTTCAAGCCTTATGGAGCTTGGCTTACAAGGATCTAACATAGCTATTATAGGCGAGAATTCTTATGAATGGTTGGTTTCATATTTAGCCGTTATCAATGGCGTGGGTGTAGTTGTACCCTTGGATAAAGAATTACCCTTAGATGAACAGCTTAATTTAATCAAGCGGTCAGAAGTTGCCGCTATTATTTATGATCCTTCCTTTTCATCAAACTATGAGCCTACCTCTATCCCCTTTAAAATCAATATGCATCCAAAAGAACTCAGAGATGATGAGCTGAGCCTTTTTCATTTAATTGAAAAAGGTAATGGCCTCTTGGATCATGGTTATACGGATTATTTGAATAGACAGATTGACCCTGAAAAGATGGCCGCAATCTTATTTACCTCAGGAACTACCGACTTAGCAAAAGGTGTCGTCTTAAGCCATAAAAATATTTGCAGCGTGATTATGTCAACATGCCGGATAGTGGAAATACACGAAAGTGATCGCACCCT
>Ga0265293_10004749_pt1 | contig 23601 bp, 15 predicted proteins | sample Munlanlewell138R_FD_192505 | JGI IMG/M metagenome (GOLD analysis project Ga0265293, IMG submission 192505) | Leachate microbial communities from a municipal landfill in Southern Ontario, Canada - Leachate well 138R | ecosystem: Engineered > Solid waste > Landfill > Unclassified | place: Canada... | reverse complement strand
CATATCCAAGCTTAATAAGGTCGTTTCTCGGAACATCAGCACCTGCTGTGCCAATCCAGTCTGTGTTGTCGTTAAAAAAAGTTAAATATATACCAGTTTCGGAATTTGGGGAAGCGTGTAAATTCAGATAGTTGAAATTTCTGAATCCTCTGTAAGTTGATTTTTCAGGAAGGGTGTTATATAAAAAATTGTTGTAATCAAGAACAGACTCACCAGTTAAATTGATTTTTGGATAAGGATTTTTTCTGTCAATATCTTTTTTTATTGATTCGATTTCATTTTTCAGATAAACATAACGAACATCGATTAAAGCCAGTTCGTTTTGGAATTCATTAAACAGGTTTGATAGAGAATTAACATCGTTGGAAGAGAGATTTTTCAGTCCGTTGGTTTTTTCAAGCCGATTTATCACTCTTGAAAGCATTGAAGCAAAATCATAACGTGTAACTTTTTGTGAGCCATCAAAAATATCTTCAGGTAATCCTGTAAGTATTTCTTTATCAGAAAGACTATTTACAGCCTCATAAGCCCAGTGAGCCTCTGGTATATCCTCAAAAGGATTAGCAGAAGAAATAAAAACAAAAGTTATTAAAATAATTAAATATATAAATTTTTTCATAATATTAGTTACCGGTATAAATATTAAAAAATATTATAATACGGCTGAAAGTATTTGTCAATGGGGATTCGATTGATATTTCTAATTTATTTTACATTCTTTCATTATTTTTATTTTTGAATTAATTAAATCATTTTTATGAATATGAAGTAAATTAGCAATCTTTTTAATCATTTCAACTTCATCATAATCAAGAGAACCATCAGCGCATCCTAATCTGAATAAATCTTCAATAAACATTATTTTATCTTCTCTTGAAAGTTCTTTATTGAGTTTTCTTGTAAATTCGTGCATATCAATACGGTTTAGTGCAGCTTCGTTTGATTTTTTCATTATTTCAGGAATTTCATTTTCAGAAACTCCAGTATATTTTTTAATGATTTCTTTTGCTTTTTCCTTTTCGACTTTTGAAAAATCACCATCTTCGTTACCAACAATCCATAATAAAACACCAAGTGAAGAAGCAATTGAATCTTTATTTTCATTTTCGGAATTTGAACAATCTTTAAAAGAACACTTGAACATTTCCGCAAATTCATCAAAAATCTTAAACATCAAACCTCCAACTAAATAATTGCAGTAAATAAGTTGTCGGAGTTACACTCCTCGGTGAGTAAGACTGGATGGTAAAAGCGATATGAGTTATCAGTAATCAGTAATCTGTAAACGGGCAGAACATGTTCTGTTCCCACAAAAGCTTAAAAGCAATGTTCTTGCTTTATCGGATTACGGATCACCGATTACCGATTACGGCTCTTAAGTTTTTGTTTTTTCGGATCACTCATTACTTATCACTGATTACGCTCTTATCTTACTCACTCACTCACTTACTCACTGTTTATTATTTAACTCACTGCCGCACTTTTAATTATACTTGAGTTTTTTTAAAAAAAAAAGTAAAATAAACCAAATCCAAATACAGGGGTAAATAATGAATGAAAATACCATCGTAATTTCTCTGGGTGGTTCAATCGTAGTTCCTGATGAAATCAACGCTTCATTTCTCAAAGGTTTTGAAAGTCTTATAAGAAAAATATCTCAAACAAAAAAAATTATTCTGGTAGTAGGTGGTGGAAAAACTGCAAGAAGATATATTGATTCTTTAAAGAATTTTGAAATTGATGATGTTCAGAAAGACTGGATAGGAATTATGGCAACAAGATTAAATGCACAGCTTGTAAAATCAATTTTCAATGATATTGCAAGTGAAAAAGTGGTTTATGATCCTGAAAAAGATATAAAGTTTGAAAAAAGAGTGCTGGTTGCAGCAGGTTATAAGCCGGGATGGAGTACAGATTATGTAGCTTCACTTCTTGCAGTAAAATTTAATGCAAACACTCTTATTAATCTTTCAAATATTTATTATGTGTTTGATAAAGACCCTAATAAATGGAGCGATGCTGTTCGATTAGAAAAAACTGACTGGGAAACAATGCAGAAAATAGTTGGAACCGAATGGAAACCTGGACTAAATGCCCCATTTGACCCCGTTGCGACAAAATTATGCCGAGAAAAAAAGCTTAAAGTAATTATTACTAACGGAACAGATCTTGAAAATCTTTCTGAAATTCTAAATGACAGAGAAGGGAAATGCACAAAAATCGAAAATTAATATGCCCCCGTTGTGAAAATACTGAACTTCAGAAGAAAAATGTTAAAAACATAGAGATTGATTTCTGTCCTGAATGTTCTGGAATATGGTTTGACGAAGGTGAACTTGAAATCATGTTAGGTGATAAGTTCAGCTATCAGAAAATTTACAATAATCTTTTTCCGGTGGAAGAAAGTTTTGAATGCCCCAGTTGTGGAGTAAATACAGTTAAGCAGGAATACAGAAAAAACAGATTTGTGCTTTATGTTGAGAGCTGTCCATACTGCAAGGGTTTCTGGCTTGATGGCGGAGAGCTTGATCAGCTTTTAAGTCTTTCTCAGGCTTTCAAACTTTCAAAAAGAAACACATTAAGGCCGGTAAGGGTTGAAGAATCACCTGATGAAGTAGGCGAAGTAATAAGACATTATACCTACATTGATATAGATGAAATCGGGGATGAAAAACATCTTACAGCAGCTATTTATTTTTTCTGTCTGCTCAGCCAGTCACCTTATGAAATTTATAATCCCCGAAAATATTTTCCAACAGCACTTTTTGGACTGATAATTCTTAACATTTATATATTTATTCACATGTTAGACCTTGAAATAGAAAGTTTAATTGAATTCTTGAGTGTTTATGGTCTTGTTCCTTCCAGTCTATTTACAGGATTTAATTTTCATCAGCTTGTTACTCATGCTTTTCTGCATGGTGGAATGAGTCATCTGCTTCTTAATATGTATTTTATATGGATTTTTGGAGATAATATATATGATTTGTTTGCAGCATACGGGCGAAAAAAAGGAGCGTTAGTTTTTACGACTTTTTATCTAATTATAGCAGTATGTGGTGGACTTGCGCATTCCATGTTTTCATCATTTTCTGAAACTATGAAAACAATGCCTCTTGTCGGGGCTTCTGGAGCTGCAAGCGGACTTTTAGCAGCATATTGGCGTAAATTTCCCCGTTCGAGATTTTATCAGGTAATACTTGTTTTTCCTTTTAAAGTCAGAGTTTCAACTTATATGTCAATTTGGCTTATGTCTAATATTTATATGGCTTTTCGTTATGGAATAGAAAGTCAGGTTTCCTGGCTTGCTCACATGGGTGGCTTTGCAGCCGGCTATCTTCTGATAAACAGATTTATACCTGAAAAACTTAAAAATGTTGAGCTTTAAGTTGAAAATTCTTTTGGTTATTCACTGTTTTTAATATATTTTTTTACAGTATTAATAGAAACATTTAAAACTTTTGCAGTTTTAGTTATGTTTGAGTTGTTTTTTTCAAAAACAAATTTAATATAATCGGCTGTAAAATCATTCAGTGTTTTTATTTTAAAAATTTCATCATTAGTTTTAATAATATCTGTTTCATTGTTTAAATAAGAAAAATCCCAGTCATCCAGTATAAAAGCTCTTTCGATGATATTTTCGAGCTCTCTTACATTCCCCGGGAAATTATATTTTTTTAAATGTTTAACGCATTCGGCTGGAATTTTATTGAATACAAATTTATTTCTTTTTTTAGCAATTTCTTTTAATATATTGTTCGCAAATAATTCAATATCTTCAATCTGTTCTCTTAATGGAATTGAATTCAGCTTAATTGTTGAAATCCTGTAATATAAATCTTCGCGGAATTTCTTTTCTTTAATCATTTTTTTTAAATCTCTGTTGGTTGCAGAAACAATCCTTATATCAACTTTTGTCGAAGAGGAATCCCCTACTTTTGTAAAAATCCCATCTTGCAGAACCAGAAGCAGTTTGGATTGAATATTTAAAGGCAGTTCCCCGATTTCATCAAGAAAAACAGTTCCACCATCAGCAAGTTCAAATTCACCTTTGTGATCTTTGTCTGCTCCCGTAAAAGCGCCTTTTTTATGACCGAATAAAACTGATTCAAAAAGATTTTCTGGAATATTAGCACAGGATATTATTTTAAATGGTTTATTTTTTCGATTAGAGGCAAAATGCAGAGAATAAGCCATTGAAGTTTTTCCTGTTCCGCTTTCACCTTCAATTAGCACGTTGCATACTGAATCTTTTCCGATAATTTCAAGATGTTTTTTTAATTTTCTTGCTTTTTCAGTTTTTCCAAATATATATTTTGAGTTAAGAAATTTGAAATCTGTTTTTTTTGCATAATCCCCTTTTAAATCATCATTACTTAATTTTTTTATTAATTCAGGATAAAAATCATAATTATCATAATTGAAATAATGGAATTTAGCTTCGTTTACTAATAGATTTATTATACTGTCTGGATTTTCATTTGTTTCAAATTCAATAAATTTTTTTGAAAGCTTATTTTTTATGTTAAAAAACTCAATTACGCTTTCGGTCAGAGTTTTTTTTGTATTATTAATTAAAGTTACACTTTTAAATTTTTTGCGCAGTTTTATAATACCCGGGTCTTCAAATGTGATTATCCAGGTAATGGTATTATTATTGTCAGATATTATTTTAAAAATTTTTTCTGTATTTTTTAAAATATTTTCATCAGTTGAAGCTAGTCCAAAAATAAAAATTTTAGAGTTTTTATAATTGCTGAGTTTATTTAAAGTATAATCGAAAGTTTTTGATGAACCAATTAAAATATCACAGTCGGGGTTATCTGTAATAAAGGCGGCTGATGAAAGTGCACCCTGCTTGTCCAGCATAGTTATAATAATTTTTTTACCTGTCATAATTTGATTATAGCATATCAAAATTTGATAGTCAAATATTATAACAGTTAATAAGTTACCGGAGTTTTACTCCTTGGATTACTCATTACCGATTACGCTCTTAACTTACTCACTTATTCACTTGTTCACGGCTCCACCAGTCACTGCTTTATTAAACTTGACATTTCGGTTTTTTTTCGGTATTCTTAAAAAATAGCTTAAAATAGAGAAAAAAAGAGATATAAAATTTTTGGCACGGATTTTGTAATAATACCATCAAATGAAAAAAATGGAGGTAAAATGGTAGAAAATAATTTAAGAGAGGGTAACTTCAGATCTTCGTGCCTGAATAATATTTCTGAAAATAATTTACTGAAACTTATTGAAACCTTTAACTTTATCTGCGATGGTAAAAGTTATTTTCTTCAGAAAGTTAACGAATGTATGGATTTTTATTATACTCAGACTGAATGCTCAGCGTTGAATAATGAAGAAAGCCAGGAAGCACTCGACTGTCTGATTAATGAAATAATGTTTCTGTATAAAAATGAGAATAGAATGGATCAAAATGAGAAAGATGGACTGCTTTTTCAGCTTTGTGTTTTCTTTCTGTCTATGGATGAGAATATCAGAATGTTTTCAATCATGAACGATATGGTGTCAGGTGTGGCAAAATTTGGACTGTTAATGCTTTATGCTATTAAACTTTCCAATTCATGCGGCAAAGTTTATGGTGAGATTTATTTTGAAAAAGCAAGAAAAATGGTTGAAGCCAACGAAGAAGTAAAAAATATGCTTATAAGAGCAAAAAATATTTAAAAATTACCGCAGGACAAACTGTTTTTAGGTATAATAGAAGCAGTGAGTCGGGGTCAAGCTCTCGATCATTCGTACATTTGATAAAATGTCGTAATGTTGAGACTTGACCCCTAAGTGAGTAAATAAGAAGCAGTGAGTAAGTGAGTAAGTGAGTAAGTGAATAAGATAAAACCGTAATCGAAAACATGCAAAAACTAAATCAAGGGGGATTTAAAATGACTAAAGAAACTGCAAAAGAAACAAAAACAAATCAGGTTGAGAAAAAAGACGATGGCAGAAAACAGGCTTTAGAGCTTGCAATAAGCCAGATACATAAAAATTTTGGTAAAGGTTCAATAATGCTTCTGGGTGATAATACCCATAGAGCAAATGTTGAAGTAGTATCTACCGGTTCAATTCTTTTAGACGATGCTCTCGGTGTGGGTGGTTTTCCAAGAGGAAGAATAATTGAAGTTTTTGGTCCTGAATCATCAGGTAAAACAACTCTTGCAATGCATGCTGCTGCAGAATGTCAGAAAAAGGGTGGGGTAGCCGCGATAATTGATGCAGAACACGCTTTTGACCCAATTTATGCTGAAAAACTTGGTATTAAAACCGCTGATTTACTTATAGCACAGCCAACAACCGGGGAAGAAGCTCTTCAGATAGCAGAAACACTTGCAAGAAGTAATGCGGTTGACCTTGTTGTAATCGATTCAGTGGCAGCACTTGTTCCTGAAGCTGAAATAAAAGGTGAAATTGGTGATAATTTTATTGGTCTTCAGGCAAGACTAATGTCTCAGGCTTTAAGAAGAATGGCTGGTGTTTTAGCTCGCTCAAATACAGTGGCAATTTTTATAAATCAGATAAGAGAGAAAATTGGTATAATGTTCGGTAATCCTGAAACAACACCAGGTGGAAGAGCTTTAAAATTTTACTCTTCAGTAAGAGTAGAAATAAGACGTAAAACCACAATTAAATCAGGTGACGAACTTGTTGGTAACAGAGTTACAGCAAAAGTGGTTAAAAACAAAGTTGCACCTCCTTTCAAATCAGTTGAATTTGATATAATGTATGGTCTCGGTATCTGTGGATACTCTGAAACAGTTGATCTTGCCGTTGAAAACAACATTATTAATAAAGCTGGGGCATGGTATTCTTACAATGATACAAAACTTGGTCAGGGTAAAGAAAACACAATAACCCTTTTAAAAGAAAATCAGGAACTTTATTCTGAAATCAGAAACAAAGTAATAAACATTATAAAAAAATAAAAACCCCTGGGGTCTGTGCGGTAAAAATTTACTAAAGTAAATTTGGACGGCCTGACCCCTCGTTTCACTGTGCGGTAAAAATTTACTAAAGTAAATTTGGACGGCCTGACCCCTCGTTTCACTGTGCGGTAAAAATTTACGGAAGTAAATTTGGACGGCCTGACCCCTCGTTTTTTTTCTCATTTGAAAATGTTTCAAGTTGGTGTTAATATAAATAGTTATGGAATATAATTTTTTAGATTTAACATTGACACCACATGATAAAAATAATATTGAACTAAAAATCTCTTATCTATTTCATCGTCACACACCTAAAAACGACTATGAGGTAGAAACATATTTTTTTATTCCAAAAAATCTTGCAGTTAATGAAAGACAGTTATCCAATAATGATTTTTATAAAAGACTTCATAATTATGTAAGACTCAAAACTCCACAGATTAATCTCGACTGTGTATCAAACCTTAAACCGTCCTCACCACTGATTAATCTTGAAACAGCAATTAATAATCTTATACTTAATCCCGGTGATTATAGATTAGCAAAAAAATATGAATATGAGATAAAAATGGCTGGCTCAATAATAAAAAGCTCATTAAGAGATTATACAGAATTTATAAGAGATAAAAAACCAGCTGAAAATGACAGAATAAGACTTTTAAATCAATATCTGAAATATTCTGAAAGTATTCTGGCAAATATTTCAAGATTATGGGAAACAATATGTATCCCTGATTTTACTGAAAGTCTTCTTAAACAGTTTTTGTGGTTTGAAGAATATGTTTTGATTACAATAAATCTTTATTCAGGTGTTTTATGTGAAATAGTAAAAAAAAGAGCTAATACTGAACGTGAAAAAAATCTTGCCGAACAATTTGAAAATCTTATTAATAAAAATTTGAATTACAGGCAGGTGAAACATAATGAACCACTGCCTCAGACAGAAACAGATAAAGAAAGATATGTCCGAAAAGCAAGAATTTTAAAAAAATTCATATCAAGTGTTTTATTTTTAAACATATCTGTAAATGAAGAAAAGAAAAAAATGGAACATATTTTTTATGCTTTTGCTGCTGGTATTTCTATGATTTTTGCCACTCTTTTCGCGTTTTATTTTAATTCAAAATATGGTAATTATTCTTTTCCGCTTCTTGTAGCCCTTGTAGTTTCATATATGGGGAAAGATAGAATGAAGGCAATGGGGCAGGAATTTTCAAATAGATTTTTATATAAGCATGGATTTGACCATAAAATTAAAATTACAGTTCCTGATTTTAAAAACAGTATAGGATTTTGCAGAGAAAAAATGAGATTTCTCAAGGAAAAGGAAACCGATGATAAAATTAAAATTTTGAGACAGCTTGAAGACAGTGATAAATTAATGAAAGATGTAATTGGTGAGACAATTTTATATTACAGAAAAAAAATTAATTTATTTACCGACAGAATAAATATGATATATCCGGAAATTAACGGAGTAATAGATATTATAAGATACAGCATGGTTGATTTTCTTGAAAATATGGATGATCCTAAAACTTCACTTTACATACCTGAAAAAGATGGATTCAGATGGACTTCGGCTAATAAAGTCTATGTTGTTTTTTTTGTGGCAGTTTTAAAATTTAACAATAAGGAAATTATTAAAAATTACAGAATTGTTTTAAATAAAAATGGCATTGTAAAAATAGTTGAAGAAAAAGCTCAGAAATTATAAAAATTGGAGAGTTCATGGCAAATATTTACGTTGCGTTTTCCTGTTTTACAGCTTTTCTTACAGTATTCATGGGTATTTATGTTTATAATTTAGACCCTAAATCAAGGCTGAATCGTGTTTTTTCCATATATTCCATCGTAATTCTTTTTTATAATATTGGTTTTGTTATATCTCATTTTTCGTTTGAAAAAAACTGGGTAAGATTCTGGTATAAATTTTCTGCAGTTTCCTGGTGTTTTTATACTGTAATGTTTTTATTTTTTATTTTAGAATTCACTGGAAAACTTAAAAAATTAAAATCTTATGAAATTTTTTTAATAATACTTCCATCTATAATTTTTTATATCAAAGAAATGACAGGTGATTTTCTTGTAAAAGATTTTTATCTGAAACATTATATATGGCATACAGTAAGGGTAGGTGGGATATGGGGAAGAGTTTTTCTTATTTATAATTTTTTATATATTATTATTGCAACAGTTTATGTTTATGTATGGTATGGCAGAAACAAACATAAAAATAATCTGAGTTTAAAACAGCTTAATATTATTATTCTTTCAGCCTGGATGACAGCTCTTGGTAACATTATCGTCAGCAGTGTAACCAGTTTTCAGCAGACACTTAACGTGCCTCCACTTTCCCACTTTTTCTCGTTTTTCTGGCTTACCGGGGTTTGGTATGCAGTTATCAGATACAGATTTATGGCGTTGACCCCAACACTTGTTAGTGATGAAATATTATCTCGAATTTCAAACTATGTAATTCTTCTCAATCATGAAAACAGAATAGCTCTAATCAATCAGGCACTTTTAAAGGAAACAGGTTTTCAGGAAAACGACATAGTAGGATTAAATATTCATCATATCATACCTGATAAGATTGAAAACTGGATTGATGAATCTATTAAAAACAGACAATCTATTCATAATATCATGCTTGATTATAATACTGATTCTCAGGAACATATTCCGACAGTAACTTCTGTTGAAGCGATTTTTGATAATGCGGAAAGATATATTGGTACACTTATTATAGGTGAAGACATCAGATATATTAAAAAACTTGAACATGCTAAAAATGATGCAATTAAAGCAAATAATGATAAAAATGAATTTATAAATAAAGTTACCCACGATTTGAAAGCACCATTGACAGTAATAATGGGTATGACTGAGCTCATGGTTAATCGAAACCCGAATCCTAATCATATAAAATTTCATGAAAAAGTGTTGAAAGCTTCAAGAGATTTGCTTATTCTGATTAATACAATATTAGATGTGTCAAATATTGAAACAGGTAAACTTCTGCTTGAAAAAATGCCTTTTTCATTGAAAGAAGTTATTGAAAATCTAAATTTGAATGGATTAAAAAACATAAAAACAGAGTTTATTGTAAATGAGAAAATTCCTCCTGTAATTTATGGAGACAGATATCGAGTAAATCAGATTTTTGAACTTTTAATAAACAATTCATTGAAGTTCAGAGAAGATGGTGTATTTGAATTTAAAATAAATATGCTCAAAAAAGAAAATAATAAAATTCTGGTTGGATTTTCAACTTCTGGCAATTCAATTTATGCTGTAAATAATGAAAGTCTTGGATATTTTATTGCAAAAGAATTAATAAGAAAAATGAATGGCAAGTTATCTCTGGAAAATTCTGGAGAAAATGTTAATATAATGTTGAACCTTGAGTTTGAAATACGTGATTAGAATTTTTACCTGAAAAAGGAGGAAAAATGTCAAAGCATACTGTTATGATAACTGAAACTGCTTTAAGAGATGCTCATCAGTCCCTTTACGCTACAAGAATGGGTGTTGAGGATATGCTTCCTGTTTTATCTTCACTTGATGAAATAGGATATTATTCACTTGAAATGTGGGGAGGGGCAACTTTTGATTCCTGCATTAGATATTTAGGGGAAGATCCCTGGGAAAGAATTTCCAAAATCAAAGAAAAAGTAAAAAAAACAAAACTTCAGATGCTGCTTCGAGGTCAGAATATTCTTGGTTATCAGCATTATCCCGATGATATTGTTGAAAAATTTATAAAACACGCTTCTGACAGAGGGATAGATGTTTTCAGAATATTTGATGCCTTGAATGATATAAGAAATATGGAAAAAGCAATAAAAGAAGTAAATAAAAATGGGAAAATTGCTGAAGGAACAATATCTTATACAGTAAGTCCAGTCCATACAAATGAAATGTATGCTGAACTTGCAAAAAAACTTGAAAATCTTGGGTGTGATTTAATCTGTATTAAAGACATGTCAGGAATACTTACACCAAAAAATGCTTACGAACTGGTTTCTTTATTAAAGAAAACTGTAAAAATTCCAGTTCATCTTCATTGCCATTACACAAGCGGAATGGCTACAGCAACCTATGTTAAAGCTGCAGAAGCAGGTGTTGACATTGTTGACTGTGCAATATCCAGTGTAGGGTTTGGAACCAGTCAGCCTGGAACAGAAACCGTGGTGGCTTCTCTGCAGGGATTTCCTTTTGAAACTGGACTTGATTTAAAAAAACTTACTAAAATTTCAGAACATTTTGAAAAAGTAAAAGAAAAATCTTTGAAACCTTATGGCTCATCTGCCACAAAAGTAAATGTTGATGTTTTAATAAATCAGATACCAGGTGGAATGATTTCAAATCTTGCCAACCAGCTTAAAGCTCAGGGGCTTCTGGAAAAACTGCCTGAAGTGCTTGAAGAACTTGTTCATGTAAGAAAGGATTTGGGTTATCCACCGCTTGTTACTCCTACAAGTCAGATTGTGGGAACGCAGGCTGTGTTTAATGTAGCTCTTGGTGAAAGATATAAAAATATTCTTGGTGAAACGAAAGAATATATTAAAGGTATGTATGGAAAAGCTCCTGGGAAAATAGATGAAGAGCTTATGAAAAAAGCACTTGGTGATGAAAAGCCAATAGACTGTCGTCCAGCTGATTTACTTAAACCGGGATATAAAAAATTTAAAGAAGAAAGTAAAGATTTTGCAAAAACAGAAGAAGACGTACTCACTTATGCTTTATTTCCACAGGTAGCTGAAAAATTCCTGAGAGCAAAATACAGTGGTACACTTGATGAAATAAAAGAAAAACCGTTTTCAATCCCAAAAAGCACTGAAAATCTGAAAAAACATAAAATGTTTGTCAAAGTTGCCCAGAAAGAATTTGAAGTTGAAGTTTTTGAATAAAAAATATTGGGGGGAGAGATCCCCCCTCCGCAATTCTCCTTTTTTTTCGATTATTTTAAAAAACAATTTATAAGATATTTTTTTTCCAAAATCATAAAATTTATTCCAAAAAATAATTAAAAATTTTTATCAGTCGATAAATTAAGTGTAAAACATTAGGGAGATTATAATGGAAACAACAATAGAAACACTAAGAGATATTACTATAATAAAAATCGAAGGTGATATTGACTGGGGAGACGAAACAGAAATTCAGAATACTGTCAAAGACCTTATTTACAGAAATAATTCAAAAATAATAATTGATTTCGGTGAGCTTAATTACTTCAGCAGTTCTACAATAGGAATTTTTATAAATCTTCATAAAATTGCAAAAAAAATGTACACTCAGATAGTGTTTGCAAACTTATCAGATTTTGCCTTAAAACTATTTGTAACCTCAAAACTCGATTCTCTCTTTATTATTAAAGATTCAGTAAAAGAAGCAGTAGAGAGTTTTAATCAGTAATCTTATTTGAGACCAGCAATTTTCTATGAAGTATTTTCGTAATGTTTTTATGCTTTTTTGCTGTCGCCCCGGCATAGACTTTGCTTTAGTAAAGTGTAATGTTGCTATCGCAACATGTGATGGCTTTCAGCCATGTAAAGACACCTGAAGGTGTCAGTAAAGTTGACTATCGTCAACAGTTAAAGATTTTTCGGATTACGTATTACAGTTTACGTTCTTATTTTATTCATTGCTCTTATATTTTGTAGGGGCAGAACACTGTTCTGCCCGGCTTCTATATTGAGTTTTTCCCTTCGTTGTCATTCCGCGTACGCAGGAATCCAGCGTCCCTGGTTTTAGTCTTGCTGTTTTTAATCAAATTCAGATACTCTCCGGGTAACGGCTATTATTTTTTTATCCTTAAAATATAGAACAAAATAAATATCCTCTTTCAGATGCCACTATGTCTGTTCTTGCTATGTTTATGTTAAATTTACCTAAACACTTAATCATATCAATTCGTCATATAAAATAATTTGTTATATGATTATAGGAGGAGGATTTATGGAAAATAAAATTCTTGAACTGGCAGAAAAACATAAAATAAAAATTAAAGAAAATTCAATTAAAATTGATAACTCAGGTCTTGATTTTCAAGTTGCATTTTGTTCAGATTCAAATAACAGAGAATGGGTATTTAGAATCCCCAGAAGAGATGATGTTTTTCCAAGAACAAAAGTTGAAAAACAGGCACTTGATATTGTTAATTCGGAAAAATTCAGTTTTCAGGCTCCAGATTATAAAATATATTCTGAACAATTAATAGCTTATCCAAAACTTGACGGGTTCCCTGTAGGGACTATTTGCCCTGAGAAAAAAATGTATATCTGGGCAGTCGATATAAATAATCTACCAGATAATTTTTTTAATACATTAGGTAAAGCTCTTTTTGAACTTCATAACATTGATTTGATTAAATTAAATGGAACTGATATCAAAATTCAGACTCCTCTTCAGGTCAGGGCTGATATGAAAGCCCGCATGGAAAAAGTTAAACATGAATTTGGTGTAGGTGAAAAACTATGGGAAAGATGGAATAAATGGCTTGAAAATGACAGTTATTGGCCTGAAAAATCAGGGTTTATCCACGGTGAGCTTCATGCGGGTCATATTTTAATTGATTCTTCTGTAAATATAACTGGTTTTATAGATTGGACTGAGGTTAAATACTCAGATTTGGCAGGTGATTTTTCAGTATTCAACAAAATTTTTGGTGATAAAAATCTTGATAAACTTATAAAAGCATATCAGAATAACGGTGGTTATATATATAAAAATTTTAAAAATCATATAATTGAATATATTGCAGCATATCCAGTAGGGGTAGCAGAATACGCAATGATTTCAGGTATGGATTTTATAGTTGAAATGGCTAAAAAAGAATTGCAGGTTATTTGATGAAATTGGAAAATTTCAAGATAAAATGTTAAAATAACTCTATGTCACTGAAAGTTTATTCATATACAAAACAGCATACTCTTATAAATCATCTTATTAATGTGATTTATAATAATAATTCGCCAGTTGACCCTTTTAAAAAAGAAAAAATTATTGTTCAATCTGCTGGTATGGCAAAATGGCTTCAACTTAAAATCGCTCAGGCAAAAGATGTTTGTTTTAACATTGATTTTATATTTCCTAATAATTTTATTGAGGAAATTTTTGAACTTTCCTCAATTATAAAAAATGATTTATCTGCTAATCTTAATTCAGACACCATGCTTTTTCAGATTTTAAAATATATACCCGAGTTTGCAGAAAATGACAATGATTTCATCACAATAAAAAACTATCTTAATTCCAGGCAGGAATCTGGGCTCAAACTTTATAATCTCTCAGCAAAAATAGCTTATATTTTTGATCAGTATATTATTTACAGACCTGAATGGATTAAAAACTGGAAGCTTGGAAAATTTAATACTGATAATATTTTTGATGAAAAATGGCAGTCAAAACTTTTTCTTAAAATAACAGAAAATTATAAAACAAAAGCCGATTATTACTATGAATTTATTGAAAAAACAGATTTGAATAATATAAAAAATCTTCCTGATAGAATATGTGTTTTTGGAATTTCAAGCCTTCCTGAATATTATGTAAAAATTCTGGAAAAATTATCCCAAAAATGTGAAGTAAACATTTTTTTTCTAAATCCTACTACTGAATTCTGGGGAGATTTAATTAAAGAAAAACAGAAAAATATTAAAGAAAACAAATCAATGAAAGCAGGAATAGACCCCGAGCTGCTCCATTTTGAAACAGGTAATGAACTTCTTGCTTTTCTCGGGAAAACAGGGCAGGATTTTTTTAATCTTCTTAACGATACACAATATTCTGAATGGATTGATGAAGATTATAATAATGAAATTTATAAAAATAACACTTTACTTGATAAAATTAAAAACAGTATTTATTTCCTTGAGAAAGACAAAAATAATATTATTGATGAAGAAAATCTCAGTATTCAGATACATGCCTGTCACAGCAAAGTTCGTGAGCTTGAAGTGCTTAAGAATATACTGCTTAAAATTATTTCAGAAAACCCTGATATTAATCCTGAAGATATAGTTGTAATGGCTCCTGACATTGAGGAATATTCCCCCTATATTCATGGAATATTCGGTTCTGACAGAAAATCTGAATTTTTCCTTAATTATTCGGTTTCAGATGTAACATTAAATAATCAGAGTCAGGTAATTTCACTTTTTAATTTCATGCTTGATTTTGTCAGTTCAAGATTTAAAGTTAATGATTTTTTTAAAATAATATCTGATGAGGTTATACTTGATAATTTTGGTCTGAGTTTAAACAGTGTTGAATACATTAAAAAATGGCTTTATGAAACAAAAATATGCTGGGGAATTGATAAAGAACATAGAAACAAAAATGTTGAATTTCAATATGATGAATTTTCATTTGACAGAGGATTTGATTCAATGATGGCTGGATTTGCAATGACAGCAGAAGATTCAAGCTATAATGGATTATATACTTATGACGAAATTGAGGGGCAGAACGGTAGATTGCTGGGAATTATCACTGAAATATATTCAAAATTAAAACAGATGAACAGTTATTCAGAAAAAAAATTTTCAATTATTGAATGGGTGGAAAAAACACTGAATTGTTTTAATTTCATGTTTATAAAAACAGAAAATCACGAAAAAGAAAAAAATTATGTTCAGGTTTTTTTAAACAATATTTTAAACAATGAAAAAATAAAAGAGTTTAATGAAGAAATTTCATACAATGTTTTTAAACAGTTTGTTTCTGACAGATTAGGGGTTGAAAAAATCGAAAGAGGTTTTTTATCAGGCGGTATAACATTTTCTTCAATGCTTCCCATGAGAAGTGTGCCTTTTAAGGTTGTATGTCTTATTGGAATGAATAATCAGAGTTTTCCCAGAAATGATAATAAACTGAAGTTTGATCTTATGGGAATAAAATATAAACCGGGTGATAGAAGTCTGAGAGAAAGTGATAAATATCTTTTTCTTGAATCGATTTTATCTGCTGAAAAATATTTGATTATCACCTATGAAGGTATTAATTTTAAAGATAATACAAGAAAAGTTCCATCAATTACTGTCACAATGCTTATTGAATACATTAAATCAAACTACTGTTTAAAAGATAATCATGAAATTGAAAAAAAACTTGTATTTCATCATAAAATGCAGCCATTTAATTCAGAATATTTTTTAAAAAGTTCAGCATATTATTCATATTCTGATTTTGATTATCAGATAGCTGAAAAATTAGCAGGTAAAACATCTAAAAAACAAGAGGCAAAAAACATAAAAAAAGATTTATTATTGTCTTCTGATAAAGAAGATGAGCTTCAAAAAGATTTTTTTATGGATGAAATAATCAGATTTTTCAAATCACCTTCCAAGTATTTTGTAAATAATACCCTCGGGATGTATATTTCTGAGTATGATACTAATCTCAGTGATGATGAATGTTTTAATCTTGAAAAAAAAAGTTATATAATAAAAAAAATAGTAGATGAACATATTCAGAATAATTCTGTCTTAGTAAATAATTTTTTTAACAGAGACCTGTATTTTATGCTTCCCCCTGGTGGATTTGGAAAACTTGAGATAAAAGACCTGTTATTAAAGACTGAGAAATTAATGAGTAAAATAAATAAAATTACTCATGGAGTATTACCTGTTACAAAAGAATTTGAAGTAATTAACCGTGAATTTAATGTTAAAATCAGAATTGAAAACTTTGTTCCAGATGTTGGTCAAATTTTATATTATCCAGCAGAAAGACTTTATAACAATAATCTTTTAGAAATCTGGTTAAGACATGTTTTTCTTGGATTAGTTGGTTTAAAACAGCAAAAGCAGTTAAAAACATATTATATTAACTTAAATGAAATTTATGTTTTTGAACCTTTGAAAAATGTTAGTGAAATTATTGAAAACCTTGTTGAGATTTACAGAGAAAATAAAAAGGGCGAATTTGTATTTTTCCCAAATTCAAGCGTTGAATTTTACAAAACTTATATGGAAAAACTTGAAAAATTTGATGAAGAAAAAGCTGTCGAAGAAGGAATTAAAGAAGCTTTTAAAAAATGGAACGGGAATTATAAACTCACAGGCGAAAAAGAATTTGATTATAATAAATTTATTTTTAAAGAGCAGGATATTGTTAAAACTTCAGAATTTGTTGAAAACAGCCTGAAAGTATTGAAAGGACTGGAAATACCTGAAAACACTTATGAAAATTTTTAATGTGGAAACAGCCGAACTTTCCGGTGTAAATCTTATAGAAGCTTCTGCCGGAACAGGTAAAACATATAATATTGCAGGCATTTATCACAGGCTTGTTGTTGAAAAAGAAATGAAACCTTCAGAAATTCTTGTGGTTACATTTACAGAAGCGGCTACTTCTGAGTTAAAAGACAGAATACTTGTAAAATTGAATGAAGAATATGATAAAATAAAAAAAGAAGATAATAATATAAAAAACAGGCTGAATCTGAAACTGGCAATAAATTCATTTGATGAAGCTTCAATTTTTACAATTCACGGATTCTGTAAAAAAGTTCTTAATGAAAATGCATTCGAAGCAGAATCAATGTTTAATTTTTCCATTGAAAAAAATGGCGAAACAATTATTTCATCGCTTGTAAAAGATTACTGGCGACAGTTTTTTATGCCAGAAACACCTGAATATCTTGAAATGCTTGAACAATCTGGTCTTAATGAAAATTCCATGATTTCTCTTGTAAAAGAAGCTGTTGAAAATCCAAAATCTAAGATAATTCCTGAATACAGAGAAATACCTGAAAAAGAAATGTTTGATTCTTATAATAAATTTATTGAAAAATTTAAAACAGTAAAAAATATTTTTAAAGACGAAAAAGAAAATATATACAGAATATACTGTAACGGGAAAATTCATGCTGGTAAAGTAAAATCTGATAACGCAATGGAAAAAATTCAGAAAATTGAACAGTTTTTTGTAAGTGGCGACTTTGAAATGCTTAATGGTAAAGATTTAAATGCTGCTTCATGGGAGTATTTAACAAATAATATTAAAATAAATGTGGAGCCTGAAAAAGATTTTTACAATATTTTCTTTGTAGAGTTTGATAAATTAAAAGAAGAACATCAACAGAGCATAAAAAAAATTAATGAGCATTTTTCATGGCATAAACACAACATTGTAAAATATGTAAAAAATAAAATTGATTTTGAAAGAGAAAAAAGAAATATATCAACATTTTCTGATTTGATAAGAGATGTATGGAATGCAGTTGAAAAATCACAAAATAAAAATCAGAATGGACTTGTTGATATAATAAATAAAAAATATAAAGCAGTTTTAATTGACGAATTTCAGGATACAGACAGTGTTCAGTATGATATATTCAATAAACTTTTTTTTGAATCCGGTAAAATATCTTTTATGATTGGAGACCCAAAACAGTCAATTTATAAATTCCGTGGAGCTGACATTTATTCATATATTCAGGCAGGAGAAAAAGCTGAAAATAAATATACTCTGGAAAATAATTATCGTTCATGTCCAGAACTTGTTGAAAGTGTAAACTATATTTTCTCTTTAAATCCAAATCCTTTTAAAAATCAGAAAATTAAATTTATAAAAGCAGGTTCTAAATCAGATAAAGTGAAATTTGAAAATCAGAAAAGTATGGAAATTATTTATGTAAAAGAAAAATCTAACAATAAAGATAAATACCAAGATATAATAGCAGAGCATAATGCACTTGAAATACTAAAACTGCTTGATGAAAACAGTAATATTACACCTGAAAACATAGCCATACTTGTCAGAACAAACGAACAGGGTGAAATAATTAAAAGTAAATTGCAGAAATATGGAATACCATCAGTGACATATTCAGAAACTGATGTTTTTGAAACTGAAGAAGCTGAGCATTTGATTAAAATTTTAAAAGCAGCAGCTGAACCTTTGAATATATCAAATTTAGGAAATGCACTCTGCACATTTTATATAGGTAAAAATCACAATGAGCTAAGAAAAATACTTGATAGCGAAAATGATGCCGAACTTGTCCTTTTTCAGGAAAAATTTACCTTGATACAAAACTGTTTTAACAGTTTCGGAATAAGTCGAGCAGTTAATCTTTTTGATTCCCAGTTTGAGGTGTATCAAAATCTGCTTCAATATGATGATTTTGAGAGAAAAGTTACAAATTACCGACATTTAATCGAGTTGATACAGGAATATTCAATTAAAGGCAGGAAAAGTCTTGAAAATATAATAAAATGGATGATAGACAGAAAAAATCTCAAACTGAGTTCAGAAGAAAGCGAAGAAAAAGAGTTAAGACTTGAGAGTGATGAAAAAGCTGTAAAAGTAATTACAATGCATAAAAGCAAAGGATTGCAGTTTGAAACAGTTTTCTGCCCGTTTTTCTTTGCACCCGCGAGCAATTCTAAGGCAGAACATTTTAAATATAATGACACTGAAAAGCCGGGGAACACATTAATCAACCTTGAAAAAATCGGTAAAGAAATGGTTGAAATCGAAGAAGATGAAGAAAATATGAGACTTTTTTATGTTACATTAACAAGAGCAGTTAAAAAATGTGTGGTATATTTTCCAGACCATAAAGATAGTTTTAAAACACCACTTGGATATCTGCTTGGATTAGAACCAGAATCAGACTGGGTAACAGATTTTGAAAAAGCGTTTAAATCCAATCCAAATATTGATTTTAAAATAATTGATGAAAATTTTGAAAAAACAGATAAAAAATATAATAGAAAATTTAATCAAAAACTTGAGATTTTGAAATTCCCTGAGGAAAGAAAAATTGATAATTCATTCAGAATACATTCTTACAGCTCAATTACACATGGAGCTTCAAAAAACGATATTTTTGAAATATATCCCGATGATGAAAAAAACAATGTTGAAATTATAGAAGAAAATATAATTGAAAATAAACTGACAGTTTTTGATATACCAAAAGGAGCAAACACTGGAAATTTTTACCATGAAATACTTGAAGAAATTGATTTTAAAATACAAAAAGAAGAACTTAAAAAAATTGTTGAAGAAAAAAGCATGAAATATTCAATAGATTTAAAGTATAAAGACGTGATTACAGAAAATATTTCAGATATATTGAGTGTAGAACTTGCAGGACTTGGATTCAGTCTGAAAGAAATACCAGAACAGGACAGAGTAGTAGAAAGCCAGTTTTATATGAAAGCTGAACTTACAGATGGTGAAACAATAAAAAAAGAAATAATTAAACAAACAGGGGTGGACCAGGCTGACTTAAAGTTAAATATTGATAAATTCAGAGGATTTTACACAGGATTTGCCGACCTTGTATTCAGAAAAAATGGTAAATACTATATACTGGACTGGAAAACCAATTATCTGGGGAATAAAATCGAAAATTATTCAGCAGAAAATCTGAAAAAAGATATGATAAAAAATCTTTATACAGTTCAGCATTCAATATACAGACAAGCCCTGGAAAAATACCTTGCCAGTAGAATCCCTGATTATTCAACCGAAAAATACTTCGGAGGTGTAATATACCTATATACCCGTGGAATCCTCCCCCACCAACAAAATACTTGGGGTCAGATCGTCCATTGTCCATAATTATAGTTATATAAATTAAACTTTATTAATGTTAAAACAATTTAAAGGAATTATAGGGAAAATTATGATTAATGCTTTTTTGGATAATACTTGTTTTGAATTGATAGATATTCATTTTGGGTATTTTTTATCTAAACTATCTGAAGAAAATAAAGAGATGCAGTTGATTCTTGGTTCAGTAATATCGAAGTTTTCAAGAGAAGGTCATTCCTGTATTAATAAGAATATGTGTGAAAGTTTTTTAAAAAATAAGAATTTTTCAGGTGATTTTGATTGGGAAACTGCAATTTCAGATAAAATTACAACTGGTAATTCAACTGAATATAAACCGTTAATTTTTGATGGTGGAAGATTATATCTTCATAAATATTATGAATATGAAAAAATGATTATAAATAAAATTAAACATTTATCTCAGAAAGAATTTCATCCTCCTATTCCATTGCCTGAAGTTATTGATTTTTTTAATAAAATTATTGATTCTTCTTCAAATAAATGGCAGAAAATAGCTGCTTTTTTATCGATTTATAAACAATTTGTGGTAATTACTGGGGGTCCGGGCACCGGAAAAACATACACAGTATCAAAAATTATTTCACTTTGGCTTAAAATTAATCCAGAAATAAAAATTGCACTGGCTGCTCCAACCGGTAAAGCGGCAGTTAGAATGATGGAATCTATTAATCAAGCAAAAAAAACATTAACCGAAGAGAGTATTATTGATTTATTTCCAAAAGAAGCTTTTACTATACACAGATTGTTGGGGACTGTTCGCTATTCAACAAAATTCAGGCATAATAAAATTAATCCTTTGCCTTATGATTTAATTATTATTGATGAAGCGTCTATGATAGATTTGCCAATGATGGCTAAATTGTTGGATTCTTTAAGTGAAAATACTCAGATTATTTTACTTGGTGATAGAAATCAGCTGGCTTCAGTTGAGGTTGGGGCGGTTTTTGGTGATATTTGCAGTCAAAACAATGTAGATTCGTTCACTTTAAATTTTATGACTTTGGTTAGTGAAAAGTTAAATTTAATTATGGATGTTTCAAAAAATTCTCGAAAATCAACAGGCTGGATTGAAAATTGTATAGTTGAATTAAAAGAAAGTAGAAGATTCAGTCAAAATTCAGGAATAGGTAATGTTTCTCGAATAATAAATACAGGAAACTATAATTTGTTTGAAAATGAATTTGAGAATAATGATTATTCAGATATTCAACTGATATCGGAGTTTTCAGCGAATATAAGGCGAAATTTGAAAAAATATACAGAAGAAATTTATAATACTTTTTTTAATAAAATAATTAATGATAAAAAGATTAATTTAGAAGAGAAAATAAAAGAAACATTTAATTTTCTAAAGAAATTTAAAATATTGTGTGCTTTAAGAAAAGGAATAACCGGAGTTGAAAATATAAATAATATTATGGAAGATTTACTCGGGTTCAATCAAATTATTTATGATGGAAAACCAATAATTGTCATGGAAAATGATTATAGTGTTAAATTGTTTAATGGAGATACAGGTGTTTTTCTTGAAGATAAAAATGGTAATATTAAAGCTTATTTTCAGGATTCCAACGGCAATTACAGAGCAATCAGTCCAGCGCGACTTCCGATTTATGAATCAGCTTATGCTATGACAATACATAAAAGTCAGGGTTCTGAATGGGAAAAAGTGTTGATTATACTTCCTGATAATAATTTCTCTGAAGAAAACCAGATTCTCACAAGAGAAATATTATATACTGGAATTACTCGAGCAAGAAATCAAGTTGTTTTAGCAGCTAATAAAACAGTTTTGAAAAATACTATATCATCTAAAATTCAACGCTTGAGCGGATTTTGATGGGGTCAGATCGTCCATTGTGCATAAAAGAAAAATATAGTATAATATATAATTATGGCTAGACAATTAAGGATTACATTTGAAAATGCTTTTTATCATGTAATGGCACGTGGAATAAGAAAAGAGTGCATTTTTCCTGACGATTATCATAAATTTAAATTTCTGGAATATTTAGAAAAAAATCTTTTAAAATATGGTGTGGTTTGTTATTCATATTGTGTTATGGATAATCATTTTCATTTATATATAAGAACCACTGAAGCTAATCTTCCGGATTTTATGAAAACTCTTAACAATAGTTATGCTAACTGGTATGTCAAGAAACATGGTTGTTGTGGTGCTGTTTTTTCGGGAAGATATAAGAGTATATTGGTAGAATCAGACTCATATTCGCTGACCTTGGTTAATTATATTCATCAGAATCCCTTTAAAAAAATGGAAATTCTTGATGCTGTAAATTATAATTTCAGCTCGTTAAGATATTACCTTGGATTATCAGCGAAACCCTTTCAAAATTTGGATCGAGAGATGATTTTAGGATCCATAGCTTCTAATGTTGATGAAGCAGTTAAGACATATTCGGTTAGTTTATACAAAAATATTTCTGATAATTATTTGAAAAGAATGACTTATAAAAAAACAATATTAGGTGGTAAAGAATTTATTGAAGAAATAGAAAAAAAAATAGGACCGGATTTTGATAAGACTAGTTATTCATATGATGTGATTGATAAACCAAGAAGTTATCAACAGATTTTAAATTGGGTAATCGAGCTCTCGGGAATTTCAAAAAATGTAATTTTATCAAAAAGGAATAACAATTATTTAAGATTAATCGCGATAAAATTAATATCAGAAAATACGAGGTTGAAAAATAAGGATGTTGGGAAAATTTTTAATATTAAAGGGAATACTGTTACAGGGAATATTAAAAATATAAATCGAATTTTAGAAAATGATCCGAAAATAAAACTATTGTATGAGGAAATATTAAAAAAAATTAAAAAGAAGTAATTATTCAAAGATTTTTAAATCCAGCAATTCTCAATGATGTTTTTTTCGTAATGTTTTTATGTTTTTTGCTGTCACCCCGGCGATGTTTTATGCCGGGGTCCATTGCTTTCAAGTTTTTGTAGGGGCAGAACACTGTTCTGCCCGGCTTCTGTTTTAAGGTTTTCACCAAATCCAGATACTCTCCGGGTAACGGCT
>Ga0265293_10004748_pt1 | contig 23602 bp, 21 predicted proteins | sample Munlanlewell138R_FD_192505 | JGI IMG/M metagenome (GOLD analysis project Ga0265293, IMG submission 192505) | Leachate microbial communities from a municipal landfill in Southern Ontario, Canada - Leachate well 138R | ecosystem: Engineered > Solid waste > Landfill > Unclassified | place: Canada... | reverse complement strand
TGAGCGGCGTAGCCGGCTCCTCAACCTTGGGGCCGCCACGAGTGTTTGATCCGGTTCGCGCCATAGACGCGCTAGCCTACCGCGTAGGCGGGGCGGGCTACGCAACCTCCGGGTTGGCTCCCCAAGCGGCGGGGTTACAGGCGGCAGACTTTCCGCTAATCTGACCTAGTTATGAAACCGTGCGCCGTGCGCCCAGGCCGACTGCCTCAAGAGCCGCCCCCGGGTTCACGGATTACCGAAGGGAACACCATGCCACGACTGATGCTCTTCCTCCTAGCCGTTCTCCTCTCCTCGGCTGCGCTGGCCCAGGGTCGCCTCAACCCACCTAACTACTACCTTTCGCAACTCACCGAACTTAAGCCCGGAGACGCCGTGAACGGCGCGCTGAGCGAGGCGAGCGGCCAGAACTTCAAGGACGGCTCCTACCTCGACCTGTACGTCCTGTACGGCGAGGAAGGCGAGGACGTGACGCTGGTGGCCGCCAGCCTGGAGTTCGACACTTACCTGAGCCTGTACGACCCGAACGGCTGGCTGGTGGCGGCCGTGGACGACGGCGTCTACTCCTCCGACGCCGAGCTGAGCGTGACCCTGCCGCAGACGGGCCGTTACCTGATCGTGGTGAGCGGTTACTCCGACTACGACCTGGGTCGCTACACCCTGTCGCGCAGCGCTGCCCGCCAGGCCCCTGAGACGGAGGCTCTGGCTCTGGACGTGCCGGGCGCTTACAGCGGCACCTTCAACGAGAGCACCGCCGCCACCGTGCCGTACCTCGCGTCGCTCGGCGTGCTCTTCGTCATGGAGGTCACCGAAACCACTCACATCGATGTTCGGGCCAGCGCCGCCGAGTTCGACACGTTCCTGATCATCACGAACGAGAACGGCGACATTGTGGTCGAGAACGACGACGAGAACTACAGCGAAGCTAGCGGCTGGAACACGAACTCGCGCGCCTTCGCCGAGTACGAACCCGGCGTGTACTACGTCTACCTGACGAGCCTCTACTCCACGCCACTCGGTGACTACAGCCTGAGCGTGAGGCGCTTCGCGGCCATCGATTGAGCCGCTGAGAAGCTGAGAGCCGAACCGAGCTTAATCGCCACCTACGGTTAGCAGTGCCGGCCCGATTCGGGCAAGGAGTACCGGGCTGAGCGTAGGCACCAGCTACGATGGTGCCTACGCTCATGTCTGACCTGCCCCACTCCCCCACTCTCTTCGAGTCCCCCAACACCGAACCGCTCGCGGCGCGTATGCGGCCGCGCACTTTGGACGAGTACATCGGCCAGGACCACATCGTGGGGCCTGGCCGTTTGCTGCGGCGCGCCATCGAGGCGGACCAGTTGTCGTCGGTCATTTTCTACGGCCCGCCCGGCACGGGTAAGACGACCCTCGCTAGGGTCATCGCTAACTCCACGCTTGCGCGCTTCGTGGCCATCAACGCGGTGCTGGGCGGCGTGAAGGATATCCGTGAGGCGGTAGCGGCGGCGCAGGCTTCGCGGAGGGGCGGGGTGCGCACCATCCTCTTCGTGGACGAGGTGCACAGGTTCAACAAGGCGCAGCAGGACGCGCTACTGCCCTGGGTGGAGAACGGCACCGTCATCCTGATAGGCGCCACCACGGAGAACCCGTTCTTCGAGGTGAACAAGGCGCTGGTGAGCCGCAGCCGCATCTTCCAGCTGGTGCCGCTCACGGAGGACGACCTCCGGGCGGTAGCGGCACAGGCGCTGGCGGACGAGGAACGCGGTTACGGGCGCAGGCGGGTGGACCTGCTACCCGAAGCGCTGGATCACCTGGTGAACGTGGCGAACGGCGACGCCAGGGCCCTCCTGAACGCCCTGGAGCTGGCGGTGGAGACCACGCCGCCGGGCGCTGACGGCACGGTGGTCATAGGCCGCGAGGTGGCCGAGGAGTCCATCCAGCAGCGCGCGGTGCTTTACGACAAGGAGGGCGACGCGCATTTCGACACCATCAGCGCGTTCATCAAGAGCGTGCGCGGCTCGGACCCGGACGCGGCGCTCTACTGGCTCTCGAAGATGGTGTACGCGGGCGAGGACCCCCGCTTCATCTTCCGCCGGCTGCTGATCCTGGCTAGCGAGGACATAGGCCTGGCCGACCCGCACGCGCTGCCGCACACCGCCGCGGCGGCGCAGGCTTACGACTACGTGGGGCTGCCCGAGGGCCGCTACCACCTGGCGCAGGCCACGCTCTACCTGGCCACCGCGCCCAAGAGCAACAGCACTATGGGTTTCTTCGACGCCCTGGCGGCGGTGCAGAAGGAGCGCGAAGCCGAGGTGCCGGCACACCTGCGCGACGCGAACCGCGACGGCGACAGCTTCGGACACGGCGCGAGTTACGCGTACCCACACGCCTACCGCGACCACTGGGTGGCGCAGCAGTACCTGCCGGAGGCGCTGCAGGGCAAAGTCTTCTACGACCCCTCCAGTAGCGGTTACGAGGCGCGCATCCGTGGGGACGTGGCGCGGCGGCGTGAGGCGCAGTTGGCGGCCATGCTCGAGCAGGAGTCCGGCGCGCCGGGTGAGGTGCTCACGGTCTCGCCCCGCGACCGCAACCGCGACCGTTGGCTGGAACGCACGGTGTCCAGTAGCGGCGAGCGCTTGGCGCAGGTGCGCGACGCGCTCTTCGAGCTGGCGGACCCGCGGCCCCACCACCTGGTGCTGGACCTGAACGCTGGCACGGGCCTGCTCACTTGGGAGGCGGCGCGCCGCACGCCCGAGGGGCAGGTGTGGGCTCTAGAGAGGGACCCGGCCGCGGCGCGCACGCTTGAGGCGCAGGCCGCCAACTTGGACGAGTTGCAGCGCCCCGTGGTGCTTACTAAGAGCGTCACCGAGCTGACGGCCGAGGAGCTCGGTCAGGTCAGGTTCGACGTGGTGCTGGGCCGCAACGCGCTGAGCGCTGCCGGCGGCGCAGCGGACGCTGCTAGCGGCGGCCAGGAGCTCTTCCCCGCTCTGCTGCGGGTGACCGCCCCGGGCGGGCGCGTGGTGCTGGCGGAGGCGCACGGCCGCCGCGCTCAGCGGCTCTACCGGCTACTGGACTGGTCGGCCCGGCCCGAGCTGCAGGAGCGCCTGGCCGCCCGGCTGGAGTCAGCCGAGGAGGGCATCTACTCCGGCGCCAGCCAGCGCCTGGGACCCGAACCGGAGGCGGTGCGTGCGGCGGCATTGGCAGCCGGTTTTGAGTCGGCGCAGCTGGCGACGCGGAACGTGACTACTCCGCAACGGCTTTCCAGCGCCCTGGTGGAGAACTGGTTCCGTAGCGGCGGAGCGCGGCCCTCCTACGTGGACCTGATCGGGGGTTCGTTCTCGGCTGAGGAACTGGCTGAGCTGCGCTCGCTCTTCGTGACCCAGCTGGCCGAGTCAGAGCAGCCGTGGACCTCGAGCCTCTACCTGCTGCAGCTAACGGCTCCCGGGTAGTTCCGTGGCGTGCGGCGCCCACGGGCCGCCCGTCATATACAGCTGGAACGCCAGACCCGGCGTTACGGGGCCCCAGTACCCGCCCTGACCCGTGACGCTCGACTGGAGGTAGGCGCGCAGCACCTGATCTACGCCGCCCGCACCACGCACCGCCCCGAAGCCCCAGTAGAACTCCCCGCCCCTGAGGTCGGGTGCGGCCACGTCGGCGCCCCACGGCGCCACGGTCATGGACGGCGCGAGCCAGGCGCTCTGCACGAAGTTCCAGGTCACACGCCCGTCCGTTAGCGCGCCCACGTAGAAAAGCACGCCCGGCTCCTGCTGCCAGGTGAAGCGCGCCCGCAGCGGATCGGTACCGACCGTATCTATGAGGGGCAGGGCCACGGGTTCAGGGAGCACAAGCTCTGTGGCCGTGGGCTCGGCCAGGACGGCGCTTGCCAGCCGCAAGGTCATGCCGGTGGCGTCGGTCGCCAACGCGGTCAGCTCGTACCGGTCGCACTCCTCCCTGACGGCTTCAGGTAGGGCGGCGTAGGCGGCGCGTGAGCTGCCTGCGGGCACAGCCGCGCCGACGGGCGCGTTCAGCCCGCCGCAAGTGACGAGGCGAGCCGTTAGCGTGGTGTTCTCGAGCATCGCGCTCTCGGCGTCCGCCACGGCCAGCTCGTACTGCACGAGCTCGAGCGCCTGTTCCGACGTGAGGTCGAGAAGCAGGGGCGCGTCGGCCAGGTCCGCGCCGCGTTGTAGCAGGGCGCGGCCGGGGACCTCACCAAGTGCGGCGTCTAGGGCCAGCAGGTCCGCGCCGGCGGACGGGGGCATGGTGGCGCCGAAGGTAGCGCCCTCTGACGCAACGCCCGAGTAAACCTGCCTGCCGCCTACGTACACGCTCGCCAGGTTCGGCACTCGTCCCGCCGAGGGGCCGGTCCGCAGTTCGCCGGTCACGCGGGTTGGCGTGGTGAGCACGTCGCCCTGCCCGGGGCACGTGTGCTGCAGGCTGCTCACTTCGTCGAGCAGGAAGCGGTAGACGGTGATGGTGGGTCCCTGCGGCGTGAAGCAGGTGACCGCCAGCGAGTACCGGGCGCCCTCGAGCTGCGCGGTGTAAACGCCGCCGGCGCCTTCGACCTCGCGCCAGCGGCCGTCCTCGCCGGAGACCATGACCCGGTCGGCGTTGGCCGGGCTGGGGCCGAACATGGTGTGGAGGGTCAGCGTCTGCGCGGCCGCCACCGGGGCGCCCAGCAGCAAGAGCACAGTGAGGAGCAGCCGCTTCATTCCATTCATTCCACTGCCTCCAGCACCAGGACTTCTGCGCTGCCTTGCACCACCACGTAGCCGCCAGCGGTGAGGGTGGGCCCGAAGCCGCTCCCGTTCGTGCGGAGCAGGTGCCGGACCCGGGCGTTGGTGAGGTCCACGGCTAAGTGCGTGCCGTCAGCGCGGCCCACGTAGGCGCGCGTACCCACGAGGTCGAGGCGGGAGATGAGCGTGCCCGGGAACAGGTACTCGATGATCCGCCCGCTGTCCAACGCGGCGGCCAGGAGGTTGTGGTCCTCGCCCTCGAAGAGGAGCAGGTTCAGGTAAGGGCCCGCCCGGTACGCGCCGCCAGCCGCCGCGTAAGTAGCGGTGGGCTCACCGGCGCCGCCGTGGGGGAAGCTGAAGACGCGCCCGCCTCGCGGGTCGGTTACGTAGAGGGCCTCGCCGGTTAGCCTGAGCGACGTATCAGCGCTGAGGTGCCAGGCGTCCAGTAGCTCACTGAACTCGTACTGCCAGTGCTCTGACCTTGTGCCGCGGGTGGCGTCGACCACCGAGACCGAGAAGCGCGCGTCAGCAGCCGTGCTGCCTGGTGCGGGCTGGTTGAGGAGGTAGGCGCGGCCGTCCATAACGCCAAGGAGGCGTAGCCAGCCACGGCCGCGCCACAGCTCCTCGCCCGTGCTGGTGGAGTAAGCGTGGTACCACCGCACGTTCGGCTCGCCGTAGTCGGCGCTGAAGATGGTCAGCTCGGGCCCTAAGTGAACGAGCCTGGCCACGCCGGGCACATCGAAGGTGTGGCTCGGGGCGCCCGTCCGCAGGTCCAGCACGAGGTAGCCGCCGGCCCCGCTGCCGGCCACCAGGACGGTGCCGGTGGTCTCTAAGAACCTCACAGGCAGCTCCGTTACTTGGGTGGACCAGCGCTGTGTGCCGTCGGCAGCGTCCAGGGCGGTGACGCGCCCGCCATCGGCGAGGATGACTAGGTCCTCCGCCTGCAGGAGTGGGCCCGTGAGGCCGCTACCGTATGACCACTGCTGCCAGCCGCTGGCTAGCTCGGTGGCCACCAAGCGGCCGTCGCGCAGGTACACAACAGCGCTCTCAGTGACGACGGCGGTGGGGCTGTCGAGCCGGTCCCGCCAGACGGGTTCGGCCCTGCGGGCGAGAAGGCTGGGGTCTGGGAGCAGCGGTCCCTGGTACGAGTCCGTTGGCAGTTGCGCGCTCGCGGTGAAAGTGAAAGTGAGCGCCAGCAGCGCCGTTACGGCCGCCCGGATGGTCCTGGCGGCGGCGGGTACGTGCGCGCGGTGGCGAGTCATCTGTTACGAGCATAGTTGCCGAAACAGGTGAGTGTTGTTAACCGTCCTATAATGCATGGCCTAGCACCGGGCGCCGAGCATGGCCCGTGCCCAGAGGTTCTAGGCACAAGCCTAGAGTTCGGCCCCTTTTCGGCCCACCGGGCAACCGCTCGGAGGCGGACCTTGCTATGATGCGCCAACCTGGAGGAGAAACAGATGGTGCGAACGGCCAAACCGTTCGGGCTGGGGGCCCGACTAGTTTCCACCTGCCTGTCACAGTTGTCCCTATACCTGTGCGGCGCATGCTCGACCGAGTACCTAACCCGTGAACGTTACAGCGCCCCACCGCGCGCTGGTCAGTGTTGAGCGTGGAACACGGTCCCAGCCGCGCGCTGACTTACAGGTACGCCTTCCTCATAGGCTTACTGGAACTGGCTATAGCCGTGCCCATGCCGGTCCTGGTGCTGCACATGACCGGGCGCGGCCTAGACCTGGCTATCATCGGGCTGGCCTTCACCATCCGCGCGGTGCTGGTGGTGCTGCTCGAACTACCCACGGGCGGCCTCGCCGACGCCATCGGGCGTCGGCCCATCGCTCTCGCTTCACAGCTCTTCACGGCGGCGTCGTTCCTGGCGCTGCTCTTCGTTTCCGGCCCGTTCCTGGCGCTGGTCTACGCGCTGCTGCAGGGCGTGGGCGCGGCCCTTCACTCTGGCGCACTGGACGCTTGGTACGTCGACGAACTGAAGCGCCTGGAGCCCGACGTCGAGCTGCAACCGCACCTCGCGGCCGTCAACGTCTTCCAAGCCGTGGGCATGCTGGCTGGCACCGCCCTGGGCGGCTTCCTGCCGCGCCTCACGGCTAACCTTGAGCTGTCGTTCCCGCTCTCGGACTTCGGCATCGCCCTGTTCGCCGGCTTGGCGCTCAGGCTGGTGGTGTGGCTGCTAACCTTCACGCTCATGCGCGAGCCCATCAAGCCGCAGGGCTCCGATCCTGTGGGGCTCTCCGCCGTGCCGGCCATCCTCAAGGACGCGTTCGGCCTCTCGCGCTCCATCCCGCAGGTCCGCTGGCTGCTGGTGGCTGCGTTCGCCTCCGGCTTGGCCATGGTCAGCATCGAGACCTTCTGGCAGCCCATCGCCGCCTTCACTTTCGGGTCCGACGCTAGCGACAGCGTGCCGTTCGGGGTGCTGGGCACCCTGTCCGGCGTGGCGCTCCTGGCGGGCAGCCTGGCCGTCATGAAGTGGGGTAAGCAGTTCCCCGGCGGGCCGGCGGCGCTGGCCGGCGTCAGCACCCTCATCCGGGGCGGCGCCATCCTGCTGTTCGCCCTCATGACGGGGTCATTGGGGCTCGGAATAACGTTCGCGCTCGTGTACTTCGCGCTGGCTACCAGCAACGTTCCGCACGACGCCATCCTCCACGACTCAATCCCCTCCGCCCGCCGCAGCTCCATGATGAGCGTGCACTCACTCGTGTTCTTCGGCGGCATAGCCCTGGCTTCCGGTCCGCTCGGGTGGCTCGCCACCGAACAGGGGCCGCGGCTGGCGCTCGGCATCGCCGGGGCTCTCACTCTGCTCTCTGCCCTGGCTTACGTCATGGTGGCGCGCTACATCTCAGCCCCAGCGCCTAAGGTCACAAGCGTCGCTGCTGCCGAGACCGACGGCGGCGGCCTGCTCGCCTCCCCGTCGGAGGAGGCCAAGCACTGAGCGTGGCGGCCAGCGCGGTAACCTGACCAGCGTGACCAAGGAAGGTCAGACCGAGCGGCTACGCCGCGCCTACGCCGCTCTCCCCCTCAAGGACGAACCGCGTACCGGCTGGGTGCAGCACGGCGTGCAAGACGCCGAGTCCGTGGCCGCCCACTCCTGGGGCACGGCCTACCTGTGCCTCCTCTTCGCTGAGCAGGCGGGCGTCGACCGGGCCAAGGCGGTGGAGATCGCCGTACTGCACGACCTCGCCGAGGCGCGTACCGGCGACGTTGCCGCCCGCCTCGACCCGCTCGACCGCACCGTAAGCGAGGCGCACAAGAGCGCCAGCGAACTAGCGGCCATGGAGGAACTCCTGCCGCCGGAGCTAGGCGACCTGCACGCCGCGTGGCTGGCGTACGAGGAGCGCTCCACACCTGAAGCGGTGTTCGTGCGCGACATGAACCTGCTGGACATGTGCCTGCAGGGCGTCAAGTACGAGCGCGACCGGCGCTACGATCCCACGGTGCTCATACCCTCCCAGGGCGGTCACCGCCACCTCGACGAGTTCTTCGCTGGGGCGCAGGCGCGCCTTAGCACCGCGGTAGCCAAGGAACTCTACGAGGTGGTGCACGCCTGGTACCTGCAAGCGCGCGGACGCCCGTAACACGCGGACGAACCCGAGCGGGCGCCACAGGTACTTGCTCGGCTGAAAATCATGTAAGAGAATCGCCTACCGGAAGGAGCCACCAGACCACATGCAACGCGACATCCACTTCTACCAGGAAGCCCAGCTGAAGAACCTGCTGGTGGACGTGCGCGCGCTGGCCGCCCAGAAGCGGCTCGAGGCCATCTTCGACGTAGAGCTGTTCTCTTTCGAACGCACCGTCGAAGCCGTGCTGGCCGCGCCCACACGCGAGACGGGCCAGGCAGCTCTGCAGGAAGGCCGCGAGCTCCTCCGCCGGCTCCGCGAGGCGCCGGACAAGTCCAGCGACGACCTCCTCCTGCGCTAGCCGTCCCTTTCCTCCGATGTGCGCGCCTCATGCGCTCCGGTTGGGTACCGTAGCGGTTATGGACGTTGTCATCCTCCCGACCCCCGAGCACGTCGCTCAGCTCACGGCCCGCCTCGTGGCCGACCGTGTGAAGTCCAAACCTAACCTCGTTCTGGGCTGCGCCACCGGCCGCACCATGGAAGGCATCTATGGCGAGCTGGACAAGCTGGCCGACGCCGACCAGATCGACTTCTCGCGCGTGCGCACGTTCAACCTAGACGAGTACGTGGGCATCGGCGGTAGCGACGAACGCTCCTACCGCCACTACATGCACCGCTACTTCTTCTCCCGCGTGAACATCGACCCAGCCAACACGCATGTACCGAACGGTCTGGCTACTGACTTGGACGCCGAATGCGACGCTTACGAGGCCGCCATCGTGGCCGCTGGCGGCATAGACCTGCAGCTCCTGGGCCTCGGCTCGAACGGGCACATCGGCTTCAACGAACCTCTGTCAGGCTTCCAGTCACGCACGCGGGTGCAGCCCCTCGCCCCGCACACCCGCGAGCAGAACGCCGGCATGTTCGGCGGCGACCCCGCCAAGGTTCCCACCACCGCCCTGACCATGGGGGTGGGCACCATCCTCGACTCGCGCGAGGCTCTGCTGGTGGTAACCGGTGAGCATAAGGCCGACATCCTGGCCCGCAGCTTGGAGGGGCCCGTGGTGGGCGTGATAACCGCCACCGCCCTGCAGTTCCACCGCCGCTGCCACGTGATCACCGACGAGGCCGCCGCCGCCAAGCTCAGCCTGAAGGAGTTCTACCGCGACGAGGTCAGCCACCTGCCCGTCTGGCGCGGGTACCTCCAGGCGCTCGACTAGCCAGGCGCCCTAGCGGCAGAGCTCCCACGCGCCCGTCCGTACTTCAGACCCCCGCGACCGGGTGAGTTGGCGTTACCATCGCGTTAGTGGCGCGGTCGACCCATTCACTGGGCGGCACCGTGCTCCACGTTGGGGAGGAAACGATGGAAACTTGGCTCACGACGCTCAAGACCGACACACCGCAACAGGGTTTCGAGTTGGCCATCAAGATGGCCCGCATGGGCGTCAAGTACACGCAGCAGTCCGCGGAGGTCCGCGATTCGCTCAGGGACAGCTACGCCAACAACGCTGACAGCCTCACGTGGGCTTCGCAGGTGGTGGCCATCAACTTCCAGACCGTGGCGGCGGCTAACAACTACTGGCGTTAGCGCGCCGCCCCGACCTACAGCTACTAGCCTCTAAGTACTGAGCTCTAGCGTGCGGGCCTTAGCGCCCGCAAGTACGTCCACCGCGTCAGCAGGAAGAAGCCCGTTTGCACCAGGGCGAAGAGTCCGATGACGATAAGGGTGTACTGCACCACGTTGGCCATGACCAGCGTGCCGAGTGCACCCAGCGCTACGGCCGCGTGCAACCCGCCCACTGCGAACGGCAGCAGGAAAATCATGGCGATCTGCAGCGTGACGGTTCGCCTCGTCTCGGCCGGCGTGATGCCGAGCCTACGCAGGCGCCCGAAGAGGCGGCGATCGCCTTCCAGCTCGGTGAAAAGCTTGAAGTAGATCAGGCTACCAGCGCCGATGAAGAAGAGCAGCGAAACGAACAGGCCCGCGAACATGGAGAGCCCGAAGACCTCCCGCACCATCCTGTTAACAACCAGGCTGCCCGACGAGTCCACCGACGAAGCGGCGACCATGTGCTCGTAAAGGTCGACGCCCAACGCGTCGTAACGGTCCGAGCTGGGCCAGTCGTACAGCCACAACTCCGCCGGCTGGTACTCGCGACCCGCCACGGGTATCGCCGCCAGATCCGCGTCGGCCAGCACGTACCAGTCGCTCAGCACCACGACCGGTAAGCTCACGTCAGGCGTTACGGGCCAAGCCTCCATGCCTTCTTCCGCACCTAGGACGAGTTCACCGTCTTCGAGCGCGATGAAGGTAGGCGAACCCCGCTCACTTGGGTCGAAGCCTCCGCTTCGCGCCAACGCTTGATACTCGCTCTCGGCTACTAGCGTCAGCCAGCTGGTGCCCGCGGCGCCACTCCGGCGGTAACGCAACTCATGGATCTCGGTCGAGGACCTTAGCGTAGGCGTAACGCCGTGCTCCGCGAAGCGGGCGTCGATCAGCTGGTGCGTAAGCGGCTCGCCATGGTCGGGGCTGGCGAGAGGGCCCGCTCCCTCTACCCTCTCCACGAACGTTATCGCCTGCGGGAACGCCAGCGCCGTGGTCTCAGCCAGCTGCCGCGTGAAGATGTAGAACGAGCCAGCCGCGGCCAGCACCACCGCACTGAGGGTGGCGATGGTGGCTAGTAGCCGCGCGTTGTCGCGGGCCCGGAACAGTAGTTGTGATACGACCAGCATGCGCGTCCCGTGCAGGTAGCGGGTATCAGCCCTACGGAACAGCTCCAGTAGCTTCACGCTGGCATGCCCGAACAGCAAGTACGTACCCACCACCACCGTGGCGACCACGGGTAGGAACGCCACCACCACGCCAGCCTGGTCCACGTTCAACGCCACCACATACCCAGCCGCTATGAGAAGAGCTCCGAGTAGCGCCAACCAGAGCGACGCGCGCGGCACGGCGCGGGGCCGGCGCGCTGCGCGCATGAGTTCCACCACGTCCTGACCGCCGATACGGGCGGTGCTGACCAGCGAAACCACCTGGAAGAGCACCAAGAAGGCCACGGCCGTGAGCAGCGCGGCGTTAGGCACGAACATAAAGCGGATCGCGGCCTCCAGGCCAAGTACCCGGCTGATGCCCATGAGGAACAGTTTCGCGAAGAGCTGGCCTAGGCCAATACCCACCACGATGGCGGCTAGGGAGAGGATCAGGTTCTCCAACCAGATCAGGCGTCGCAGCTGCCCTCTGGTCGTACCCATGAGGGTCAGCAGCCCGAACTCGCGATTGCGGGCGCGCAGGAAGGCGCCGCTGGAGTAGAGCACGAAGAAGAACGCGAACACGGCCACCAGCACCAGGCACACGGTCAGCACCACGCGGGTGGTTTCACCGCCGTACATGTAACCGCTCGTCACGTCCGGGTGGAGGATGAACTGGGCGTACAGGAAGAAGAGGAGCACGGAGAAGACGCTGCTGAGGAAGAACGCCGCGTAGCGCAGGGCGCTGCCGCGGACGTTGCTAAGCGCGAGCTGCCTGAAGGTCATCCTTGGCACCTCCCATGATGCTGAGCGAGTCGAGTACCTGTTGGAAGAAGGTCTGGCGGTTAGCGCCGCGCGTCATCTCGCTGAAGCGCGCGCCGTCCTTGATGAACACGATGCGCTTGCAGAAGCTGGCCGCGAACGGGTCGTGGGTGACCATGACCACCGTGACCCCGTCGTCGTTGAGGCCCTGCAGGGTGTTCATGACGTCCAGCGCGCTCTTCGAGTCGAGGTTACCGGTGAGCTCGTCTGCCAGTACCACCGCGGGCCCCGGGATGATGGCGCGAGCTATGGCCACGCGTTGCTGCTGCCCGCCTGAGATCTCGAACGGGCGGCGCTCCAGCAGTTCACCTATGCCGAGGCGCTCCGTTACCGCCTTCAGCCGCTGGTTCATCTCAGGCAGCTTCACCTTGTCGAGCACCAGCGGCAGCAGGATGTTCTCGCGCACGGTGAGGGTGTCGAGCAGGTTGAACTCCTGGAACACGAAGCCGAGCTGGCGGCGCCTGAAGAGCGCGAGCTGCTTGGCGCTCATGCCGGCCGGGTCGACGCCGCCCACCCGCACGCTGCCGGCGGTGGGGGTGTCGATGGTGGCGAGCAGGTTGAGGAGCGTGCTCTTGCCGCTACCGGAAGGCCCCATGACGCCGAGGAACTCGCCCTGCCCAACGCGCAGGTCGAAGGTATCTAGGGCTGTGTGGGTGGAGCCGCCGGCGGCGCCGTAGACCTTGGTGAGGCCGGCCGCTTCGAGTACAGCGGGCGCGCCTCCGGTGGAACTGTGTATAACTCTCGGGTTCGTAGATGAGTTTGGAGCTGCGGGCATGATGCCCTCCCTTCGCTGGGGAGAGCGTAGCCGTGGCGGTCACGGGGTTACCATCGCCGAACCTTACAGAGGTGTCACGTTCTGCCCGCTTACCCTGCGGTGCAACCCCTGCGGTCGCATGGCAACGGTGAACGTAGAGCCCTCGCCCACGGCGCTCTCGACCGTCAGCTCGTGCCCGAGCCGCCGGCAGATTTCGGCCGCCAGGAACAGCCCCATACCGGTCGATGCCTGGGTGCGGCGCCCGTTATGGCCGGTGAAGAAGCGGTCGAACACGCGCGGCACGTCCTCGGGCGGTATGCCCATGCCCTCATCGACCACGCTAAGGCGCGCGCCGCCGCTCGTTAGGCGGCTCACCTCGACTCGGACGCGCGCCCCGCTGGGGCTGTACTTGAGCGCGTTCGTGAGGAGCTGCCTAAGCACCACCGCCAGCCACTTCGGGTCCGACTCCACCGTCACACCGCCCTCAGGGGCGCTCACGCTGGGGTACACGCCGTGGCGCAACCAGCTCGCTTTCAGCGCGTTCACGCCCGACCGGGCCAACTCCGTCAAGTCCACCTGTACGGGCTTCAGGTCAAGCTCGAAGCGCTCAAGGCGCGCACTGGTGAGCATGAGCTCGAGCCCCTCGCTCAGGTGGCCCACCTCTTCGGTCACGCTGCGCCATTCCTCGCTGTCGTCCTGCTGCTCGGCCGTCAGCTCCAGCACCGCCAGGGGCGTCTTCATCTGATGCACCCAGAGGTCCACGAACGTGCGGTGCTGCTCGGCGCTCTGCCGGTAACGCTGCAGGGCGCCAAGCGCCCGCCGCTGGTCAGCGGCCAGCAGCGCAGCGAAGGCCGCCTGCTCGCGGGACTTGGCTGGCGGAAGGGGCGCCGCGTCGTACTCCGCCTCGTCACTCGCGGCTAGGCGCCGCGCCACCGCCCGCCTGAACGCGGCTTGCCGGCGGTAATCCACGAACATGAGCACGGCGCCGGTTACGGCGCCTAGGAGCAGCACGTAGGCCGCGTTGCCCCAAGTCAGGGGCGCCACGCCTAAGTGCACCACCAGGAGCAGGAAGCCGATAGCGACCGCGAAACCTAACACGAGCGGCAGGCGGTCCAGTAGGTAGTCGCGGGGTGTCACGCGTGCCTCACAGATGCCTCACGGGTACTTCATGCCGGCCCGTCCGGCGGCTCGAGCCGGTACCCCTCGCCCCGCACCGTGCGTACCGCGTCCTCGAGGCCGAGGTCAGCTAGCTTCCGGCGTAGGCGGTTCACGTTCACGGTGAGGGTGTTGTCGTCCACGAACTCGGCGTCGTCCCACAGGGCCGCGAGCAGCGTGTCGCGCCGCACCACACGGCCACCCGCACGTAGCAGCGCCTCCAGCAGCTGCCCCTCGGTGCGGGAGAGTTCCACGCTGCGCCCGGCGTAGCTGGCCTGTAGTCGACGAGCGTCGTAACCAAGAGCACCGAGCGTGCTCTCCTCGCCAGTCGCGGCGTACTCGCCGTACGCGCGGCGCAGCGCCCCGCGCACCTTGGCCGTCACCAGGTCTAGGTTGAACGGCTTGACGATGTAGTCGTCGCCACCGTTATCTATGGCCATGACCTGGTCCATCTCACCCGCCCGGGCGGAGATGAAGATGATCGGCGCGTTCGACACGGTGCGTATCTGGCGGCACCAGTAGAAGCCGTCGTACCAGGGGAGGTTCACGTCCAGCAGCACCAGGTCGGCGCTGGTTTCGAGGAACTCGTTCTTCAAGTCGTCGAAACGCTCAGCGCGCACGGCGGCGTAGCCGTACCGCTGCAGGTGCCCTGCCAGTATGCTCGCCAGCTTCGGTTCGTCCTCGATGATCAGGATGCGCCTAGCACTGTTCGTAGCACTGTTAGTAGCCATGTTCGCTCGGCCTGCCTGCCGCACCTTAGGCTACCGTCCGAGCGCCCTCCCCTTCGAACTGTGAGTTGTAGAGCCGCGCGTAAGCGCCGCCCTGCTCGAGTAGCTCGGCGTGCGTGCCGCGCTCAACTATGCGCCCGTCTTCCATAACGAGGATCAGGTCTGCGCCCACGATGGTGGAGAGCCGGTGGGCTATCACGAAGCTGGTGCGGTTACCGCGCAGCGCGGCCATGGCGTGCTGCAGCAGCAGCTCGGTGCGCGTGTCTACCGAGCTGGTGGCCTCATCCAGGATGAGCAGCGCCGGGTCGGCGAGGAACGCGCGCGCGATGGTGATGAGCTGCTTCTCGCCCGCGCTGACGTTACTGCCCTCGTCGTCTATCACCGTGTCGTATCCGTCCGGCAGGCTGTGCACGAAGCGGTCCACGAAGGTGGCCTTGGCGGCGTTCACGATGTCGGCTTCGCTGGCGCCGGGGCGGCCGTACGCGATGTTGTCGCGGATGGTGCCCTTGAAGAGCCAGGTGTCCTGGAGCACCATGCCGATGCGGCTGCGTAGCTCGGCGCGGGGCACGGCGGCGATGTCGACCCCGTCCAGCGTTATGCGGCCGCCGTCAAGCTCGTAGAAGCGCATGAGCAGGTTCACGAGGGTGGTCTTCCCCGCCCCGGTGGGCCCAACGATGGCCACCGTCTGACCGGGCTCCGCCACCAGCGACAGGTCCTCGATGAGCGGCCTGTCCTCCTCGTAACGGAACGACACGTCCTCGAACGTCACGCGGCCCCGCACCGGGCTGGGCAGCGAAACGCCGCTCTCATCCTCCACCTGCTCCTCGGCGTCGAGCAGCTCGAACACCCGCTCGGCGGAAGCCACACCAGACTGCAGCATGTTAACCATGGAGGCTATCTGCGTCACTGGTTGCGAGAACTGGCGGGAGTACTGGATGAACGCCTGCACGGCGCCCAGCGTGATAGTGCCGTTGGCCACGCGCAGGCCGCCGATGACGGCCACCAGCGCGTAACTGAGGTTGCCTATGAAGGCAGACGCCGGCATGATCAGGCCGGAGAGGAACTGCGCCCGGAAGCCCGCCTCGTACAGCCCGCGGTTCTCCTCCTCGAAGAGCTCCTGCACTTCCTCCTGCCGGCCGAAGACCTTCACTAGCGAGTGGCCGGTGAACGCCTCCTCGATGCGGGCGTTGAGCGTGCCGGTGCGGCGCCACTGCTCCACGAACTGCTTGCCGGAGCGCTTCATGACCAGCATGGCCACGCCCATGGTGACGGGGATGCTAACTAGAGCTATGAGCGTGAGCACAGGCGAGATGCTGAACATCATGATCAGCACGAAGACCACGGTGAGGAGCGAGCTGAGCAGCTGGCTCATGGTCTGCTGCAGCGACTGCGACACGTTGTCTATGTCGTTGGTGACGCGGCTGAGGAGCTCGCCGCGCGGCTGCCGGTCGAAGTAACTGAGCGGCAACCGGTTTAGCTTCTCTTCGGCCGCCTGGCGCATGCGGTACACGGTGGCCTGCACCACGTCGTTCAGCAGGTAACCCTGCAGGTAGCTGAGCAGCGAGGAGACCAGGTAGATGCCCATGACGACGAGCAGCACCTCACCCACCGCGCCGAAGTCAACGCCCACGCCGGGCGTGAGGTCCACCCCGGACAGCAAGTCGGCGACCTGGTCCTGACCCGCTGCGCGGGCGGCACCTATGGCCTCCTCCTTCGTCATGCCCGCCGGGAACAGCTTGCCGATAACGCCGCCGAAGATTAGGTCGGTGGCGCGGCCGAGGACGCGCGGGCCCACCGAGGCGAGAGCCACGGAGATGACGCCAGCGGTTAGGAGCACAGCTACCCGCACGCGTTCCGGTGCCAGCAACCTGAGGATGCGGCGCACGGACGGGCCGAAGTTCATGGGCTTCTGCGCCACCATGCCGCCGCCACCGAACGGCCCCCCGCCGCCGCGCACGCGCTCGGTGGTCTTCATGACCGGCTTGTCCTTAGCGCTCACGCCGCCTCCTGCTTCTGGGACTCCACGATCTCCTGGTACGTACGCGAGCTGGCCAGCAGCTCCGCGTGCGTGCCGCGCCCCACCACCTTGCCGTCCTCCAGCACGATGATCAGGTCGGCGTTCACGATGGTGGCCACGCGCTGCGCCACTATCAGCACCGCGGAGTCACGCGTGACCGGTTCCAGGGCTCGGCGGAGGCGCGCGTCCGTGGCCACGTCGAGCGCGGAGAACGAGTCGTCGAACAGGTACACGCGGGGGCGCTTGATGATGGCCCGGGCTATAGCGAGGCGCTGGCGCTGACCGCCGGAGACGTTCGTGCCGCCCTGAGCGATCTCGGCCTCCAGGCCGCCCGGCATCTCCGCTACGAAGTCGCGCGCCTGCGCCACTTCAAGGGCCTCCCACATTTGCTCCTCTGTGGCGTCCGGGTTGCCGTAACGAAGGTTGCTGGCCACGGTGCCGCTGAACAGGTAGGCGCGCTGGGGCACTAGGCCGATCTTGGCCCACAGGGCGGCGGGCTCGTACTGGCGCACGTCGACGCCGTCCACACGCACGGCGCCGCCGGTGACGTCGAACAGGCGCGGCGCCAGCCCCAGCAGGGTGGTCTTGCCCGCGCCAGTAGAGCCAATGACAGCTACCGTCTGGCCAGGCTCGACCGTGAAGCTGATCCCCGCCAGCACCGGATGCGTGGCGCCGGGGTAGCTGAAGGTCACGTCGTCGAACTCGAGCCGGCCCGAGCCCGTCCCCTCGGTCACGCCCGCCGCTGGCGGCTCCACGCTGGTCTGAGTATCAAGCACCTCGCCGATGCGGTCGGCCGCCACGTTGGCGCGCGGTAAGAGCATGAGGAGCATGGTCGACATGAGCATGGCCACAAGGATCTGAATGAGGTAGGAAATGTAGGCCGTCAGGGAGCCTATCTCCATCTGCCCAGCGTCCACGCGCAGGCCGCCGAACCAGAGCACGGCCACGGTGCTCAGGTTGAGCACCAGCCCGACCACGGGGAACATGGCGGCCATCCAGCGCCCCACGAAGAGGGTCACGTCGGTCAGCTCGCGGTTGGCTTCCCCGAAGCGGCGCGCCTCGAACGGCTCACGCACGAAAGCGCGGATGACGCGGATGCCGCCGATCTGCTCGCGCATGACCTGGTTCACGCGGTCTATGCGCTTCTGCATCTTCTGGAAACCCGGCACAGCCCGGCTGATGATGAAACCCACCACGCCCGCAAGCACCGGCACGGCTACCGCCACCAACCAGGAGAGGCCCACGTCCTCGCGCAGCGCCATGATGACGCCGCCCACCATCATGATCGGGGTGGTGACCAGCATGGCGAAGGTCATGTACAGCAGGGTCTGCACCTGCAGAACGTCGTTGGTGTTGCGGGTGAGGAGCGACGGCGCGCCGAAGTGCGCCATCTCGCGGCCCGAGAACCCGGACACGTGATGGAAGAAACCCGAGCGCAGGTCGCGGCCGAAGGCCATGGCCACGCGGGCACCCAGGTAAACCGCGACGATGGTGCAGGCAACCTGCGCCAGCGAAACGAGCAGCATGACGCCGCCGCGCTGGAGGATGTAGGTGGTGTTACCGAGCACGATGCCGCGATCGATGATGTCGGCGTTGATGCTGGGTAGTAGCAGGGTGGCGATGGTAGCCAGGAACTGCAACACCACGATCACCCAGATGGTGCCTCTGTACGGGCGCGTGTATTCAGAAAGTAGTCGGAGAAGCATCGGCCTCCCCCTTCCATTGGGGGCCCTCGCCTGACCGGGGAGGGTCCGGCGCGCCGCTAAAGCTGCGGCACGGCCCGCGATGATAGCCGACCGGCGCCACCCTTGTATATGGCGCCGCCCCACCAACCAGTGCCAAGGCGGCGGTATGCGCCGCGAAACTGGTTGGGTTACCCCGCGAGCGCGCCCCGGTTACGCCTCTCGTGCGGCCGCGAAGCGGTTCAAGGTAGACGCGGCCAGCCACAAGACGACCAGGCCAACAATCAGCGATATCACGCTAGTCCAGCGCCCCACCCCGCCCGGGTTACTGATGACCAGGTGGAAGCTGCCGACCGCGGTGAACGTGGCCCCTGCGGCCACGCCGAGCCACCAGCCGGTCCCTATGCCTCGCGGCATGCCCTCAGGCGGGCCCGGCGGCAGCTCCAGCGAGCGCACCACCGAGCGCCCCACCGCGTAGACCACGACCGCCGCCAGCACACCTACGGCCATACCCAGCCATGGACCGGCCGCCGGTAGTAGCACCGTGGTGGCGAACAGCTGGAGCGCTACGAAGGCGGCAACGACGCGGAAGTAGAGCATCACGAACATGCGCCCTAAGGATGACAGGAAACGCCCGCCAACGCCAACACCGCCGCATGCTCTAGACAGGCGACCGTTACGGGTTAGTGAACCGGAGCGACCGCTGACCGCCCTATAATCGGCACAACATGACAACGTCCGGCTCTACCTTCCGCAACGCCGGAAGTAGGCGCGTCCTGCTGCTCGTGGCCCTGGTGGTCCTGAGCACGGCGCTCTCTGCCTGCATCCGGCAACCCGCAGCGCCGACCGGGGTCCTCTACGGCACGGCTACGCTTGAAGACGGCACACCGGCCAGCGGCGCCACCCTGACCCTAATCGCCGAACCTGGCGGCACGGCCCTGCCCACGCGCACCGTCACGGCCGACGCTAGCGGCGCCTTCCGCTTCGAACAGGTAAGAGCAGGCCAATACTGGCTGACAGCGCAGGCGGGCGTCACTCACGGCGCTTTGCTGCAGGACGTGAACGTTGAGAAGGACGCCGAACTGGTCCTCACCGTGACGCTGCTGGAAACCGGCGCCATAGAGGGCGCGGCCGTCCGCGGCGACAGGCCCGCCGACGGCGGGGTAACCGTCCGCCTTACCGGCACGCCCCTCACCACCACGACCGGCGCGAACGGCGCGTACGAGCTGGCCGGCGTGCCGCCCGGCACCTACGAGCTCCGCTTCACGCTGGCCGGTTACGACCCGGCCCAGGCCAACGACGTTCTGGTAACCAGCGGCGCTACGACCCAGGTGCCTAACGTGGTGCTGCAGCGCGTGGCGCCTTACGCCCAGTTCAACCTCACGCAGGTGGGGACCACTATCAGCGTGGACGCCTCAGGGTCGCACGACCCGAGTGGCAGCATCGTGCGCTACTCGTGGGACTTCGGTGACGGCACCAGAATCGCGGGCGACCGCCTGATCACGCACACGCACCAGTACACGCGGAGCGGCACCTGGACGGTCTCCCTAACGGTGCTGAACCAGCGCGGTAACTCGGACACCGCCAGGGCGACCGTCACGACGACCCTCCCCCAACTACTGGCGGGCCGCACGCACGACGTGGTGATACCGGCGTCGTCGAACGCGCACTTCGACGTGGTCGTGCCCGCGGGCCTGAGCGGGAACGTCCTGTACCTCGAAGCGGAGGGCGCCGCTTCGGTGCAGGTGAGTCGCGGCAGTGACGTCTTCTTCAGCACGACCGCGGGAACGTTCAGACGTCTGGGGCCCGGCGCTACCGGGGAGTCGACCGGCAACGACGCAGCGCTAACGCCCGCGTCGATCAACGTGGCGCGCGTGTGCCGCGGCGCATGCGTGCTGCTGCCGCGCGCGGGCGGCGTGGCCACCCTGACCATCCACAACCCGGGCGCCAGCGCCCTGCCCGTGCGCGTTCACCTGCCGGTAGAGCCGTTCCACGACCTGAACGAACCGAACGGGCTGAGGAGCCAGGCCACCCCACTAACTGACCTGGATAGCGGCGCCATAGAGCTGATAGGTGATGTCGACTGGTTCCAGGTCACGCGCAGCGGCACGCTGCTTTTCGACGCACCGTCGTCACTGAACCTGCAGGCCACCCTCATCGACCCTCAAGATGGGCCGTTCCGCTCGCTAAGGAACGGAGAGTGGGCCGGCGTCCTGGCTGGTGACCTGGTGGAGGTGCGGGCCGTGCAACCGGAGGCGGGCCCATCGGGCGTAAGCACGTACCACCTCACGCTCGAGTGAGAGCAGGCGCCGGGCACGCCACACGCTGTCCTTAGCCTGGGGTCCTTAGCCCGGGGTCCTTAGACTGGGCTACCTGCGAGAAGGGCGTCTGACCTTACAAAGTTAGTGGCTGTGTGGGCAATGATAGAGGCAGGCGTAACGGCTTCCCGCCGTGCGCCTGCCTCGTCCGCCGTTGCCCGCGCGCCAGCTTGGCGCCCGCTGACCAGAACGGAGTGACCCGTTGCCAGACGCACGCAAGACCGCCGACCAGCCTACCACCGCCCCAGTGAGTGGCGTTGGCAGTGCTACCGGTACCGTGGTCGCCGTCAGGGGCAGCGTTGTGGACGTCAACTTCCCGGCTAGTCTGCCAAGCCTGCACGACATGCTTACCGCCAGCACTGGCGCCTCGAACGGCTCGGACAGCACCGGCAGCACCGGCGGAGCTGTGCGCATGGAGGTGGTGGAGCAGGTTAACCCCACCACCGTCCGCTGCTTGGCCTTCACCACAACGAGCGGCTTGGCGCGGGGCGACACGGTGACAGCCAGTAGCGGGCCCTTGATGCTGCAGGTCGGCCCGGAGCTCAAGGGCCGCGTGTTCGACGTGTTCGGCGAAGCCATCGACGGCGCCGGGCCCGTGAGAACCGCCAGGACGGGCACGTTGCTGCAACCGCCCGTGAGCCTCGGCCAGCAGGCCGTTTCGTCCGAGATCCTCACCACCGGCGTGAAAGCCGTTGACCTGCTGGCGCCCATTGAACGCGGCGGCAAAGCCGGCCTCTTCGGCGGCGCCGGCGTGGGCAAAACGGTGCTCATCACGGAGCTCATCAACAACATGGCCACCCGTCACGAGGGCGTAAGCCTCTTCTGCGGTGTTGGTGAGCGCTCGCGCGAGGCCGAGGAACTGGTGCGAGAGGTGCGGGACGCCGGCGTGCTAGCTGACACGGTGCTGGTGTTCGGGCAGATGAGCGAGCCGCCGGGTGCGCGCTTCCGCGTGCCGCACACGGCTCTCACCATGGCCGAGTACTTCCGCGACGACGAGCACCGCGACGTGCTGCTACTGATGGACAACGTGTTCCGCTTCGTGCAGGCGGGCTCCGAGGTGTCGGGCCTCATGGGTCGGCTCTCCTCGAGCATGGGTTACCAGCCCACCATGGCCAGCGAACTCGGTGAGCTGCAGGAGCGCATCACCAGCACCCAGCACGCCGCCATCACCTCGGTGCAGGCGGTGTACGTGCCCGCCGACGACTTCACCGACCCCGCTGTGGTGCACATCTTCGGGCACCTGTCGGCGTCAGTGGTCCTCTCACGCGATCGCGCCAGCCAGGGCTTCTACCCCGCCATCGACCCGCTGGCCTCCACCTCCTCGCTGCTGACTCCGAACGTCGTCGGCGCCAGGCACGCGCAGGTGGCGCGCCAGGTGCGCATGGTGCTGGCTCAGTACGAGGACCTCAAGGACATCATCGCCATGCTGGGCTTAGAGGAGCTCTCGGAGGAGGACCAGCAGGTGGTCTCCAAGGCGCGGCGGCTGGAGCGCTACCTTACGCAGCCGTTCCACGTCACGCAGGCGTTCACGGGGCAGGGCGGCCACACCGTGCCGCTGGAAGATGCCCTGGCCGACTGCGAGCGCATCCTCAGCGGCGCGCTCTCGGACGTGCCGGAGAGCGCCTTCTACATGATCGGCACGCTGGCGGAGGCCGGCATATGAGGCTACTGGTGACCGTGCCCTCCGGCAAACTCGTGGACCAGAGCGTCAAGCGAGTGGACGCCGAATCCACCCACGGCGCCTTCACCATGCTGGAACGCCACGCCGACACCGCCCTGCTGGTGGTGCCGGGCCTGTTGTCGTTCCACGATGAAGACGGCAAGGAGACGTTCCTGGCCGTGGACCACGGCGTGCTCGTGAAGGCTGGGGCGCAAGTGCGGGTAGCGTGCCAGCGCGGGGTGGTGAGCGGCGACCTGGGCAGCGCCGAAGCGGCGGTGCGGGCGCGCTTCCTGGCCCAGGACGAGCAGGGTAAGCGCGCGCGCAGCGCCCTGCTGCGGCTCGAAGCCGAGATTCTGCGGCGCGCCGGGGAGCTGCGATGACCACCGCCGAGAAGCCCCCGCCTACTTACGACGCCGGCGCCGGCGAGCGCCCGGCCACGCAGCCGCAGTCAGTGCCGGGGCCGGACGCCACGCCGCCAACAGACGACCTGGCTGAGACCGTGGCCCGCAAGGAAGCGCGTAAGCAGCGTGCCCGGGCAGAAGGGAAGCAGAGCTGGGCGCACGGCTTCGGCATGTTCGGCATGGTGGGGTGGTCGGTAACGGTGCCCACGGTGCTGGGCATAGCGTTAGGTATCTACATCGACTCGCGCGTAAGCAGCGGCTACTCGTGGACCCTCATGCTCATGATCGCGGGCCTGGTGATAGGCGCGCTGAACGCCTGGTACTGGGTGCGTAAGGAGTCAGAGGGTGAGTAGCCACCGCGAGAGAAGGCCCGCATGGACTTCGTAGCCCTAGCGCTAGGTTTCGCGGCCGGCCTAGTAGCCGGCGTGCTGTACCTGGTGGCCCTATGGTTCACGGTCAAGCGCGCCGCGCGCACCGGTGACCGTTCACTGCTGGTCATCAGCTTCCTGGCGCGCGCCGCGGTGCTGCTGCTGGCGTTCTACGGCCTGAGGGGCCTGGGAGTGCAGGGGCTGATAGCTGCCCTCATCGGTTTCATAGCGGCGCGCTGGCTTATGGCCCGCATTCTGGGGCCGGAGCGCACGCCTGACGCCAGCCCCGCTTCCGAACCCGGCGGGGAGGTGAAGCCGTGACGCTGACGCCAGACGACATCATCTACTTCACCGTAGGTCCCTTCGCTATCAGTGCCACCCTGGTGTTCACGTGGCTCACCATGGCGGTGCTGGTGATCCTCAGCTGGCTGGCCACCCGCGGCCTGCGCGTCTCCGGCACGGTCGCCAGGAAGCAGCACGTGGCCGAGGTCGTGGTGGAGTTCCTCGTGAACGAGATCCGCAGCACCATGCAAGTGGACGCCCGGCCGTACCTGCCGTTCGTGGGCACCCTCTTCCTGTTCATAGCCATCTCGAACGTGCTCAGTATCTTCCCTGGCTACCAGCAACCCACCGGCTCGCTGAACACCACGGCTGCCCTGGCCATAGCGGTG
>Ga0265293_10004747_pt1 | contig 23616 bp, 20 predicted proteins | sample Munlanlewell138R_FD_192505 | JGI IMG/M metagenome (GOLD analysis project Ga0265293, IMG submission 192505) | Leachate microbial communities from a municipal landfill in Southern Ontario, Canada - Leachate well 138R | ecosystem: Engineered > Solid waste > Landfill > Unclassified | place: Canada... | reverse complement strand
GGAGTCGGAGCTGAGTATGATATGGATCCAAATACCCAGTTTATGAAAGAAGGTGTCCTCTATTCTCTCCTTAATACTTTATCTGATGTAATTGATTATGCAAAAGAAAATCCTAAAGTCGCTGTAGCAGCATTAACAGTAGGTGCAATTATCGGAGGCACAATTCTCCACTCTTTAGATCGCCAAGATCAGGTAACTACCCCACAAACAGAGCCTCTTTCTGTATAATAAAGAGATGCTCTCAAAAGTTACAAAAGTCCAGATATTTTTTTGTTTGTCAGGCATATTCGTTATTTTCCTTTTCTTTCTTTTCACCTTTATTGTAAGAGCTGACGTATTTACCTCTTTTGATTTTGATACTACCCACAGAATCCAGAATATAACTCCTTTACGAATAGATCCGTTTTTCTCTTTTTTGAGTGTTATAGGAAGATTTGAGTACACAATAGTCTTTCTTATTGTCATACTCGCGTTACTCTATAGAAAAGTTGTCGGAGGGATTATTATGTTCTGTCTTTTTGGTTTTGCACACATACTAGAGCTCATTGGAAAAACTATTCTTGATCACCCTGGCCCACCAAGTATGTTTTTACGATCACAATATTCTGAGTTCCCAGGTCTTCATGTTTATACAGATGCTTCTTACCCCTCGGGACACTCGATGCGTTCAGTAGTCTTAAGTATCTTGCTTATTTACTGGATATATCAGACAAAACATTTACATGCAATAATAAAAGCGGTATTTATTGGAGGAATAATAGGGTTAATTGGCCTTATGCTCTACTCACGTGTTTCTCTTGGTGAACATTGGACAACAGATGTGGTTGGAGGAAGTATTTTAGGGCTTGGGATAGCACTCTTATCCCTAACATTCTTAAAAAAGGAAACTGCAAAAAAAAATAAAGATCAAGAGAATATCTAAAATTGATAGGTATTACTTTAATTTTTCAACTTCTTTATGTGCAGTAACAGCTCTGCACTGATTGCAGAACTTCTCAAGAGCTAATTTATCTTTTGTATTTAATTTGTTTCTAGTTGTAACATAGTTGCGTCTTTTACAGACTTTACAATCTAATCCAACAGTAATTCGTGCACCACTTTTTTTTGCCATAGATAACTCCTTTAAGGATACTCTTACTGTATTAAAAATATAAATTAATACAAGAAAATTATCACTAGGGTATTATATCTGAATTAGCTTCAGAATTCAAATACTCAACATTCTGAGCCGACAGTGAGAATCGAACTCACGATCTAGTCATTACCAATGACTTGCTCTACCACTGAGCCATGCCGGCAATCTATTTCATTAGAATGAAAATTTAGTCCTAGGTGCCGAGTCCAGGATTTGCACCTGGGTAGCCCGAACGGGCGCCAGATTTACAGTCTGGTGCGATTGACTACTCCGCCAACTCGGCAAGAACTACCATATTGTACTAAATTTGGCTTCGGATGTGAAGAAGCCAACTCCTATCCACTGTGTATCCTATAACAGAATTTTAGGCACAAAAACACCTATATACTCTAGGACTGTGAATTATGTGTGGATAAATTAATATTATAGGACTTGTTAATTTACTATATGTTCTACAAGTTATTCCCCTCCTCATTGTACATAATGAGGGATATTTGATAGAATGGTCTTCCGTGTCTTACACACCCTGCACAGTGCAGATAAGTGAGTGAGACAAGATCAAACTAGGAGTGGTCAGTGAGACGACCAGTACCGCATAGTCCTGAACCTTTCTGTCGTAAAGAGAAGGATTCGTTAACACGTCCTTCCAAACATCGCAGGACCATACTTGACCCACAAGACAAGAATTTTCCTCAGATGCGCGTTATTGAAAGGATCGTTCTTGCTAACATGACGCCTGAAGATACACTTGGTATGTACGGGCACCTTCCGTCCTAGTAATACGGTGGTCTTGATTTCCAAGACCACCTGTACCTTTTTTATACCCATATCCCTATATAAATAGAGATCAAAATCCGCTGTTAATATAAATTAAAGAATCAGTAAGTGGATGATTTATTAAAATTTTAAAAGCGAAAGTATATGTACTATTCTACGTTTATACTACAAAGCCTCTTGCATACCTCTCGTCTTTCAACCCTGTCTTGTATCTTTGCAAGAGAGTTATGTATGTCATAAACGAAGTCAATGTGCACTATCTAAGGAAAATATCTATTGAGGGGGAAATTTACTTCTGAGCCGACTCGGGGATTTGAACCCCGGACCTTTGCTTTACAAAAGCACTGCTCTACCACTGAGCTAAGTCGGCACTTTTTTTCACGCAATGCATGCGAAGGATAATGTTGCATGATTGTAGCAAAATTCCTCCGCAAATTCCATGCGTAGTTGCTTTATATAAGCAATAATAGATCCTGTAAACAGGACTTTATTAATTAATAGAAGAGCTTGCCTCGATTTCAGCAAGTGAGGATTGCCTATTAACGAACACTCTACTCGGCGGTAGACAAAGTGCAACGGGAAAACAGATATCTCTTGTAGGGTTATCTAAGGGAGATTAGATCGAACTACTCAGGGGAGGGCCCGAACTCCTCCCCCAAGTAAATATCCTATTTCAAGAGCATTTTGTTAAAGAAATGTACAGTATCATCCTGCCACGCACATTACTGTACTCTAGCAAAGCACACAATCATTTCCTATGGAACAATAATCCAAAGCTGGAAGAAGTTGTGTACACCCGCTATTCTTTGTTTAAGAAAATTTGTGAACATATTATTAACTTTTTGCATATATTAAAATTGTATATATTATGTAACTTGTGAAAAGTTAGCCTTGTATAACTACTAAACCATACCCCAAAATACTTGTCAAGGGGGTAAATGGCATTTTGAACTATTTTTGTATACATCATTTTAAAGTGAATTTGAGGCTAGATTAATAGATACTATGCGTGTTGTAAGAATTAATGCAAACATTCAAGAAGGACTGGTATTTTTCGAAAAAAAGTAGAACAGGTGTGAAAATCGGGAAAAAATATATATGTGAAATTATAGAATTATGCATTGCTTGAACTTATACTGTGAAATTAGATATAGTTATAGTAAATGATGAGTAAAAAGAAGTACTACAAATTTTGTTATAAACTTTCCCACATGAAAATACTGTCTGGGAATTTATGAAAAAGATAGTACATGAGCCGATGGTGGGATTTGAACCCACGGCTTGCTCTTTACGAAAGAGCTACTCTACCCCTGAGTTACATCGGCGTGAGAGTATTTTAACAAAAAAAACGTATAGTTTTTAGCGTCTAATATTTAATCTGTCATTAAAGACCACACGCCAAACTCTATACGTTAATAAATTCTGCTCCTAAGAGGGTTAGATTCATGGTGATTCCCCTGTACTGTATACGGGAAAATAGTGAATATGCTCCACAGAGTATATTACAATCTATCTCGTCTCCTAGTTTTACCTAGGATACCCCACGTGCAAGGAAATATGTAGAGGAAAACGTACCATGTTTCCTCAATCTCCCAAGAGCGTCTACAGTATAGGTTGACAGTCAAGCAATTGTCAAGCTCATTAATGTATATAAATCTATGATTTAATATTAATTAATACATCATCATGTATCTCTTACCAAACCATTACATCTCATTTTTTACCTATTTATATAAAATAGTCAATTCACAGATACGAAAATATTATGTATACTACTATGGATATGAATTTACTAGACGTTATCATTCTTTCATTAGTAGAAGGACTCACAGAGTTCTTGCCAATTTCATCAACAGGTCACTTGGTCATCACTTCTCATTTACTTGGTATCCAGCAAACAGAGTTTGTAAAAACATTTACTATCGTAATACAACTAGGAGCAATACTTGCAGCACTCTTCATGTATGGGAGAATGATACTAAAGAACAAACAGCTCATTACAAAGCTAACCATTGCATTCCTCCCTTCAGCTCTCATAGGCTTTACTTTTTATCATCTTATAAAAGATTTCCTACTAGAAAGCGAATGGATAACTGTTTTAGCACTTCTTCTAGGAGGTATAGCTCTTATCATTATTGAACTACGAGTTAGTCAAGAAAAAGGTTCCAAGTATACATTAAAGACTCTCTCAATAAGAGATTCTTTTCTTATTGGTACATTTCAATCATTATCTGTAATACCAGGAGTCTCAAGAGCAGCAGCAACCATACTAGGAGGACTGATTTTAGGGATGAATAGGCGTTCTGCTGTAGAGTTTTCCTTCTTATTAGCAATACCAACTATGATTGCAGCAAGCGGCTATGACCTCATGCAATCAGCAAATAGTTTTAGTCAACAAAACTTCTTATATTTATTCATAGGAGTGATTGTTTCATTTGCTGTTGCTCTTACAGTAATGAAGTGGTTACTCAAATTTATACAGACAAATACGTTCATTCCTTTCGGAATATATAGGATAATAGCATCTATTATCTTTGCTCTCTTGTTTATCCTTTAGACCACTTTCTCATAAATTGACAGAATCCCATAGACTTCTAATTGGATAGTTAATCCATGTCTAGGTCACCTATGCACCGGCTAATCATTTTATATATAAAATTATCTGTATACAAAGGATAAATGAATTTAATTATTGTAAAACAGAGAAAAAAATTAAATCTTATAATAACAAGAGAGAATATGTTTTCTCTTAATAAACAACCCGTATTTGAATAATTATTCGGATATACAGAGAAGTTGGGAATATTCCGCCCGGGGTAAGCCGGGCGGAAAGCTAAATGACCGGATAGATCAATAGTTCGTTACCATGATATGCAACGAACTCGATCACCTCTCCATACGGGAGAACCTCGTAAATCTCTGCCCTTCCCATCGTAATGTTGTGAACGACAACTTGACGTAAAGGATCAGACAGACCCTCCCTAGACAGTGTCAAACGAACATACACATGATCATCATATCGCCTCCAGGAGGCATGATAGAACCATGTGTCTACCACTCCCTCACCATTGAGATAGAGGAATAAATCTGGATATTCCTCTATTGGAAAGGTACCGAGACTCTGTATCATTTCAGTTCCCTTTCTGCAGTGGAGCCAAATCAAAATATATAATATATGGAAATGTTTTTTTGTACTTGATTTATTTCTGACAAGATATAGACAGATTTATATGGAAAATGTAATTTCCCGTCCAGCTGAATACTGGACGGGAAAGACTGTTCACTTGACTATCCTCTTGGCACTCCAATCTTCGTTGATCTTGATCCACAACCCTTCACCAGCAAGCCTAGATTGTATCTGGTCGATTAACCACTCCTTTCGTTCTTGAGAGCATACCCACTCCCACATCTTATCGCCCTCGAAAGGCTGACCAAACACCGGCAGACCAAGTGTTGTGTGAAGCGGAGCATCATCATCAATATTAGAGAACATTGAATAATAATACTCTGCCAAACGGTGGACAAACTTCTCTACCTGAGGATGATCCTCAGAGTAGAGAGAGACATTCGGAAGGAAAACTCGCTTCAGGTAAGAAATGATCTTGTTCATTACCCAACTCATCCCTTCTTAAAACTAGTAAACAGTGGCTGGATTATATCACATATATATAATGTAGGCTTAATCTCCCAAGACATTTGCAACAATACTGTAGGAGATTTTCATTGTATGTTACCTAAGAAGTATCTTGATTTCATTTAATCTAGATGTAGGTTGTTGGTTTATTAAGGAGTGTCAGGAAGATTTATTTGTATGTAGGAATCCATGTCTACTGTATTCCATTGAGGTTCAGGTAGCCATAAATTACGAAAATGGTACCATTCATTCCACCCAATAGCTAGAGATGAAACATGAATTCCCTTTTTACGAAGCATTTGTGCAAATTTGTGCACATATATATTTCCAAAGAAAAAGTATATATAAGAAGCACGACTACACCTACCCATTTAAGTATAACTCGATAACATTGTCTTATGTGAAATTTCGGCTTATATAAAAAATCTGTGGGAATAAGATGTGATTTGAAACGTATGAAGTTATAAGTCGTTCTTTTGTTGAATACCAAGGAGGTAAAGTACAGCTTCTTTTTTATAACGTCTATCACCTCTGGAGTTAATGCGGATTGCAGGTAATTTCCCTCTTTTACCCCATCTCTTTATAGTCAACGGGGAGACTCGAAGTAAGTCAGCCACTTCTCTTACAGTGAGGAGATCGGGTAAGTCTTCTATTGATACTTTATGATTGGGCATAAGTGATTTAAATTAGAACCTAACTATATACCAGCGTAGCAAAGTGCATACATATTGTCAAGACATTTAAATGTAAGAAAATACAAGAAAGACAATGAACTGAGAATTTACCTCGTAAAAATAGATTAAGAGGATAATTGAGTAGGATGAAAATATTTATTTTGTAATACAAGAAAGACGAACCGAACAAGACGTAACTGCCTTTTTAATCTCCATGGTTGGAGAAATAGGCGCCATAACCATTCCAAACCTATCTGTTGCATAAAAATAGGAGCTCTTTTTACTCTCCCACTGATCATATCAAATGCTCCCCCTACCCCCATTACAACTTTTACTTGTAACTTATCTAAGTTCTCATAAATCCACTTCTCCTGTTTTGGAGAACCAAGCGCTACAAACAAAATATCTACAGGAGGATTCTTACTATCCCACTCACTTGAAGCAAAGAGGATTCGTATTCCAGGATACATTTTCTTTAAGCAGTCAGCAGCATCCTCTGCTACTCCTGGCTCTGCCCCGAAAAGGCCTATGGATACAGGCTTTTTTGAAACCTTTTCACAGAGACTTTTCATAAAATCTACTCCTGTAATTCGAGATTTTATCCCTTCATCTAACATCTTGCTTGCCCATACTATACCAATACCATCTGGCAAGCTCAAATCAGCAGATTTTAAGACTGTACGATACTCTTTTGAGTCTAATGCAAGAGTGACAAGTTCTGGGTTTGGGGTAACAATAAATGTTTTTCCATACTTTTTTTCCAATCCCATAACAATACTATCGAGGATTTGATGTTTTGTTAAAGTAGTAAAGGGAATTCCTAATATTTGTACAACATCCTTCATATTTGCTATCAGCTATAGGTCTTTTTATATACTTATTTTTATCAATAAATCTGCTTATAGTTCATATTTTATACTCACGATATTTTATTTACAATACAGCATATATATATAATTTACAAAAATAAATACTGACAATCCTCCTTATTTACTATATGTATTTTTTATGTTTTTATAATTGTCCTTCTTGTGAAAACTTGTGAAAAATTCCATGTATTTTTTAAAGTATCACTCCTCATTTTTACTTATTAGTAAAATCCTATAATTAATGACCTTGCAGCTTAGTTTTTACTAATTGATCGTTTATATAACTCAAGATTTTCGAGTGCTACTCCGGTACCTCTCACAACACAGTAAAAAGGGTCTTCAGCAACGTATGCAGGAACTCCTGTTTCTCTTGCAACATACCCATCAAAATTCTTTAACAAAGATGTCCCTCCAGTAAGGACTATCCCTTTATCTATAATGTCAGAAGCAAGCTCAGGTGGAGTTTTTTCAAATGTCTCTTTAATAGCGCCTACCAATGATTTTAATACTGGTTGGATTGCTTCATTAACTTCAAAATCTGTGAGCTCAACTGAACGAGGAAGCCCTGTTATTGTATCTCTTCCTCTTACTTCCATTGTATGCGGTTTTTTCTGATCTGGAGTAGCATTTCCAATCTCAATTTTTATCTCTTCTGCAGTTCTTTCACCTACCAAAAGATTAAACTTCTTACGCATATAGTTTGAGATCATCTCTTCATATTTATTCCCTGCCACACGTACTGAAGTATGGACAACTACTCCTCCTAGTGATATGACTGCCACGTCAGTTGTTCCTCCACCACTGTCCAGTATCATATGCCCAGCTGCTTGAGCAATAGGCACTTTGGCCCCGATTGCTGCAGCTAAAGGCTCTTCAATAAGGTACACTGCACGAGCACCTGCAGCCATTGTCGCGTCCAATACAGCCCTTTTTTCTACCTGAGTTGTACCTGAAGGAATACATACCATTACTTCAGGTTTTACAAAACGAGATTTTCCAGCTACTTTATCAATGAAATAAGCAAGCATTGCTTGGGTAACAACGTAGTCAGCGATAACACCATCTTTGAGAGGACGAGTTGCAACAATATTACCTGGAGTCCTTCCCAACATCTCTTTTGCTTCTGATCCAACAGCGACAACTTTGTTATCTTCTGCTCTTACCGCTACGACAGAGGGCTCATTTAATACAACTCCTTCACCTGCAACATATACCAATGTATTTGCTGTGCCTAAATCAATTCCTATTCTTTTTGAAAACATAATGTGTTAATAGTATCTGTTCCTTCTTTTGAATGCAAATAAAACATTTTTAATGTATCTAACTATATACAAAATATATCATTTTTACGTATTTCTCTATTCATTATAGTCATGTCAGTTGTCCTACGCAACACTTCTATAATCATTGCACTTATGAATGGAAAACTCGTATAATAGTGTGTATGCGTAAAGTTGTATTGAGCTCTGTAGGGTTAGTCATATTACTTATTGTGGTTACCACAGCAGCTGTATTATTTGCTTCAGGCTATCGTTTAACACGAGAGAATGGAAAAACATTCGTAGAAGGAACTGGAGTCATTGTACTCACCAGTAAACCAGATGGGGCCCGCGTGTATGTAAATGGACACCTTACAACAGCTACCGATAACACAATCAATCTCCAACCAGGTTCTTATGATGTAAAAATTGAGAAGGATGGTTATTTTTCTTGGAATAAAAAGATACTGGTGAAACAAAGTGAAGTAAGCCAAGCTAATGCATTTCTTTTCCCTAATACACCTAAATTAGATCCACTTACCACCACTGGAGCTACCAATGCCACAGTAGACGATACGAATACACTTATTGCGTATACAGTTACGAGTGCACAACCAAGAAGAAATGGGATTTATTTAATGAATATGAGCTCACGTCCAATTCTTCCTATTGGAGGTCTCTCAACTCAGTTAACAGATAATACAATAATAGATTTTACCAACGCAAAACTATCTTTCTCACCTGATGGGGACCAATTACTTGCCTCTGTTTCGGCAGAGTTTGGTACAGCATATTATTTAATAAATACGAATACTTTTAATGAGACACCTCAGGATGTAACCAATACAATCACTCAAGTACAAACAGAGTGGGAACAAGCTCGACTTGCAGAACAAACAAGACAAGTTCGTACACTCCATAAAAATCTACAGCCGTTTTTTAACGAGCATTTCACAAATCCAAAATTTTCACCAGAGAACGATAAAATTCTTTATACCGCAAGTGGAAGCGGTACGCTCAAACTTATTAAAAACCCTCCTTTAAAAGGTGTTAACTCTACCCCTGAAACAAGGACTATTGAAGATAATAATGTATATGTGTACGATATCAAAGAAGACCGAAACTACCTTATTTGGGACACCCCAGATCAAGAATCGACTGAGTCTGCTCGTCCAGAGTTTACGTGGCATCCCAACTCAAGACATCTTGTATACCTAGATCACGGGAAAATTAATATCATGGAGTTTGATGGTCAGAACAAAACTACACTCTATGCAGGACCATTTTTTGAAGACTTTGTGACTGTGTGGCCAGATGGGTCTAACATAGCAATACTTACCAATCTTACTGCTCCAATGGCACCATACAATCTCTACAAAATTAGTCTTAAGTAAAAAGATACATCCCCTCGAAAATACGTTAGTGCCCTTTTTGAGATGAAAAATAAGCCCCGGAATATCTAGTGATAATAACAACCTTTCTCTTTGAAAACTCGTACTCTTATTTAAGAAATATAGAGTAAATGTGATAATATGAGATATTAATTTATGACCCTTTGTCCTGGAGGCATAATTGGAGTAGGAGGTTTATCTACAACTGCTTCTAAATCCATTGGCAATGAAAAGCTTACCGTGGTCCCTTTACCTTCTACAGATTTCATCCATATTTTGCCACCATGTGATTCTATTATACCTCGTGAGATATATAATCCCAGTCCTGTACCATCTCTTCTAAATGCACTCTGCATCTGACTAAATGGGACGAAAAGGAGATTTTGTTTGCCTGCAGGTACTCCCATTCCATTATCAATTACAGAAACAATCACCTCTTTATCTTTCATCTCTGTCTTTATAGTGATTTTTCCGTTTGCCTGAGTGAACTTGAGGCTATTAGAGACTAAATTGGTAACTACCTGATCAATTCTCATTTTATCGAAGTTAAATACAGGAATAGAAGAATCTATATCTGAGTCCAAGGAAATTTGCTTCGTCGAGGCAAGATATGAAAGAGACTGGACTTTTGTAGTCACTATCTCATTTATATTTGCTGCATCAGGAGCTACTGCAAACTTACCAGCTTCAAGTTTTGCAGCGTCTAGTAAATCATTTATCTGCATTAACATACGCTCGGAAGAGTCTGCAATAATATGAAGCATTTTTTCTTTATCCTCATCACTCAGTTTCCCTTTCAAAAGGAGTGAAGCTCCTCCTTTAATTGATGACATAGGAGCTCTTAATTCGTGCACAACCATATTTGTAAATTTCTCTCTCAGTTTTTCTGACTCGATCTCAAGCGTCACATCAAGGAGGAATAAGGTAACTCCAATAACCTCATTTTGAGATATGCTATATACAGGATTTACATATACTTTGTACCATCTATTCTGTAACGTCACTTCTTTTAAGAAAATACTTTTATTTCCCTGATAGACTTCTTCTATAAGAGTTTGTAGTTGCATATTGCCTTCCATCCTCCAGACAATATCGTCGATAGAAGGATCAGGAGGAAGCTTTAATATTTGGGATGCAATTGGGTTTGCAGCAGATATTTTGATTCTTCCTTCTTCTCGAGAAAATAAAATTGCAGGAGTAGGCAAACTTGCAACAAGGTTGATCATCCTACTATTTTCAGACTGAATTAATGACTCAATCCTCTCTATTGTATGCTCGGCCTGTCCTACCACTTTATATACCATATTCATGTCTTCTTGTGAAAATGCATTTTTATTTCTTGAAGCAATAGTAATAACTCCAAAACACGTATTCCTCACAATCAGGGGTATTATAAAATATGACTCTGGCATAGGATCAAAATGTAAAGCAATATAACTTTTCATATCTTTTGCTTGTTCTGTAGTTAATGAAGTTGTGTACCCTTTCAACGATTCATCAAGGGTATAAAGAGAGTTCAAAGTAAGGGAGTTTACTTTATCTATATATTTTTTCCCTACAGCCTCTTTCATGACTGTTTTTAAAACAATAGATCTATTTTGAGTAAGTGCATATGAAACACTCGTGAGTTCATATAATGTCTCAAATGAGTTTACAATCATCTGGGCAACCGTTTGAATGTGGAGAGAATACCCTATTTCTTCTGAAATATCTTGAAGGACTTTTGCTTGGTAATATTTCCTTGCTGCATCTTTTTTTTGAGCTTTGAGCGCTGATTTTTTAGAGTCATCACTTCTGAGCATATGAATTACTATTCCAGCAAAAATGAAATTAGAAAGAAATAAAATACCAACAATAATTTCCATACTATATATTATGGAACCTGAAATCAGGTTGTGTGTCAAGTACTACAGACTCAAAAGTAAAATGACAATCATGACTCTTTATCTGTAGGAGAAAGAGGAATACTTTGTAAGACTTGCTCTTCCATACTTGGTAAGTGAGAAACATCTGCAGGAATAGGAGATTTATCAGCGTGCGCAGCAACTACAGTATCAAGGGAATGTTTCACTGCATAATCACTTAATTCAGACAGTTTTTTTACTACTTCTTCCAATACTTGTTGTGGACTTCCTTCTAGCTTCTTTACAATCCCTTCTGAATCTATGACAAGACCTTTTATATCTTGCAAATTTGCCACAACTGCATCGTGTCCAAAAATAAGCACTTGTTTTTGGAGAAACTCTGAGAGGACACTGTTATAATCTGATTCTGAAGTTTGTAACATAGGCAGATGTTACCCAATTAAACTTTTTACTTTTGCGACAATATCATCGCCTGAAACTTGGTATTTAAGAATATAATCTATAGCTCCGGCAAAAAGAGCTTCTTTTACCATTGTGTCATGCCCAAAATTAGTAAGCATAGCAACTTTCATATTTGCAGTCGCAGGATCAGATTTGAGAGCTTTTAATACTTCATTCCCAGACATATCAGGCATCATTTGGTCAAGCATGATAAGATCAAATGGTTCAGTTTTCGCCATATCTAATCCACTTTTGCCATTGGTTGCCACTCTCACCTCATACCCAGCACCTCGCAAAGCGACATCAAAAACTTGAGCAAGCTCTATTTCATCGTCAACAATTAAAACTTTCATCTATTCTCAGACTATCATTCAGATATACAAATTGCAACCCTTAATCATTTTTCAGTCTGTACACTTACTCTGCCCTGTGTATCAACTAAAAAATGGATTGAGCCTTGTTTATCAGTACGATATAAAGGAACGTGACCCTCTTTTAAAAGCTCCAGTACTGATGCATGAGGGTGACCATATGAGTTATCTGTACCAAGGGAAACAACAGCTATATGTGGATGAACAGCTTGTGCCGCATCTTTCGTAAACCCATGTTCAGATCCATGATGAGGCAAAGCAAAAATATCTGGAGAAAGAGAAGGTGAAACAAATTTAACAAGATCTTGCCCATCACTATCCCCGGTCACTAACAGATCAAACGAATTATACGTAAGATGGATAATCAGTGAAGGTGGGTTATCTGTCCCAGTAAAACCATCAGGATTTTCCTGGTGAAGAAATTTTTGGTCAGGACCGAGTATTTCTAGAGATACTCCATCAGAAAATGAGATCCTACTTCCCCTCTGCAGAATTCTTTCATTAGTATGTTCTTGCTCTACTGCATGGGCAAAGACAGAATAAGCTTCAGATTTATGAGATAGATTCTCATGGCCAATAAAAAGCACATGAAATCGTTCCAGCACATCAATAAGACCTCTAAAATGATCGTAATGGGGATGAGTCAGTAATACTATATCCAATGTCCTATCCCAAAAGGGGAGATGATCATCAAGACAATGAAGGACCTTTGTATTTGGACCACCATCAATGAGCACTTCATGTCTTCCTGGAGTTCGTATTAAAAGTGCATCGCCTTGACCAACATCACAAAAAATAAGATGGAGCTTTCCATCATATGTACGCACATACATAGAAGCACTTGTGATAATAAAAATAAAAATTCCTAAAACGAGAAAGTATTTACCCTTGTTCATGGTGCCCCTTCCTCATCAATATGATAATTGATATACAAAGCATATAGTATGATAGAGTCAGAAAAAAATTAAATGTGGGTATCGTTATTGGCATACTTATTTTGTCTGTAATACTTACTATCCAGATAAAATAATGTAAAAAAGGATATGCAGAATATGCAAAAGGGGCTGCCAAGACAGGAGATATTAATCCCCCTAATGCTGCTAGCAGTCCTAGTATCATAATGATAGGGACAGTCCACAACACCAATAAATTGATAAGAATAGATAAAGGCGCAAATACGCCGAAGGCTCCAAAAAGAATGGGAATTGTTCCAATCTGAGCTGCAAGCGTAGTACTAAAATCGTCCTTTAGTACCTGAGGAAATCGTAAAAATATATCTAAAATAGGCTTGGCTAACATAATACCAGCTGTTGCTCCTACAGATAATTGGAACCCTATATCACTGATTAACTGTGGCTGAATCATGAGCATTATCCATGCTGAGAAAATCAAAGCAAGAAGTGAATAGTTTTGTTTCCCCACAAGCTGTGCGGTAAGAGTAATCATGGCCATAAGACTTGCCCTTACAATTGGGGGATCAAATCCAGCAAGCACTGCATACCATGTAATGACAAGACCAGTCATAAGTATGGCTAGCTGTCTTCGCATAAAAAGAACACAAAAATAAAGGACTACTGCAGTAAGAGTAGCAACATTACTTCCAGAAGCAGCTACTACGTGCATAACGCCAGTGTTTCTAAATATATCTAACAAGTCCTGGCTAAACTCATTCCTCACCCCTACTGTAATACCTAGTAATAAAGCAGCTTCATCTGATGGGAGTGTCTGTGTAAACGTTGCAGTAACTTTTTTGAGCATTCCCATAATAATTTTTAGAAGAAACGGCTGATCTTTTTTTTGAATGATAGGGTCTTTAATAACAAGATCTGTTACCTCTTGTCCTTTTTTGGTGGTAAATGTACTTTCTTCTACAACACCTTTCACCAAGAGAAAGTCTCCAAAAGCATACTCTGGATACTCAGGTACTGAAATGGAGATGTTCTTAAATGTAAATCGTTGAGAGTAAGGAGAACGCCTTGGTTCATCTAACAGTATCCCCTGAATAGTTACAGACTGGCCAACCTTTTGAGACTCTGGATAAAAAAATAAATACCGAAAAGCAAGAGAACACAAAAGAAACAAAATGACTGAAAGTACACCTTTCATATTAGTAGACAGCAACGAGATCTTTAATTTTCTCAAATGTAGAGTTTGTTACAGATTTTTTGTTCTTTAATTCTTCTATGGATGTATAAGGACGATTAGAGATAATTTTTTGAGCGGTTACTTCTCCTACTCCTGGTAATGTATCTAATTGTTCGGTACTTGCGGTGTTTATATTAACCAGCTCTGTTTGAGTACCCGCTACATCTTGAGTCGTCGAAACTTGCGAATCAGACTGATTGGCAAAGGGAATAAAAATCTTTTGACCATCTTTGATATTCTGAGCTCTATTAAGAGTCTTTGATACATAGTTTGAGTCTGCCTCTGCTGTTATGCCTCCTGCTTTTTTAATTACATCTGCCACTCTGGCTGTGGAAGGCATAGAGTACATTCCTGGTTGTTTAACTGCACCAGCAATATCTACAAAGACTTTTTCAGGAGCAATAGATGGAGAAGAAGAATCAGAAGAAATTATAACAGGATCAGACTGTGCTGTTAATTTGAGTATTCCAAACACTAAGAAGACTATGCCTGACCCAGCAAGCACAAGAATAAGCCCGTACTCTGAGAAGAAAGAACGGATACGCTCTTCCATATCTTGAAATTAGCGTATCAAGAAATACCCAAACGCGCAAGGAGAAGATTAAATAACAAAGTTAATGATTTTGCCAGGAATATAAATTATTTTTTTTATCTCAGAGGTAAGATGTTTTTCCACTTGCGTACGTGCTTGTGCCTCTATATCTTTTTGATTTTGAGGTTCATCTGTAGATATATGCAATTCCCCTCTTCTTTTACCATTTACTTGTATAACAAGAACAACAGAATCATTCTCTAAGTATCTCTGATCGTAAACAGGCCATGAAGAACAATGAATCGACTCGAACTTATTCTCTTTTTTAGCACCATTTCTTTGTTGGTATAGTTCTTCTGTCATATGAGGGGCAAAAGGAGCAAGCATTTTCAAGAAAGACTCAACAGTCTCTTCAGTTAGTATTATTTCATCAAACTCACCTTTTCCTCGAGTAATAGCATTATATAGCTCCATCAGCTTTGATAATGCAGTATTATATCCAAATGACTCTAAATCTTTTGTTACTCCAAAAATTGTTTTATGTCTCATGCGAGTAATATCATCAGACTCTTTCCCAATACTTACTCTCTCAGTTATAAGAACCCAGACTCTTCTTAAAAATCTGAACATTCCTTCAATACCTGAATCATAAAAATCCCCTCCTTGGTTAAATGGACCAAGAAACATCAAATATGATCGAAGTGTATCAGCTCCGTATTTTGCAATATACTCATCAGGCACGATAACATTGCCTTTGCTTTTAGACATTTTTGCTCCTTCTTTAATAAGCAGTCCATGCGCATAAAAACGTGAAAATGGCTCTTCAAAATCAATATATCCAAGATCATGTAACATCATCGTTACAAATCTTGCATACAATAGATGCAACACAGCATGTTCAGCTCCACCTATATAAATATTTACTGGTAAGAACTGAGATCTTTGTTGTGAATTTTTCACATACGAATCATTACCCAAACTTTCTGAAAGACTGACAGAAGGAAAAGGCAGCATGTCCCAATCAGTTGCTAAATATCTCAAGAAATACCATGAACTATCTAAAAATGTATCAGACACATCTGTTTCTCGTGTAGCTTTTCCTTTACAACCTGGACAGACTGTTTCATAAAACTCAGGATGATTTGCAAGAGGTGATACACCAGTCCCTTCAGGCCTAAAATCTTGAATATCAGGGAGAATAAGAGGAAGTTCTTCATCTGGAACAGGATACCAACCAGCCATCTTCCCAGATAGATCATATGATGTTTTCTTCTCTCCTTTCTCATCAGTAGACAACTCAAGGCTTTGCATGTTTTTTGCTTCTTCAGTACTAAACCATGATTTTGCCTGTGTAGCACAGGACTTACAAAAAATCATAGGGATTGGAGGTCCCCAATAACGCTGACGAGAAATAAGCCAATCTCTTAAATGATACTGGTCTTTTACCTCTCCAATACCTTCTTCAGAGATAAAGGCCAAGATTTTGTCACTGTCTTTACTTGAGTGATAACCATCTAGATCTCCTGAATTTAGCAACAAACCATGTCCAACATATGCAGTATTACTTGTGTGAACTCTTTCCCATAAAACATTAAATTCTCCATGTCTTAATCCCGCAGACTCAACTTCCTCTTTAGTCATCCACACCACCCCGTGTTGTTCGTGTTCCTGTTTTGCCACCTCTACTTTTTTATTACTTTGTAACTCAAATAAAAACGCATATGCTTTTGTCTGCCTGTTCACTCCTTTATGAGAGGCATAGAAAAATGCTTCTGTTGGACCACCAAGCTCCTGGACTAAAGAGATATCGGTATATCCTGTCTCTTCAGCAATTTCTCGTCTTGTTGCGTCTACCAAATCTTCTCCTTCTTCAACCCCTCCGGTGATAAAAGTCTTCCACCCTTGTTTCTTCCAATCAAGAATTAAATATTTACCAGCCTTTGGATCATACACAATACCTATTATTACGGTACGCTTTGTATTCTCTTTCCCTTCTTGAGGAGGATTTTTTGTGTCTACATAGCTTGGCATAATCACATGCACAATAGGTAAATTATATTTCTTTGCAAAGTCATAGTCTCTTTGATCGTGACCAGGTACAGCCATAACCGCACTTGTTCCATATCCACCAATAACATAGTCAGCAACCCACACGGGAATTTTTTTACCATTTGCAGGGTTTATCATATACAAACCTGTAAAGACCCCTGTTTTCTCTGTCCCCTCTGCAATTCTTTCATTCTCGGATTTTTTTATTGCATTATCTACATATGTTTTAACATTTCCAGCATGTATAGGATCATTATAATATTCTAGGCCTATTACTTTATTTACTATTGGATGCTCAGGCGCAATAACTACAAAAGTAGCCCCGAAAACTGTGTCAGGACGAGTTGTGAATACATCAACAGATGGAATAACTTGTTTTAATACTTCCTTTGCAATTTTGCCATTAAAATGGGGGAATTCTGCGGGTGTAGTAACCAATTGAGCATCTAACTGCTCCGCCAACTCTTTCCCGTGTGATTGAGGCACTTTCGGGTCATTTTTATCTGCGATTACAGTGAACTCTTTTGCTTTTTCTTTTATAGATGCAAAATCAAATTTCCAATCAGTAGCTACTTCAAGTTGAGGACGTTTCTTGCCATCAATAAACTCATTTCGAAGAGGTGGAGCTACAAATACAAGTTTGGCAATTTTTGTTTTAAGCTGAGGAAGTAATTTTAATGCGACAACTCCACCAAGACTATGTGTGACAATAACAGTGTTTTCGTTAAACGTATACTCTTTTAATAGAAACTCTACTTGTTCTTGTATATTTGGACTACCCGAGTTTGGTAATTGGGGAGCATATACCGGACAGCCACTTTCTTCTACTTTATATTTCAACCAAGGCCAGAAATCATTCTCAGGTTTACCATGAAAACCATGGATAAAGACAAACTGAGGTTTTTCTCCATTTGACAGCCTAAAGTCGGCAATTGGGAACGTTATCAGAGCTCCTTTTGATCTGCCAATCCAGTTCTTCTGTGCTATTTTTACTTTCTCACTCCAGTCAAGAGCAGATAGATTATCTAATAATCTCCCTGCATAATTTGTGATTCTGAAAAACCATTGTTCAAGCTCTTTTTTTTCTACAATAGAACCACATCTTTCACACTCCCCAGCTATTACTTGTTCGTCTGATAAAACTGTTTTACACGAAGGACAAAAATTTACCACTGCTTTCTCTTTATACGCAAGCCCTGCTTTGAACATCTGAGTGAAAAGCCATTGAGTCCATTTATAATATGCAGGATCATATGTTTCTAGATTCCGTTGCCAGTCAAACCCAGAACCTGTTGCATGCATCTGTCTATAGAAGTTTTTCTCACTAATCTTTGCTTGATCTTTTGGATGGCGACCAACTTTCATTGCGTAGTTCTCTGAATGAATTCCAAATCCATCAAGCCCAATAGGCTCAAAAGTATCATACCCTTGCATACGCTTAAATCTCCCATGAATATCTGCGCCTGTATGCGCATACATATTCCCTACATGCATACCTTCAGCAGAGGGATAAGGAAACATCATTAATGTATAATAAGCTCCTTTGTGTCCGTTTTCTGAATCTTGAGGAGAATCAAGGTCTGGAGAAAAAGTTTTATTATTCTTCCACTGCTCTTGCCACTTTCCCTCAAAATTACTTGGTTTAAATGACTGTCTTTGGATTTTTTGAGATTTCATTTATACCGATAGTATAGCACAGCAATCCATTATTTCGTTATAATGGAAGTATGAAATATACTCGATACACTGCACTCTTTATATGTCTATTGACTTATTTAAGTATACATATGAGCTGTTTGGCACAATCATCTGTAAATGGGAATATTATGCTAGAACTCCATGAAGTTACTCCAACAATGTATCAAACAAAACAAACTGCTCCCTCTCCTCTTACCCAACAGATAAAAAATCCTCTGTCATATACAGCTCTTTCTTTTTCACAACCCTTTCTATCATTCGGATTTGTAGTCCCAGGAGAATCAGTATCAAGAGAAAATACTTTACAAATACAAACAACACAGAAACGAGGTACGAGCGTCTGGATTTTACAAGACAAACCTCTGAGTGCAGGAACTGCAAGTATTACCAATACAACCTGTGATACAGGAAGCTGTAGTCCTTCACAAGCAGATGTATGGCAGAGTCCATTAACATATGGGTTTGGTATCCGTTGTGAAAACTCTGAGAGTTGTTTATCTGACTTTTCTCAGGATCACATGTATAGACCGTTAACGAATAAAACTCCTTCTCTTATTATGAAAAGTAACGACACATCATATTCTGCGACAATACTATACAAGATCAATATTCCCGCAAGCCAAATCCCACTTCCTTACGCAAATACCGCAACCTATTTATTAATCCCAAATCTATAATTTTAAATTAGATTGATTCTGCAGTCTAAACACCCATACATATCTTGTGTCAGACGATTTGTTCAACTGCTAATTTCATGTTATCTTGACTCTTCACACAACTGATATATTTTGATATATTCTCCAATGTAGGTATTTATTACCGCAAGATACCCGACTTTCGAGAATATTTCAATTGTATTGAGGCTAGCAGGATGTGAAATGTACAGAATAGATAATTAATGGAGTTAGAATAATATGTAACATAGCCCTTTATTTTTTATATACACTCAACTACACTAAATACATGAATAAACTCTCTCGTGTTAGCCTTGGTTGTATTCTTACTCTCACGTTATTCTTCATAACAAGGGAGTCTGTGGATGCACAGACATCTTTTTCTGTAGAGCCCGCAATCATTGAGATGCACTCTACTGCATCCGACTCTGCATCTGTCATTGTAAACAATTTAGGATCTGAATCACTTACTATAAATGTCTCAAGTATACTTTTGATTGTATCAATAGATGGGACACTTACCCCTCGAGCTCCACTCACTCCTGTATCCGGAATTACGCCTATTAGCAATATGCAAAATGGAGTGATAAATATTCCTGCAGGCTCAAAAACATCTGTTGAATTTTCTATACAAACAAAACCTTCTCCTTCTGCTATTCCTGGATTACTTTTCACCACGCAACCACTAGATATACCAGAAGATAAAACAGTCAGTGCAGTCTCTGGAGGCATTGTAGTACCAATTTTACAACGTGCAAATCCACAAGATGAGCATCTTATGCTTCGAAGTTTCAAGTCTCCTAGTATAGCCTTTACAGGCGATGTGCCAATTACAATTGAGACGTATAATCCAGGGGGTAATATAACATTTATGTCTGGCTCTGTGGTAATTAAGAATATACTTGGACAGGAGGTAAACACATATCCAATACCATCACAGTATGTTCTTCCTAAAACATCTCGGGTCGTTGATACTATCCATTGGAGCCCAAAGCTATTAATTGGAATTTATAGTATAAATCTAGAAATGAAATATGGGAATAGTACGCTTTCTAAAAGAATTTACACCATAGGATTTCCTGTGAAATATGCAGGTATTCTGATAGTGGCTGGATTAATTGGCTCTGGAGTTTATCTTAGAGTTAAAAAATATCGTGCATAATGCTGTCTAAGTTTTCAAGATATACGATTACGCACAACTTCACCAATCTCATATTTTCAATAAAACTCCATTATTTTCTTTAGATTGATAATACAGCCTATCTCGACACTTCTCATCGTTATCAGAGGCATAACCTCAGTGACAAAACGCATATATTTTCTATCTTTTAGACTTATAGCTTACAGTTAAACATACATATAAATATGTTATAGTATTGTTTAATTTCAACTTTTTCACAAAGGAAATGATCTTGTTTGATATACAACTTTGAGTCATTTCATACTCTAGAAAACATGAAGTAAAGCCTTTTCACGAAATTATTTGAGGCTAATATTATTTTCACAAATTAATAAATCTGTTTCACATTTGCTGTTTTGGTCAAATTTAACATATCAAAGTATATCAACCCCACTCCTTTACCCCTTGACAGGTGTGTCCATACTTTTCTAAGCTATCAATATACCTTAAATAATCGGTATAATTTGTATAATTTGAAGCTAAAAAGGGATGCGGTAATAAAAGAAATACACACTTTCTTTTTTGTGAAATATGGAAGTCTTACAACTGTTTACATCTTTACTAAAACAACAACCAAATAAACCAAGTGTCAGTACCGTGAAAAATTATACTTCTGACATTCGGAGTTTTTCTAAATGGTTTGAAAAAGAAAAATCTCATCCCATAACTATTTCAGATATTTCTCAAGAAGTAATTGATGAATTTCTTATTCAATCTAATCTTTCTCCTCGCTCTAAAGGGAGAGTTCTTGCTTCTTTAAAAAAGATGTACTCCCTTTTCAGCCAAGAAGGAATCATCAAACAAAATGTATTTAGACAAGAAACTCCGGTAGAAAAAGATATGTGGAAGCTAAGAGAGTTCAAACACTCGCTCTTCAAACAGAAAGCATCTCCGCTGACAATTAAAAATTACATGAGCGACTTGGCGCATTTTACTAAATGGGTAGATGCAGAATACGGTATCCAGAAGCATCTAAATATATCAGAGGATATCATTAACCAATATAAAAATACATTAATTCATATTTTAAATCTTTCCCCCAGTTCTGTTAATCGCAAACTGTCAAGCATACGAAAATACGGAGAATTTGTAAAAGTACCTGAGGCGCCCTCATCCTCCGCTCCTCTACAGATTCCTCGGCCTATTCCACATACTCCTGCTATGGCAGCGCTTTTAGGGACGAGCACTCTCCAATCGCTAGAAGAATTTAGAATAAAAGACTCAAGTTATTCAAAAATCCCTCCAGTGCGCCTCATTCAAAGAATAAGTCGAGCATATGCACATTTTGAAGAGTTACTAGCTTTTCAAACTTCAAAGCTTTTTAAACCACATACTTCTGCTCAAGCTCAAAAAGCCTCACCACTAGATATATTTATTCATCTGCGCCACACTCGTCCTCAATGGTACAAGAAATATCATGCGTTGCCCTATGTGAATCAGATACATATAAGTATTTTGTCTCTGTTTTGTGCTGGATTGTTAGTATATGGATATGCTCATTATTTCGATACTCCACCGTCAGCAGATGTATTAGGAATTACCCAACAAAATAAAAGAGTGCTTGTCTACTCTGGAAAACTTTCAACAAGTAACAATACCCCTATTACAAACCCCACTGAGATCACTTTTAGCATATACCCACACCCTTCTGCTAATGATTCGGTATTATGGAAAGAGACCCATGAAATCAATCCAAACAGTGATGGTAGCTTCACAGTTCAGCTCGGAAGACAGAGAGCACTTTCAGACTCATTTTTCACTGACAATCAGTCCCTCTATTTAGGTATGAAAGTAGGGAATGAGTCTGAATTAGTTCCAAGGCAAAGACTTGCAAATGCTGCGTATGCTTCAGATAGTATGCTCCTTGATGGAATGTCTCCTATTACAAAAGATCCTTCCAAACCTCAAAATTCTATCCTTGCGTTAGATTCATCAGGCAATCTCGTTATTGGGGGAAGTGCAAACCCTGTATTTCAAGCATCTGGAGGGGATATTACAATTACTGGGTCTACCACTATACTCACCACAAACTCAGACTCTGGAGGGAATGTAGTAATAGAACCTGATGGCTCAGGAGTAGTAGATATTAGAAAACCTATTGTAAATGATTCGCAAGAAGCCTCTGCGTCCGGAAGCGTTGATTTTGCTGATGAAGTATCTATTGCTACAGAGTCAGCTGGCTCTGTACTCACCGTACAAAACACAGGAGAGATAGGTTCTATACTTTCATTAATGTCACGAAATGTCACAAGAATGACAGTAGATAACTCCGGAAATGTAGGAATAGGCACAACGTCTCCTTCTCAACTCGTACATCTTGCTAATACCAACTCTCCTACACTTCGGATAGAAAATCTATTATCTGGAACAAAATTAGATATATCTTCTTTTGAGACACTTGCCAGTATAGGGACTTCAACTCAGACTGCTCTTGGATTTACTACAGATAAACTCGTACGCATGCATATTAGCCCTACAGGGAATGTAGGGATAGGCACAACTGCCCCAACTGCACTTCTTGATATAAATGGATCAGCGAGTATTTCAGGCTCTTTAACATTTACTGGAGGGGCAAGAAATATACAAACAGCTAATAACAACAATCTAATCATTGGAGGAAACACTACTGGCAATCTAATACTCCAACCGCTAAATGGGAATGGGTTTGTAGGGGTCGCAAATAACTCTCCTGAGTTCAAATTAGATATACTCGACTCTCAAGCGAGTAGATCTGCAATGCAGATTTTTAATGCAAGCAACTCTACTGATGCAGATGGACTTATCATTAAACTTGGCAATAATACCTCTTCTGTCCATAAAGATAATCAGTTTATTACATTCCAAACTCAAGGGTTGGGGACTGTAGGATCAATAAGTGGAACTGTCAGTGGATCAGGAATTTCATATAACACAACGAACGCT
>Ga0265293_10004745_pt1 | contig 23621 bp, 22 predicted proteins | sample Munlanlewell138R_FD_192505 | JGI IMG/M metagenome (GOLD analysis project Ga0265293, IMG submission 192505) | Leachate microbial communities from a municipal landfill in Southern Ontario, Canada - Leachate well 138R | ecosystem: Engineered > Solid waste > Landfill > Unclassified | place: Canada... | reverse complement strand
AGGCGGGGCTATCGACCTGCTAGCCTCCATCATCGCGGTGGCGGGCCAGGCCATGCCCATCTTCTGGTTCGGCCTCATGCTCATCGTCCTGTTCAGCGTCAACCTGGGGTGGCTGCCTGTCAGCGGTCGCGGCACGTTCAGGCACCTGATCCTGCCCGGCATCACGCTGGCGTTCTCGGTCATCCCGCTCACCATGCGCCTCACGCGCTCCGCCATGCTGGACGTCATCAACCAGGACTACATCCGAACGGCGACCGCCAAGGGCTTACCGCGCACCTCGGTCATCTGGAAACACTCGGCCCGCAACGCCGCCACCCCGGTGGTGCTAGCGCTCGGCATGCAGTTCGGAGCGCTGCTCGGCGGGACCGTGGTCACCGAGACCGTGTTCGCCTGGCCAGGCATCGGAGAGCTCGCGGTCAGCGCGGTCACCACAGCGGACCTGCCGGTGGTGCAAGCCATCGTGCTGTTCGCCGCCATGGTCGTGGTCCTCTCCAACCTCGCAGCCGACGTGATCGTCGGCCTGGTCGACCCGCGGGTGCGCTACTGATGCTGCGCGCCTGGAAAGAGTTCAACAGCCGGTCCGGCCGCCTCGGGCTGGCGCTCTTCGGCCTCGTCGCGCTGGTCGCCCTGCTAGCGCCCCTACTCGCGCCGAGCGACCCGTTCCAACAAAGCATCGTCATGCGCCTCAAGCCACCCTCCTGGATGGCCGGAGGACACGAGAACCATCTGCTGGGCACAGACCAGCTGGGTCGTGACATCCTCTCGCGCCTTATCTACGGCTCCCGCATAAGCATGATCGTAGGCGCCGCAGCGGTGCTCGGCGCCGGCCTGCTCGGAGTCGTACTGGGACTGCTGGCCGGATACTTCGGCGGCCGCCTCGACTACGTGGTGTCGCTACTCATAAACGCCGCCTGGTCGTTCCCGTTCATACTCCTCGCGCTGATAATCGTGGCCGTGCTGGGCGCCAGCCTGCAGAACCTCATCATCGCCCTCATAGCCACCAGCTGGGCACCGTTCGCCCGCATCGTGAGGGGCGAAGTGGTGGCCCTAAAGGAGCGCGAGTTCGTGGCCGCCGCGCGCGCGGTCGGCTCCAGACCGTGGCGCGTAATCGGCGGGCACGTCCTGCCGAACGTGGCCTCCACCATCCTGGTCATCGCCAGCATCGAGTTCGGCCGCGCCATCATCCGCGAGTCGTTCCTGAGCTTCCTCGGGCTCGGCGTGCCCCCCTCGATCCCTTCCTGGGGCGGCATGCTCAGTGAAGCCCGGCCCTATATCTTCACCCTGCCACTGCTGATCACCATGCCCGGCCTACTCATCTTCCTGACCACCCTCAGCGTCAACCTCTTCGGCGACGGACTGCGCGACGCGCTGGACCCCAGACTCAGAAACCGATAGGAGAAGAACCCTTGAGAATCGACCGCCTGGAACTCCGTGAGCTGCCCCTTCGCCTCAAGTTCCCGTTCCGCACCAGCTTCGGCGTGGAGCAGGACCGCCGCATCGTCCTCGCCAGCCTCAGCTCGGACGGCGTTACCGGCCTCAGCGAGTCGGTGGTAGGCGAGTTCCCCGGCTACGCTTACGAGACCGTCGAGACCGCCTGGCACGTCATACGGGACTTCATGGCGCCCCGCATCGTTGGCCACAGCTTCGCTACCGCCGAGGAACTCATGCAGGCGCTGAGCTTCATTCGCGGCCACGACATGGCCAAGGCCACCATCGAGATGGCGTGGTGGGACCTCCGGGCGCGGCAACTCGGGGTGCCGCTCTTCGAACTTCTGGGCGGAACCGATAGGCCCATACCGGTGGGCATCTCCCTCGGAATTCAGGATAGCGTGGAAGAGACCGTGGAACTGGCGCGGGCCAGCGTAGAACAGGGCTACAACCGCGTGAAGCTCAAGATCGAACCCGGCTGGGACCTGGCGCCCGTCGCGGCCGTGCGCGCCGCGCTGCCAGGCATCTCGCTCACGGTCGACGCCAACAGCGCCTACGGCCTGACCGACGCGGGCCACCTGGCGCAGTTGGACGAGTTCGGCCTCACGTACATCGAGCAACCGCTGGCCTACAACGACATCCTCGACCACGCCACCCTGCAGCGGCAGATCAGGACCGCCATCTGCCTCGACGAATCGATCCACTCCGCCTCAGACGCGCGGAAGGCGCTCAGCATTCAGGCGGGCCGCATCATCAACCTCAAGGTCGGGCGCGTTGGCGGCTTCCGGGCGGCGCTGGCCGTGCACGACGTGGCCCAGTCGTTCGGCGCCCCGCTGTGGTGCGGCGGCATGCTCGAGAGCGGCGTGGGACGCGCCGCCAACCTGCACCTCTCTACCCTGCCCAACTTCAGGCTACCCGGCGACACCTCGTCTAGCTCGCGCTACTGGGACCAGGACCTCATCAACGAACCGCTGGAGGCGGTGAACGGCGTACAGCGGGTGCCGCAGAGCGGGCCCGGCATCGGCGTGACCCTCAACCAGGAGTACGTGGAGCGCATCACCACGCGCGTGGAGGCCTGGTAGTGCACGAGTTGACGGCCGCGCGCGTGCGCACATATACTTCGCGGCATGTCAGCAGCGCCCCAGCCCGCCGTCAGCACCCAAGTGCGCAGCGCCAACGCCTGGCGCCGGGCGGCACTACTACTACCGCAGCGGGCGGCGTGAGCTAGAAGCTTAGGCGCGACGCGCCGCAGCAGCAAAGCTACTCACGACCCCCGGCCACCAAGGCCGGGGGTCCTTCTTTGTAAGCGCAGCAGACGCTAGACGGGAGAGAACAGAAGTTGAGTCAGTACCGAACGGGAACCGAAGACCGGCCACGCAGCCTGCTCGACAAGGTGTGGGCCAGCCACCGCGTGCGCGGCCTGCGCAGCGGCCAGGACCAGCTGTTCATCGACACCCACCTGATCCACGAGGTCACCAGCCCGCAGGCGTTCGACATGCTGGCCGACCTGGGGTTAGAGGTCGCCATGCCCGAGCGCACGTTCGGCACCGTTGACCACATCGTGCCCACTCACACGCGCGTGGAGCCGTACGACGACCCGCTGGCCGACGCCATGATCAAGGCCCTCCGCCGCAACGTGGCCGCTAACGACATCACCTTCTTCGACGTCGGTTCGGGGCGCCAGGGCATCGTGCACATGGTCGGCCCAGAGCAGGGCATCACGCAGCCGGGCACCACCATCGTGTGCGGCGACAGCCACACCAGCACGCACGGCGCGTTCGGCGCCATCGCCTTCGGCATCGGCACCAGTCAGGTGCGCGACGTGCTGGCCACCCAGACCATCGCCCTCTCCAAACCGAAACTGCGCCGCATCGAGGTCAACGGTCGCCTGCAGGCCGGCGTTTACGCCAAGGACATAATCCTGCACATCATCCGCACCCTGGGAGTGAACGGCGGCATCGGCTACGCCTACGAGTACGCCGGCTCCACCATCGAGGCGCTCAGCATGGAAGAACGCATGACCATCTGCAACATGTCCATCGAGGGCGGCGCGCGCTGCGGTTACGTGAACCCGGACCAGACCACGTTCGACTACCTGGAGGGGCGCCCCTACTCCCCCACGGGGGAGGCGTGGCAGCAGGCCGTGCAGAGCTGGCGGAGCGTGGCAAGCGACCCAGGCTGCCACTACGACGACGTGGTGGTCATCGACGCCGCCGACGTGCCGCCCACCGTGACCTGGGGCATCAACCCGGGTCAGGCCATCGCTATTCACGAACGCGTACCTAGCGTGGAGGGCGCCGCGGAGCCCGAACGCAGCGCCATAGCCGAGGCGCTGGCGCACATGCAGCTCGAGGGCGGCAGCGAGATAAGGGGCACCAAGATAGACGTGGCGTTCTTCGGTTCGTGCACCAACGCCAGGCTCTCCGACTTCATCGAGGTGGCGCGGGTCCTGGCCGGCCGCCGCGTGGCGGAGGGGGTCAAGGCCATCGCCGTGCCCGGCTCGCAGATCGTTAAGAGCGAGTGCGAGAGGCTGGGCATCGACCGCGTGTTCAAGGAGGCCGGCTTCGAGTGGCGCGACGCCGGCTGCAGCATGTGCCTCGCCATGAACCCCGACAAGCTCGAAGGCGACCAGCTGTGCGCCTCGTCGTCCAACCGCAACTTCAAGGGCCGGCAGGGCTCGCCAACCGGCCGCACGGTGCTCATGAGCCCCGTGATGGTCGCTGCGGCCGCGGTAACGGGCGAGATCGCCGACGCCAGAGACGTCTTCAGAGGCGTAGGGGCGGTGGCCTGATGGCGCTGCCACCTGTCAAAGCTACCTCCGGCACTGCGGTCGTTATTCCCGGTAACGACATCGACACCGACCGCATCATCCCCGCGCGCTTCCTGAAGGCCATCACCTTCGACGATTTAGCGGCGGGCCTCTTCCACGACGAGCGCTTCGACGAGGCGGGGAACAGCAAGGGCCACCCGCTCGACGCACCCGCCAGCCAGGGCGCCAGCGTGGTCATCAGCGGCGACAACTTCGGCTGCGGCTCGAGCCGCGAGCACGCACCGCAGGCACTCAAGCGTGCCGGCTTCGACGCGGTTATAGCGGGCAGCTTCGCAGAGATCTTCTTCGGTAACGCGACCACCCTGGGGATGCTGTGCGTGAGCATGGCCGGCCCTGACCGCCGCGAACTGGCCGAGCTGGTCAGAAGCCAGCCCGACACTAAGGTAGAGGTGGACATCGAGAAGCTCGAGGTCAGGGCGGGCGGCAGGACGTACGCGGTACAGACGCGCGCCACGGCGCGTGAAGCGCTGCTGACCGGTTACTGGGACCCCATAGGCGAACTGCTGGAGGGGCTGCCCGAGGTGCGCGCCACGGCCGCCGCGCTCGGGCACTCGGCGGGCTAGGCTGGTGGCACCAGAACCGCGCGGTGCTCACCCGCACCTTCACCGCCAGAGGAGGCGCAGCACATGAGTAACAAGATCGCCGTACTGCCGGGCGACTTCATAGGCCCCGAGGTCATCGATTCCGCACTGGCCGTGCTAGACGCGGTAGGCCAGAGCCACGGCCTCACCCTCGAGTACCAGCGTCTACCCTTCGGCGGCGGCGCCATCGAGAGCCACGGCGAGGCGTTCCCGCAGGTCACCAGGGACGCAGTGCTGCAGGCCGACGCCGTCCTGATGGGCTCAGTCGGCGGTCCCGTTGGTGACCACCCATGGAACCGGCTGCCCCGCGAACAGCGCGTAGAGACCGGCATCCTCGCGCTCAGGCGCCACCTGCAGGTGTACGCCAACCTGAGACCCGTGAAGGTGTTCCCGGGCCTCGAGCGACTCTCGCCCCTAAGGTCCGAGCGGGCCGCCGGCACCGACCTCATCATCTTCCGTGAGCTCACGGGCGGCATCTACTTCGGCAAGCCGTCGTCGGTAACCGAGGAGCGGGGTGTGAGCACCATGGTCTACGACCGCTACGAGGTCGAGCGCATCGCCCGGCTGGCGTTCGAGACCGCCAGGCAACGCAGCGGCCGCGTGACCAACGTCGACAAGGCGAACGTGCTCGACGTCAGCCAGTTCTGGCGCAACGTGGTGGTCGAGCTACACCAGAGCGAGTTCTCAGACCTGGAACTCGACCACCTTTACATCGACAACGCCGCCATGCAGGTGGTGCGCGACCCGCAGGCGTTCGACGTGCTGGTGATGGGCAACCTGTTCGGCGACATCATGTCGGACCTAGCCGCCGTCATCCCTGGGTCGCTGGGGCTCCTGCCCTCGGCCAGCCTCGGGGGCTCCGTGGGGCTGTACGAACCGGTGCACGGCAGCGCACCCGACATAGCCGGTAAAGGCATCGCAAACCCGGTGGGAACCATCCTCTCGGCCGCCATGATGCTGCGGCACAGCCTCGACCAGCCGGCGGCCGCGGCCGCGGTGGAGAACGCCGTTCAGGTAGCGTTGGCCGAAGGGCCAACGGTCGATCTTGGCGGCGCCAGGGGCACCGAGGAGTTCACGCGAGCTGTGGTGAACGAGCTGAAGAGCGGTTCACCCACTGTCAGCGGCGTGGCCAGCGCGGCAGGTTGAAGCCCCGCCGCGAGTAGACCAGGTATGCGGCCGCTAGCAGCGCGGTCAGCGCGAGAAGCGCGGCCACTGAGGCGTAAGCGTCCACGGGCCAGCTCCACTGCCCGGCGGTGCCCAGTGGCGCGCTGCCTAGCTGGCGGCTTAGCAGGGTGCCCAGCAGCATGCCCGGCACCGCGCCAGCTGCGGCGGTCAGCGCCAGGTTACAGAGCAGCACGCCAGCCAGGCGCGGCCGCGCGGCGCCCATGGCCCTGAGGCCCGCCATCTCCGGCTCGGCCTGCCACGCGGCCGCCATGGTGCTGGTGAGTAGAGCGACCAGGGCTATGAGGAGCGCCAGCAGCACCATCAGCCTGGCCGCCATGAAGGTGTCGTCGGCTACCGCCAGCAGCTCAGCGCGGTAGGAGTCAGCCAGCGTCACGTGCAGCGGCAGGCGCGCGGGCCGCTGAGGGTTGCCCCCGTTCACGGAGGCGGCCAGCGCTACCGCCTCGGCGCCGGGGCTGAGACGCACGACTATCGAGTCGACCCCGCTGTCGCCCCACATGGCGGCGTAGTTGTCGAGCGCGATGTAGGCGGCTTCCGCGCGGCTGGAGGCGTCGTCCACCAGCGCGACCACGGTGAACTCGCTCTCGCCGGCGGGCGTGCTGAGCGGCAGCCGGTCGCCCACCGTCAGTTCCAGGCGGCTGGCCAGCGGAACCGACAGCGCCACGCCTTGGCCCTGGCGCAGGTCGAGCCACATGGCCGAGCCTGACAGGTCAGCGGAGTGCACCACACTAAGCCGGTTGCCCATGTCGAGCCCGAACCCGTCGAGCGCGATCATGGTCACGGTCTTGCCGCGCGACGTTACGGCGACCTGCCGCTCCGCGGAGACCGCCTCAACGCCCGGCATGGCCGCCAGTTGCGCCACGGCGGCGTGGGGCAAGGTCACGGAGGTGCCGGACTGAGCCGGTCCGGCCGCCACCATGAGGTCCCACTTGACCGCGCCGTCCAGCCAGTCCGCTAAGGCGCTGCGGTTGGCCGCGGCGGCACCGTGCACACCGATGACCCCGGCTGTCGTCAGGGCGATAGCGGTGGCTACGGTGGCAGCCTGACCGAGGCGCAACCGCAGGAAGTGACCCGCCAACCTGGGCCACACGGGTCCGCCGGTGGCGCCGACCAGCCGCCGTGCGGTGAACGTTAGTAGCCGCAGCAGAAGCAGCCGCAGGACGGCTACGGCCGCGCCTGCGGCCACGGCGCTCCCTAGCAGGGTTAGAGGCAGCGCCGAGGCGCCTAAACGGGGCGCGGCTACGTTGGCTGCGAACGGGAGAAGCGAGGCGGGCAGGCGCGCCAGGATCGCAGCGGCTAGCGGAGCGGCCACCATGAGCGCCGGTGCGGCCGCCAGCGTCACCACCAGCCCCACCTCTAGCGTCAGCCAGCGTCGCACGGTCGCGGCCGGCACCCCCAGGTCCCTGATCACGCGCAGGTCGGCCGAGCGCTCGGCCACCATGGTTCTGATGTAGACCACGATCAGCACGCCGGCCGCCATGACCGCCAGCAGGCCGGCCAGCAGCAGCAACGTGCGCAGGCCGCGCGTGGCGCCCGCCAGGTCCACCGGCCCCTCCGCGGTGCGCCGCAAGGTGGCGTCGCCGCCCACCAGGCTCCGCAGGCTCTCCTCCACTGGCGCGAGGGCGCCACCCGTCGTTGCCACGTCGATGCGCGAGAGAGCGTTGCGACCTTGCGCGAACAGCGCCTGCGCCTGCGCCAGCGGCAACTGCGCCACCCGTTCGACCAGCGAGTCGTCGCCCGCCGGGTGGTAGACCCCCACGACCCGCAGTGTCTCCACCCCGGCGGGCGTGATCAGCGAGACGTCGCTGCCGGGACCGGCGTCGAGCGCCACGGCGGCGGCGTAGGAAAGCAGCGTGACCTGACTGTCGCCCGGTTCCAGACCGCGCCCGGCGACTATGCTGAACGGTCTGATGGCGGCCTCGGCTTCCGGGTCGACCCCCTTCACGCTGACGCTCAAGCGAGCCTCGGCGGTCAGCAGGTAGCTGCTGCTCTCCAGCAGGGGGGCCACGGCGCCAACGCCCGGCTGCGCTCGGACCTGGTCTAAGAGGTCGGCGCGCAGTCCGGCGTCCGACGTTGCCCGCACCTCCAGCTCTGACCAGCCCGCGTTGCCGCGCGCCCAGCCCGCGTAGGTGCGCGCCAGCGAGTCGTTGACCAGCAGCACTCCGACCAGCAGGCTGAGCCCCACCAGCAGCCCGAGAAGCATGACCACTGCGCGCGACCAGTGCCTGCGCCAGTACAGCAGCGCCAGCATGAGTGGCACGGCGCCGCGCACGTCAGGCACGCTCCAGGCGGCCACCGACCAGGCGGTAAGAGCGTTCCGCGTACGCGGCTGCCCTGGCGTCGTGAGCGGCGAGCAGCACCGTCAGGCCCTCCGCCTCAACCTGTCCCGCCAGCAGCCGCATGACGTCGTCGGCCGCCACCGAGTCGAGGCCCGCGGTCGGCTCGTCGGCTACCAGCAACTCTGGCTCGTTCACGAGCGCCCTGGCGATGCCCAGGCGGTAGCGTTCGCCCTGGCTTAGCTCATCGGGTAGTTCGCTCGCCAGGTGACCCATTCCGAGGCGCCCCAGCAACTCACGGGCGCGGTCCAGGGCCCCTTTGCGCGGCGCCCCGGCCAGCAGGAGCGGCAGCGCCACGTTGTCGAGCGCGTTCAGGCTGGCGATAAGGGTATGGCTCCGGAACAGCAGGCCGACCCGGTTGAGCCTCAACGCCGCCAGTTGCGCGTCGTTCAGCCTGCCGATGTCCGTGCCGCCGAAGATGACCGTGCCCGCGGTGGGGCGCTGCAGCCCCACCGCCAGCTCCAGCAGGGTGGTCTTGCCCGAGCCGGAGGCGCCGGTTAGGGCCACGAAACCGCCACGCGGCAGGACCAGATCGACGTCTGTGAGCACCGCCTGAAGGCTGCCGCGGCGCATGAAGCTCTGGCTCACGCTCTCGAACACCAACTGCGCTGTACTCGGGTCCGCTTCGTGCCGCCTGGAGCGAGTCACTTTGGCGGCAGGAACCACGCTCAGCTCGCTTCCCGCCGCTGCCTCGCAGCCAGTTTGGCTTCGCAGTGATCGAGCCACCTTAGGTCGGCTTCGCAGTGGAAGATGGCAGCCTCAAGCAGCATCTGCTCGACCTCGAACTCCAGCGCCGGCTCGCCGCTGGCGGCGGCCGCGGCGGCGTCGGACTGGCGCTTGGTGAGGGTGAGTTCGCGCAGGTGCTCGGAGTACGTGGAGCGGTAGTCGGCGATGAGCGAGCGCAGCTGGTGCGGCGGCTTGTGAGCCATGACCGCCAGGCGCACGAACAGCTCGTCGCGCAGCGGCCTGACGCGTGCGTTGCTGCGCTCGAGCCACCGGTCCAGAGCCTGCTGGCCCTTGCTGGTGACCTCGTAGACCTTGCGTTCCGGGGCGTTCTCGGCGCTCTCGACCGTGTAGCTGACTAGTCCGTCCTGAGCCAGGCGCTCGAGCGACTGGTAGATCTGCCCGTGGTTGAGCTCCCAGAAGCCGCCAGTGAACTGTTCGAAGGAACGCTTGAGCTCGTAACCGTGCTGCGCCTGACGCGCCAACAAGCCCAGGAGCCCGTACTTGACCGACATGGTGCTTTGGAGTCTAGCACGGGGCTGGCAGCGCTCAGCGGCGGGGGTAGAATCGCTGAGAGGAGCCCAATGTCCGACGACCACGCCCCCACCACCAGAACCCTACGCAGCGCGGCGGTCACCCAGGGTGACCAGCGCGCCCCGAACCGCGCCATGCTGCGCGCGGTCGGCTTCGAGGACGCGGACTTCCGCAAGCCTATCGTTGGCATCGCCAACGGCCACAGCACCATCACCCCCTGCAACCTGGGTCTCGGTGACCTAGCCGAAGCCGCTGACGCCGCCGCCAAGGCGGCGGGCCTCATGCCGCAGATGTTCGGCACCATCACCATCTCCGACGGTATCTCCATGGGCACGGAAGGCATGAAGCTGAGCCTCGTCTCGCGCGAGGTGATAGCCGACAGCATCGAAACGGTCGGACGTGGTCAGTCGCTCGACGGCATGCTGGCCGTGGGCGGCTGCGACAAGAACATGCCTGGCGCCATGATCGCCCTGGCACGCCTCAACATCCCCAGCATCTTCGTCTACGGCGGCACCATCAAGCCCGGTCACTTAGAGGGCGAGGACCTGACGATAGTCAGCGTGTTCGAAGCGGTCGGCGCGCACGCGGCGGGCCGCATCTCGCTCGAGCGCTTCCGCGACGTGGAGACTCACGCCTGCCCCGGCGCGGGCTCCTGCGGCGGCATGTACACGGCCAACACCATGTCGTCAGCCATCGAGGCCATGGGCATGAGCCTGCCGTACTCGAGCACCATGGCAGCGGTCGACCCTGAGAAGCGCGTCAGCGCCGAAGACAGCGCCCGCGCGCTGGTGCGGCTGATTGAGCTCGAGTTGCTACCCCAGCAGATAATGACGCGCGAGGCCTTCGAGAACGCCATCCGCGTGATCATGGCCGTGGGCGGTAGCACCAACGCGGTGCTGCACCTTCTGGCCATAGCGCACGCCATGAACGTCGAGCTGTCAATCGACGACTTCGAGGAGCTCAGGCGCACAACGCCCGTCCTGTGCGACCTCAAGCCCTCCGGGCGCTACGTGGCGACCGACCTGCACGCCGTCGGGGGCGTGCCGCTGGTCATGCGCATGCTGCTGGACGCCGGACTTCTGCATGGCGACTGCCTGACGGTCACTGGCAAGACCGTGGCGGAGAACCTGGCCGACGTGCCGGCCAGCCCCCCTGCCGGGCAGGACGTGGTGCACCCGCTGAGCCAGCCGCTCTACCAGGTGGGGCACCTCAACGTGCTGCGCGGCAACCTCGCGCCCGACGGCGCTGTGGCTAAGACCACCGGGCTCAAGAACACCCGCATCACGGGCCCCGCCCGCGTCTTCGAGAGCGAGGAGGCGAGCCTTGCTGCGATCCTGTCCGACCAGATAGCGCCCGGAGACGTGCTCGTCATCCGTAACGAGGGTCCGCGCGGCGGCCCCGGCATGCGCGAGATGCTCTCCCCCACCAGCGCCATAGTGGGCCGGGGCCTCGGCGACTCGGTGGGCCTCATCACCGACGGCCGCTTCTCCGGCGGCACCTACGGCTTCGTGGTCGGTCACGTGGCGCCCGAGGCGTTCGTGGGCGGGCCCATCGGCCTGGTGCGCGAAGGCGACCTTATTACGATCGACGCCGAGAAGAACCTGCTGCAGCTAGAGCTGTCCGACGAGGAGCTGCAGGCGCGCCGCGCGGCGTGGGTGCAGCCGGAGCCGCGTTACCGCCGAGGGGTGCTGGCCAAGTACGCCAAGCAGGTATCGAGCGCATCGAAGGGTGCGGTCACAGACTAACGGCCGCAGGCCGCCAGGCACGTCCACCAGCGAAGGAGTTCACGGTGCAAAAGGCCCGCATTACGGTGTGGAACGAGTACATTCACGAGGTCAACAACGAGGTGGTGGCGGCCATCTACCCTGACGGCATCCACGGCGCCATCGCGCGCACGCTGGAGGAGCGCACCGGCGCGACCGTCCGCACCGCGACGCTCAGGCAGGACGCCGACCACGGCCTCTCGCAGGAGGTCATCGACGCCACCGACGTGCTGTTCTGGTGGGGTCACGTGGCGCACGCGGAGGTCTCCGATGAGGTCGTGCAGCGCGTGCAGCAGGCCGTGCTCGGCGGTATGGGGCTGATCGTGCTCCACTCCGGGCACAACGCCCGCGTGTTCCACCGCCTCATGGGCACCAATTGCTCGCTCAAGTGGCGCGAGGCCGACGAGAAGGAGCGCATCTGGAACATCGCGCCCGGCCATCCCGTCATGCACGGAGTGCCCGAGTACTTCGAGCTTGCGCAGGAGGAGATGTACGGCGAGCGGTTCGACGTACCGGAGCCGGACGAACTGCTGGCACTGTCGTGGTTCCAGGGTGGTGAGGTGTTCCGCAGCCTGGCGACCTGGAAGCGCGGACACGGCACGGTGATCTACTTCAGGCCCGGGCACGAGACTTACCCCACCTACCATGACGCCAACGTACAGACCATCCTCGCCAACGCCGCGCTCTACGCGGCGCCCCGCTTCCGGCGCTCGACGGCGGGCTGCCCCATGACCGAGCCGCTCGAGAGCGTGCCCAACTGGGGTAAGGAGCACGTTCTGAACACCGGCAGCAAGTGAGCACGGGCCTCAGAGCCGCCATCATCGGCACCGGCGGCGTTTCCGCCATCCACCTGGAGGGCTACCGCGCGGCCGGCGTGGAGGTGGTGGCGCTCTGCGACAACAACGAGGCGGTGCTGGCGGCCCGCATGTCGCAGTGGCAGGTGACGCGCGGAACCACAGACATGCACGAGCTCTTCCGCGAGGGCGGGTTCGACCTGGTGAGCGTGGCCGCGCCCACCGCCGTGCACCACCCCGCAACGCTTGCCGCCGCGCGCGCCGGGGTTCACGTGCTGGTGGAGAAGCCCGTGGCCTCTAGCATCGCACTTGCAGACGAGATGATAGCCGCCTGCCGGGAGGCGGGCGTGGTCCTGATGGTGAACCACCAGCTCCGCTCCAGCGGACCAGTGGTGAAGGCGCGGCAGCTGATCGAGGCGGGCGCAATCGGTGCCATCACGCACGTGCGGTTACGCCAGGCGCACGACTGGGGCGGGCAGCAGAGCGTGCTCCCGAGCTTCGCGGCGCGCACCAGCTCCGGCGGTGGAACCCTGCTCGACAACGGCTGTCACCTCGCCGACCTGGCGCACTGCCTCGGCGGCGAAGTCGCCTCCGTGTACGCCCGGCTGGCTACCCGCAAGTTCAACATCGAGGTCGAGGACACCGCTCACGCCAGCATCGAGTACGCCGGCGGCGCGCTGGGCGTCATCGAAACCGCCTGGACCGCTACGGGCTGGGAGGAGGGCTTCTGGGTTTACGGCACCCACGGGGCGCTGGAGTCCACCAACCGCACCGGGCCGACCGCGCTGCGGCACCTGTTCCGCTCGTCGCCCGGCGGCACCTGGGACGCTACGGACGTGGCCGAGTACCGCTTCACCGGCGCTTCGCCGCACGTGCGCCACGTCATGGCGTTCGTGGACGCCGTGAGGGGGCGGCAGCCCGTGGCTTGCACCGGCGAGCAGGGCCGCGAGGCCGTGAGGCTGATTCTGGCAGCCTACGCCAGCGCGGCGGCCAACGCACCTGTGCGCGTGGAGCACGTAACGGCATGACCTTCGCAGAGTTCGAGCGCATGATCGAGGAGATGGTGGCCGAGATCCCGCCCGAGTTCATGCAGGAACTGCAGGGGGTGCACGTGCTGGAGCACGAGCGCGTCGAGGAGGAGTACGAAAACGTGTTCCGCATGGGCGAGTACCTCGACCCGGGCCCGGCCGACTTCCTGGGCGGCGGCGAGGGCCTCGGGCGCCACGTCGCGCTGTACTACGGCTCGTTCAAGGCCATCGCTGCGTACGACCCGGAGTTCGACTGGGAGGCTGAGGCGTGGGAGACGCTGACCCACGAGCTGCGGCACCACGTGGAGTCGCTGGCGGGCGAGGACTTCCTGGTTCAGGACGACGTGGAGCGGGCCAAGGAGTTCCCGCCGCTAGACGAGTGACATCAGTCGCTTAGGGTGGTGACCGCTCGCACCCAGAGGCGCGGGTCAGCGAGCCTCAGCTCCGCCGCCACCGCCTCTGCCGCGGCGCCTGACGCGGCTACGCCCACGCACGTGGGTCCGCTACCCGACATGATCACGCCCTTGAGGCCAGCTCCGCGCAGGGCAGCGAGCAGCTCTCGCAGCTCCGGGTGGGCTCGCAGCACGCCTGGCTGCAGGCCGTTCGACCAGCCGGGATCCAACCCCTCAGCCAGGCGCGCGAGCGCCCGCTCCGGCCGCAACCGCGGGGTGAAGCCAACGAGGGCCTGGTACGCGCTGCTGGCGCTGATGGCCGTGCCGGGGTTCGCCAGCACCAGGTGCAGGCTGGGCAGGTCGAGCGGCGTCAGTCGTTCTCCGCGCCCGCGGGCGACCGCGGCGAGCGCACTGCCCAGGAAGAACGGCACGTCCGAACCGAGCTCCAGCGCCAGCTGCTGCAGCGCGGCGGTGGTCACCAGCGGCTGGCCGTCAGGGGCGGCGGCCGCGTCGGCGCGGGCGAGCGCTCTCAACACGGCGCCGGCGTCAGAGGAGCCGCCGCCCAGGCCGGCCGCCACCGGCACGCGCTTCACCAGTCGCACGCTCACGTTCGGCGTGGGCGCCGCGACTCCAGCGCTGGCGTGGGCGCGCAGGTAGGCGTTAGCAGCTTTGAGCGCCAGGTTGCTTCCGTCGCTGGTAAGCGTTTCGGCCCCGGGCAGGTCGCCCGCGCCGTCTGCCATTTCCAGCTCCAGGGCGGCGGGAACGGGCTCGCCGGTCGGTAGCTCCACGTTCAGCACCACGTCGTCGAACAGCCCGACCTGAGCCATGAGGGTCTCGATCTCGTGGAAGCCGTCGCCGCGTCTCGTTAGCACCGCGAGGCCCAGGTTCACCTTGGCGGGCGCCCGCTCGGCGTAGCTACCTGGCCGCACCAGCGACCTCCCGCTCCCGTAACCACACGGTGTGCAGCGCCTCGAAGAGCGCCAGGTCTGCAGGCACGGTTAGCTTGATTAGGAGCGGGCTCCCCTCGACCAGCGCCACCTCGCTGCCGAGCCGCCTCACCAGCGCGGCGTCGTCCGTGGCCGCGAAGCCCTCCGCCGCCGCGCGTTCATGCGCCGTGAGCAGCAGTTCGCGTGCGAAGCCCTGCGGCGTCTGCACGAGCCGCAGCGCCTCTCGCACCAGGGGCCGCCCGGCCTCCGCCTCGACCACGGTATCGGCAGGCGCCACTGCCGCCGAGGCGGCGCCGACCTCGCTGACCGCTGCCAGCACGCGGCTCACTACGGCGGGCGTGAGGAACGGCCTGGCCACGTCGTGAACCAGCACAATGTCGCTGCGGCTAGCGGCTAGCATGGCGCGCACCGTGCTCTGCCGGTCGGCGCCACCAACTATTATCTGGGCGCCCGGTACCAGGCTGCGGGCCCGCTGTACATGCTCTGCGGGCACCGCTATGACCAGTTCGTCGACGGCTGACGCCAGGGCCGCGCCTGCCAGCTCCAGCAGGGTGGCGCCCCCCACCTCAACGAACGCTTTGGGGCCGAGGCCGAGCCTGACGCCGGAACCGGCGGCGGCCACCAGCGCCGCTACGCGGCTCACTGGTCCGACTTCCACCGGGGCACGCGCTCGTTCGGCACTCCCAGGTGATCCAGCACGCGCGCGGTGATGCCGCCGACCAGGTCGTCCAACGTCCGAGGCTGGTGGTAGAAGCCCGGCGACGCGGGCAGCACCACCGCGCCGGCGTCGTGCGCGGCGAGCATGTTGAGCAGCATCGGGCGTGAGTACGGCGCCTCGCGCACCACCAGCACCAGCGGGCGCCGCTCCTTCAGGGTCACGTGAGCGGCGCGCGTGAGGAGCGTGTCGGCGGCGCCACTAGCGATCTTGGCCAGCGTGCCGGCGCTGCACGGCACGACCACCATGCCACTGAACCTGCTTGAGCCCGACGCTATGTCGGCGCCCAGGTCCGTATCTTTGTAGCTACTGCTGCCCAGCGCCTCGAGGTCATGCAGCGTGCCGCTCAGTTCCGTAGGCAGCACCTGCTTGGCGCCCGCGCTGACGACGAGGCGACTATCGACCCCGAGCTGGCGCATGGTGGTAAGCAGGTCCACCGCGTACAGCAGGCCCGAAGCGCCGCTGACGCCAACCACGATGGGGCCGTGCACGGCGGGAGACGCACCTTGCGGGGCGGTAGGGTTGGGGCGCTCGTTCACGCGTTCAAGGGTACCGTAGCCGGGCCGTCATATACTCGCCGCACATGCAACGCACAGCAGAAAGCGACCCCTCCCGTTCAGCCGGCCCCGGACCTGGCGGGTACGCTCACTCCCTGGCGCACGATCAGCGCCGTGCCCGCAAGCCGTACACGGACCGCAAGTTCACACGCAGCCGCGGTGACCGCGTGCTGGGCGGTGTGTGCGGCGGCGTCGCCGCGTTCGTAGGCACCAGCGCCGCCAAGGTGCGCCTCGTTTACGCACTGTCGGTGCTGCTGTCGGTGGGTACCACCGCGGTTGGTTACCTGCTGCTCTGGCTGCTCATCCCGGCCGAGCCAACGACTGGCGCCTGACCCCGCTTAGACCAGGAGCCTTACGGGAGCGTCCAGCAGTTCCGCCACGCGCGCCAGCAGCTTAGAGCCCTCAGACAGTGGCAGGTCACCGCTGAGCGTGAGGCTGCTACGGTGCGTACCGCGCTGAGTGTCGTAGAGGATGCGGCCCAGCGTTACGGCTGGCACGTCGAGATCGAGCAGCACTTCGTCCATGTCGAGGCCGCTCAGGTCCACCGCCACGAGCGCCAGCTCGTCTTCCTCGTGACCTTCGCCCGTCAGCTCCTCGACCAGTTCCGCGAAGGGCCTGCTGGCTGCGTGATCTACGCGCCGGAACCGAACCTCGCCGTCCAACTCGGCCAGAGCCACCTGGCCCTGCACCGTTCCGAGCTCGGCTACGGCCTTGGCAACGGCGCGCACCAGGAACGGGGCCGCGGAGAGCGGTTCTGGGTGACCCAGCTCCAGCCCGGCCTCGAGCTGGGCGCCCGCCAGTGCACTCAGGTCCACGTGCCGCCGCATGACGTTACCGGTGCGCACGAGGGGCAGGCCCGCGAAGGCAGCGGCCACTGGCGCGCCCTCGGCCTGGCCGTCTAGCTCCTCGAGGTCCGACACTGCGTCGATCTCGTCGAGCGCCTCCGCCTGAACGAGGTCCTCCACGTCGTCGGCTAGCTCGGAGACCAGGTCGTCGGCGTCGTCTGGCTGCGTTTCCGCCGCGGCGGTCTGGCCCCACGGGTCGCTCTGCTGCCAGTCGCTGGCGCCGTCGGTCGCCCCGGTGAACGCTTCGGTGTGATCCGCAGCCTGGTCAGGCTGATCGCCCCCCGCGTCGCCTGCCCACAGGTCTGGCAGATCGCCCGCACCGTCCTCGGCCACCGCAGCGTCGTCGCCGTTAGCCTGGCCGAGCCCGCTGAGGTCGCCGCTCGTCCAGTCGCTGTCGTCGTCGCCGTTACCGAACTGCTCGCTCGGGGTGGTGAACTCCTGGTCGTAGCCTCCCAGCGAGGTGCCCGCCAGGTCGGCCTGGTCGCCTAAGCCCGGCTCTGGCGCGTCGCCCGCGAAGCCATCCGAGGCGCCCAGGTCGTAGCTCAGGTCGTCGCCTTCGGTCTGGCGCCACTCCGCCACCCCGCCGCCGGCCCCGGGCTCATCGCCGTCGCCGTCGTCGGCGACCAGCAGCGCGTCGTCGACGTCTTCTGGAGCGCCGCCCCAGGCGTGTGCAGGTTCCGGCTCTTCGGCCGCTTCGGTCTGCGCCTCGTAGGCGTAGTCGGCTTCTGCCGGTGCGTCGGTGCCCAAGCCGAAGTCGCTCTCGGCCTGCGGGGCGTCGCCTGCCAGCTCGCCGAACGGCGCCGCGTCGAGGTCGTCGTCGTGACCAGTGACGCCAGCGTCGTCATCGTCGAAGAGGAAGATGTCGTCGGACAACTCCTCGTCGTCATCGCTGCTCAGATCGTCGGTGGCGTCACCGAAGACCGCAGTGTACTCCGCTTCGTCTGCGTCTTCGGCTGCGTCCGCGTCCGGTTCGAACGCCGCGCCTGGCTCTGGATCGGTGAATGCGTCGGCCACGTGCCCGCCGGCGCCCACGTCAGCCTCGAACGCTTCAGCGCCGAAGGCGTCGTCGGTCACGTCGGCCAGCAGGTCGTCGACCGACTCGTCTGCCGCGCCCAGCAGCCCTTCGGTTGTGGTCGACTGGCCCGCGCCGTTCGGCTTGAAGTACGTGGGGGCGTCCTGGTCGGGCCAGGCCTCCATGCCCTCAGGGAGCGGCTCGGGGGTGGGGTCCAGCGCCTCGTCGCCCGCCATGACGCGCGCCAGGAAGTCCAGCACGTCGCGTTCGACGATCTTGCCGTCTGGCCCGCTACCACTAAGGGCTCGCCAGTCGACGTTGTTCTGTTCGGCCAGGCGTCTCGCCAGGGTGGCGATATCGGGTTCACTCACGGCAATCCTCCAAGTTTTCGTACCCGCCGGTGCCGCCGCGCCAGGCAACGGGAGACGGTGATCAGTTAGCTTTCGTCGTTATCGACGAGTATACGGTGGATTCTCACCCGAACCGGGGGCGTCACACAGCGGTAAACACCACTCCGAGCGGGACTAAAGCCTCGCTCGCTGCGGCGCGTGCGGGCCCTCACGGCCTCCAGGCCTGGAAGAAGACGTCGTCTATATAGGTCTGCAGCATGGCCTCGGCGCCGAAGACGGGCAAGGTGGTCGCCACGGTCTCACCCGGCTCCATCTGGCGCTCCAGCACGACGCGCTCACCGCGCTCGTCCGAGACTATGACCTTGAGCTGATAGCGCTCCTCGAGGAGCCGCCTGATGCCCATGTGAGTGGGGTCGAAGCTGAACGCTACCTGGCGGCTGCCGTCGCTGCTGACCGGCTCCTGTGTCGGCGTGCCCGGCTGCAGCGCCGGCTGCTGCCCCGGGACCGAGCCTGGGGTGGTCTGCTGCGGGGTACCGAACCCGTCTAGGAAACCGCCGAACTGATCGTTAGGGAACAGCGGCGTCGGCTCGGTGCCGTTCACGGTCAGGAGGACCGGTGTGCCAGGCAGCGTGTAACCCGTGGGCATAACGGCCACCACGCCAGCAGGGAGGCTCGGGTCCTGCACGTAGGTCACAGGTCCAAGCTCGAGCTGCGCCGCTCGCAGCGCCAGCTGCGCGCGCCACTGCGGCATGCCCACCACCTCCGGCACGCTGACGACGTTGGCGGTCGAGAGCGCGTACTGCACGATTATCGGCGTGCTGGTGGTGACCGCCTCGCCAGCGGGAGGGACGGTGGAGACCACCGCGCCGGGCCCCAGGAAGCTGACGGCCGAAGGCAGTCTCTCGACCACCCGGAAGCCCAGCGCCCGCAGAGCGACCTCGGCGTCGTCCACGTTCGAGCCAGCCAGCTCGGGGATCTCCCGCACGCCGACCGCGGCGCCGGAGCTCACGACCAGCTGGAGTTCTCTAGCCTCGCCCAGCCGTTCGCCGCCACTGGGCACCTGCGCGATGACGCGCCCGGCAGCGCGGTCGGACGGCTCGAAGACGATGGTGCCAACAGGCAGGTTCAGCTCGGCGGCGCGGGTTAGGGCGTCGGCCTGTAACAACCCCACCAGGTCGGGTATCCGCGCCTCGGCCGGCGGGGTGTTGACGCCCAGGTGCACCGACCGGCCGCGCTTCACTACCGTGCCAGGCTCGGGCGCCTGCGAACTGACGGTCTCGGGCGGCATGCCGGCCACATGCTCGACGAAGGTGACGGGATCCAGACCTTCGCGCCTCAGCGTGGCGGTGGCCTGGTCGTAAGGCAGCCCGACCAGGTTAGGCAGCGTGACCTCACCCACGGTGAAGTAGCTCCTTACGTCCACGAACACGAACGCGCCCGCCGCTACCAGCAGCACCAGACCGATCAGCAGAAGCCCCCACGCCCGCCCCCTGACGGGACCGAGGTCGCCGGAATCAACGCTACTCATACGGCTGGTGTCCAGACTCACCGCGCTAGGTTATCACGCGCTTCTAAGCCCTCCCTGAGCCCCGGGCGGCTAGCATGAGGCATGCGCAGAACTCCCGAGCAGCCGACCGCCTCCTCCCTGCTGCACCTGACAGAAGCGGACCTGGCGTCCTCGGCCGAACTGGCCGACATGCGGGCGCTGCAAGCGTCAGGCTGGACGTGGCGCGGGGTGGTTCTGGGCTCAGCGCTAGAGAACCAGTTCTACCGGCTCAATAACCTGCCACGGCGCCTGGCCGCGCTCTTCCAGGGCCTGGACCCGGCTGACCCGGACGAGGACATCGTGGAGGAAGCCGAGGAGGACGCCGTGCGCCTGATCGCCGAGCATTACCTCCTCGACGAAACCGTGGACGCCTTCTACGACGCTCTCGCACGGCTACCGAGCGAGGTGGTGCTGCGCCGGGCCGGCTCGGCCGAGGGTCGCAGAGCCGCCTACCCGCGGGCCGCCCTCCTCGAGCTCAAGCAGCTGTTCCAGGACGACTGGCGGGTAGACGCGCTGCTGGACCGCATGGCGCTTACCGCCAGCCTCGCTATAGACGCGCGGCCGGTCATCATCACCTCGGCGGCTGAGAGACTCGACCCGGACGCTTCGGAGCGGGCCGGGCACGCCCTCGGGCGCCAGGTGAGCGTCTGGCTCGACGAGAGCGGGGCGTTCACGCGCGTACTCACCCGCTAACGCCCCCTGAAGACGCCCTCTACTTGATGATCTTCGTCGGGGGCGTAACCGGCACGCGGTTGGTCGGGGTGGTCGCCTCGAACGTCACGAACGCCTGCGGGTTGATGCTCGAAACGATCTTGAGCGCCTGCTGCATGCGGCGGCGCGGCAGGACGGAGAACGACACCCTGACGTCGCCGTCGCGCCCGCGAGCATTGAGCACCGTGACGTAGAAGCCGGCGCCGCGCAGGCTCTCCTCCACCGACGGGCTGTCGACAGGCGCGACCACGCGCATGATCGTCTCGCCGATGGCCAGCCAGCGTTCGATGCTCACGCCAAGCATCGTGCCAGCCGCGTAGCCGGCGGCGTACGCCACGAACTTGAGAGGCGAGTCGAGGTTGGACAGCACCTGCGCGGCGGCTATGAGCCAGATGAGCGACTCGAAGAAGCCGAACAGGCCGGCCAGCCTGCGTTCGCCTCTCACCAGGAAGCCGATCCGCAGAGTGCCCAGCGACACGTCCACGATGCGCAAGGCGAAGATGAGCAGGGCGGACAGTACGAGCGAGAGCGTGTCGGGGGTCACGCGCTCACCTTGGCCGCCGCGAAGGTGGCGGCGCCGATGACGCCCGCCTCGCTGCCTAGCGCGGCTGGCAGGAGTGGCGGGAGCGGGTAACCGCCCTGCAGGTACTTCTGGAAAGCGGCCTGCACCCGGTCCAGGTAGAACGCTCCCGCCTGCGCCAGGCCTCCGCCGATGACGATGACCTCTGGGTCGAACACCTTAACGAGGTTGGCGAGGCCGACGCCGGTGTAAAGAGCAGCGTTGTCGACGATGCCGAGCGCCTTCCTGTCGCCCTCTTTCGCGCGGGCGAACACGCTTCGCGCGTCGTGCTCCGCGCTGAAGGCGTAGGTGGCGTCCCGCGCGATAGAGCGCCCGGCGGCCAGCGCCTCCAGCGAGCCGGGGTGCCCGTCGCCGCCCATGGGGCCACCTATCATCATGGTCATGTGGCCGATCTCGCCAGCCGCTCCGTGAGCTCCGGTGATTATCTCCTTGCCGTAGAACAGCCCGCCGCCGATACCGGTCGAGAGCGTCACGAAGACGCTGCTGTGCCGCCCTCGGGCGGCGCCGTAGGTGTGCTCCCCGAAGCCCGCCACGTTGGCGTCGTTCTCGAGCACCACGGGCCCGCCCAGCCGCTCCTCCAACCGCGGAGCCAGCGGCACGTTCTCGAAGCCGCTGATGTTGGGTGCGAACAAGACCGTGCGGCGCTCGGCGTCCAGCGGGCCCGGCGAGCCTATCCCGACGGCGGCGGGCGCGTAGCCGCGCTCGCGCAGTTCCTCGGCGGCGTGCACCAGCGCGTCGACCACCGCGCCAACGCCGCTCTGGGGAGTGTCCAGGCGCACCGAGCTGAGGATGCGGCCGTCCTCCACGGCGGCGGCCAGGATCTTAGTGCCGCCCAGGTCGAGTCCTAACGTGATCATGCGTCTTTCCTCCCGAGCCTGGCCGCTACCTCGCGCGCTTGCTCTGCTATCAGGCCTTCTTCGTCGGTCTTCACGACCAGCACCTTGACCGCGCCGTGCTCAGCGCTGATCGTCTCCTCGCCCGCGGCGTTGCGGGACGCGTCCAGCTCCACGCCCAGGAACTCTAAGCCCGCCAGGCAGTCGGCCCGGGAGGCGGCGTCGTTCTCGCCGATGCCGCCGGTGAACACTATGGCGTCGAGCCCGCCCATCGCCGCGGCGTAGGCGCCGATGGTCTTGCGCACGCGGTAGGCGAACAGCGCCAGCGCGGCGCTGGCGCCAGCCTCGCCGTTGCGGGCGGCCTGGCGCACGTCGCGCATGTCGTTGGAGATGCCCGACATGCCGCGCAGTCCTGCGCCGCGGTTGAGCAGCTGGTCCAGTTGGTCGAGCGGCATGCCGCCCCGCAGCAGGTGTATCAGCAGGCCCGGATCGATGTCGCCCGTGCGCGTGCCCATGAGCAGGCCCTCAAGCGGCGTGAAGCCCATGCTGGTGTCGACCGAACGGCCGCCCGCCACCGCTGTGGCGCTGGCGCCGTTACCGAGGTGCAGGGTGATCATTCGGAGCTCCGCCTGGGGGCGCTCTAGGAGCTCTGCTGCGCGCTGCGCCACGTACTGGTGGCTGGAGCCGTGGAAGCCGTAACGCCTCATGCCCTGCTGGGCGTACTCGAGCGGCAGGCCGTAGTGGTAGGCGTGCGGCGGCAGCGTGGCGTGGAAGGCGGTGTCGAAGACCGCCACGTGCGCGACGCCGGGTAGGGCGCTCCTGGCGGCGCGCACGGCGGCCAGGTTGCCGGGGTTGTGCAGCGGCGCCAGTGGGCACAGCTCCTCGATGGCCGCCTCCACCTCGCTGGTGATGAGCGTGGGTTCCACGAAGCGGGTGCCGCCGTGGACGACCCTGTGCCCCACAGCGGCCAGCGTCAGGGCGCCTAAGTGAGCCTCGAGCAGGCGCAGGCCGAAGTCGAAGGCGTGGTCGTGGCGCTCGAGGCGGGGCGACTCCACCACCGTGAACGATGCGCTCACCGACGTAGGTCCGCCCAGCCTCTCGATAAGCACCGATTCGCCGGAAGGCAGCAGCTTCATCTTGAGGCTGGAGCTGCCCGCGTTGACCACCAGCACCTGGGCAGCGTGCGCGCCGCCGGTTCGTTGCGTGCTCACTTGGGCCCTCCTTGGTTGAAGTCGTGGATGAGCCTGGGCGTGAAAGCAAGAGCGTCGGCGGCCACGAAGTGAACGTTCACGCCGTCGAGCTCCTTCAGCAGCCCGACCTGCTCGCCGTGAACGTGCCCGTACACCAGCGCGTCCGGCGCCTCCGCCCTCACTAGTTCGGTGAAGCCGCTCGGTTCGAGCCGCGAGTTGGTGGGCGGGAAGTGCAGCATGACCACTCGGTAGTCCCCTTCCAGACGCGCAGCGGCCGTCAGCGAGAGCTTCAGGCGTTCGACCTCGCGCCGGTAAACCTTGTCGTCCTGCTCGGTGAAGCCGTGGGTTCCGGGGCAGATCCAGCCACGCGTGCCGGCCACCACGATGCCCTTCACGAGCAGCGCGTCGTTCTGCAGCGCGTACATACGCTCGGGCAGGGCGTCGCGCAGGCGCGTGATCGAGGGCCACCAGTAGTCGTGGTTGCCGCGCAGCAGGACCTTGGTGCCGGGCAGTGCAGCGATGTCGCGCAGGTCGAGCAGCGCCTCGTCGAGCCGCATGGCCCAGGAGATGTCGCCGGGAACGAGCACCACGTCGTCCTCGCGCACAACCTCGCTCCACCTTTCGAAGAACAGGTCGGGATGCCCCTGCCAACCAGGACCGAAGATGTCCATCGGTTTGGGAGCGGCTCTCGAGAGGTGCGGGTCGGCGATAGCGAACAGGCGCATCAGCCGCCCAGTGTACCCG